>CETM01022332.1_pt1 | contig 14164 bp, 17 predicted proteins | sample 361451 | NCBI WGS metagenome assembly CETM01 (sample SAMEA2622690, study PRJEB7988) | marine metagenome | isolation source: saline water (ENVO:00002010), including
ATAATATATAGTTTAGAGGAATCATGATAAAACCACCGATTGAAGAACTTTTAGAAAAAACACCTGGAAGATTTGCATTAGTTATAACTTCTGCACGAAGGGCTAAAGATATCAATTCTTATTTTAATCAACTTGGTGAAGGTATAGGAGCTTATACACCACCACAAGTTCAAAGTTTAAGTAGAAAACCACTGACTGTTTCATTTGAAGAAATTGCGGCAGGTAAAGTAGAGGTTTCTGAAAAAGAATAATCCAAGATGTCAAAAAATATTCTACTTGGTGTTACTGGTAGTATTGCAGCATCAAAAACTGAGATACTTTATAAAAAATTAATTGATAAATACAACATTAAAATATTTAGTACAGCTGAAGGCTTAAAATATTTAAGTGAAGAATTTTTAAATGAAGTAGATGTGTATTCATCATGGGATGAATTTAAGGGATCACCGCATATAGATTATGCTCGATGGGCAGATTTAATTATTATTTATCCTGCTACAGCAAACTTTCTAGCAAAATTAAATTCAGGTGTAGCAGATAATTTATTATTATCTACAGTGTTGATGCATGAAAAACCGATTTATATTGCCCCAGCAATGCATGAAGAAATGTTTGAAGATATAAATACACAAGAAAACATCAACAAATTATCTAATTATCATATTATATGCGGACCTAGATTTGGAAAACTTGATATTGGAGACGAAGGAACAGGTAGGTTAATAGAACCAGATGAGTTATTAAAATTTTTAACTAAAAGTAAAGAAACTATTGTTGTAACATCAGGACCTACATATGAAAAAATTGATCCAGTTAGGGTAATTACAAACTTATCGTCAGGTAAACAAGGAAGAGCTATAGCATTTGAGCTACTTGCTAGGGGATACAATGTTATATATTTACATTCTGACATAATACCTGGGATACCACACGCTTATAACGAAACTTTTACTTCATCCGATAGCTTAGAAAAATTGTTAGTAGAACATTGTAAAAAAGCTCATTATCTATATATGGTTGCTGCTGTATCAGATTTTATACCTAATTTCAAAAGTCAAAAATTAGATAGAACTTTAGGTGATATTACATTAAATCTGTCACCCAATAAAGATATTATTAAACATATAAAAGCTAAATTTAATAAATTGAAAGTTATAGGTTTTTCAGCACAAATGAATGACGATTTAAGTTATAAAAAATTAAATGATAAAAATTGTGATTATTTAGTAATCAATAATATAAATAACAATTATTTCGGTTCAGATCAAAATAAAGTTACGATTATTGATAAAGATAATATAATTTTAAAATCTGATAATCTTGATAAAAACAATGTAGCGTCTCTAATTATTAACAAAACTATTTAATTTTGTGAATATCAACGTTGAGTTAATTTATAACAATACTTACAAATTTACTCATTTTACATATTCAGTTCCAAAATCTTTACAAAATAAAATAAACATAGGTTCAATTGTCAATGTAAATTTCAGAAATAAAGAGTATAAAGCTGTTGTTGTTGAGATAATCAATAAAACACAAAGTAATCGTAACATAATTGATATAAATTCATATTTATTTGAATTATCTAAAGACCAATTTCTTTATTTAAAATATCTTGCTGTATCAAACTTTTTAAATATCGGGATAGTGCTTTCTCAATTTGAAGAATTAGATGTATTGATATCTCAGAAATTTATTGATAACTCAAAATATACTATTCATCCTTTTAATAATCTGATAGATGAATTAAAAAAAGGAAAAAAGAATATCATTTTTGTTGATTCAATTAAAAAGTGTAATGAAATATATGAGCTTCTTAAACGTAATAAGATTATTTTGGATTATTATCAAAAAACTGGGGGTAAACCAGAAATTGATAATTATATATTAGACAATAATAGTTTTAATAATATTTGTGTTCTAGGGCATAACTTTAATTTATTTAAATTAAACAAAAACGTAAATTATTCTTTCTACGATACAAACAGCATATCTTACAATTTACCCAAGTTAAATAACATAAACATAATTGAATCTGCTCTTTATAAAAATTTAGCCTTTGGTGGAAATTTTAAATTTTATTCAGAATTTCCTTCATTAGATTTATTTGATAATATCTATAATTTTAAAAATATACCAAAGTATAAAAACATAACATATCTAAATGGAAATTCATTAGAAGATTGTATTGATTTATTTAATAATAGAATTGAAAGTAAAAAATATAGTTTTTTTACATACTCTGAAACTATTAAGGAAAAATTAAGTACTTTAAAATTTACCGATAAATTAAATTCAAAAAAAACAGATAAATTAATATTATTAAATCCACAGATTACTTATAAAGATACTTTGAATTCATTGAGATTAATTTCTCTAATAAGACAATTAGAATATTGTAAAAATAATAATATTGAAATAATAATATTATCCACTAATGATTTTGACATTAATGACTCACTTACATATGAAAATTTGAAAATTCTTAGCAGTAATGAAATTCTTGAAAGAAAAAATTATGGTCCAAGTATTGTTAATAAAGTATTCTTATTTAATACTTCAAATTACGATAAAAAAATTAGTAATTTTAAATATATATTAGGTCCACGTAAGATCAATGAATTATTTCAATATGAAATGAACATTATTTTATCTAGTAATTTAAATTACAATGAGGTTATGGAACTTTTTTCATCAACATATAAATATTCACCAAAGAAAGTGAAAAATATTTAAATGTATAATATTGTTACTTTTGGACATCCTTCTTTAAAAACAAAATCTATTGATGTAGAAGCTTTTGACAATACACTCAATCAATTAACAGATAAAATGCTTAAGATAATGTATGACGCACCTGGGGTAGGCTTAGCAGCACCACAAATTGGTATTAACAGAAATATTTTTGTATTTGACGTTGGTAATGGACCTAATATAGCTATAAACCCAATAAAAATTGAAACTGATGGAAAATCAACTTTTTTAGAAGGATGCCTTTCTTTACCAGGTTATTATTGGGAGATTACTAGACCAAGTTATGCGAAGTTATACTGTCATGACTTAAAAGGTAAAGAAATTTTTTACGAAGGTGAAGATTTAATTGGTAGGGTTCTGCAACATGAATATGATCATCTTAAAGGAAAATTACTAATAAATTCTTTAAAAAGAAAAGAAAGGAAAATTGCTTTAAAGGATATTTCTATAAATGGTTTTCCGGGTAAACATGTTTGATCATTTTATTAGTTCTGACTCAAGAGGATTACCTTATCTTTCTTTACTATATGAGTTAAATAAAAACATTAAAATTATCACTACAAAACCAGTAAGAAGCGGTCGTGGAAAAAAACTAAAACAAAATAAAATAGAATTATTTTGTATTGATCAAAATATTAATTACGAATATTTTGATCCAGATAAAGATTATTCAGATTTAAATAAGGCTCTTTGTGTAAGTTTTAAAAATATATTTTCTAAAAAATTTTTATGTAATAATAAATCTATATTTAATTTACATTTAAGCTTGTTACCTAAATACAGGGGTCCTTCACCTATAGAGAACACTATATTAAATTCAGATAAATATTTTGGATATACAATTTTTAAAATCAATGAAGAAATAGATGCAGGACCTATTTTATATCAGAAGAAATTTAAATCTAATGAAAGTATGTATGCTAATGATTACTATGCTGTAATTTTAAATCACTTCAAATTAGTTATGAATGATACAAGTAGTTATTTTAATAAAGATTTAATTCAACAATCTAATGACAATTTATCAAAAACTAAAAAATTTATTAAAGAAGACTATTGTATTAATAAAGATAGTGTTAAATCAGCAAAATTAAAAATAAAAGCATTCAATGTAATTGGTCCAGCTTATTTTTATGATGAAAATGACAACCTATTTAAAATACATTCATACTCGGAATGTAATCTTGGATTAAAATTTAAATTAAATAATGGTCTAATTTATCCAAAAGAGATTACTCCAGAGGGTAAGAAACGAATGTTAGTTGAGGATTATTTAAGAGGTATAAAATGAAAATTTCTGCAAGCATCCTTGCAATCGATGAACAAAATATTAAGCATAAATTATCAGAAAAAAATGATTTATATGATTTAATACATATTGATATTGCTGATAATATATTTTGCCCAACTTATGGAATCACTGAGAATATATTAAAAGATTTACTAAAAAATGAAGATTACGAAATAGATATTCATTTAATGATGAATTCATTACCTGAGTTTATGATTAACGACAATATCGACAATACAAATATAAGTATGATCTCTTATCACATTGAATCCCCATTAGTTGATGAATTCTTACATTCAATGAAATCAAATAAAAAAATCAAAACAGGATTAGGTATTTTAGGTAACACTGATATCCAATTACTTAAGAAGTTTTTAGATAATGATGATTATTTAATTGACTATGTATTGTTACTCTGTGTTAATCCAGGATTTTCTTACCAAGACCCAATAATTTCACCTATAGAAAGAGTAAAAGAATTTAAAAAATCATATCCTTCCTATGAGGGTTTTATTTCTATAGATGGTGGAGTAAAAGAAAATATGCTTACTGAACTATATGATTTAAATGTAAAAATAGCAGTTCAAGGTGGAGCAATTTTTGGGTAATATTTTAGAATCTATAAATTTTAGTAAAGGAATGTCTGTTGCTATGATGGCAGCATTACAGAATAATCCACACCCAAATCCTAAAGTAGGTGCTGCATTATTCGATGCAACAGGTAAATTAAAATTGGCCACTACACATAAAAAGAAAGGTTCAAATCACGCAGAAATTGATATTTTAAATAATAATATAGATTCAACTGATACATTGTATGTAACATTGGAACCTTGTTTTCATGATGATACATCTCCATCGTGTGCTAAAAAATTAGCAAATTCTTCAATTAAAAACATTACTATTGGCGATATTGATTCAGATCCAAGAACAAATGGTAAAGGTTACAATCATCTTATTGAAAGTGGAATAAACGTAAAAATAGAGAAAGGAGTTAATGAATTTATAAATCCTTATTATTTACATAAATCAAATCAGGATTTACCTATCTATTCTGGAAAACTTGGATTATCTAATAATAATTTCATCTATGATAGTAATTCACAAAATAAATATATAACTAATAAACTTTCATTAAAAATAACACATTTATTAAGAGGAATATATGACGCAATTTTAATAGGTAAGAATACATTATTAATTGATAAACCCCTTTTAACAATAAGAAGTGAATATGTAAAAAATTCAAACAATAATCCTTTAAAAATTGTTTTATGGGGTTCGGAAGTACCTAAAGATATATTGAATGATAATAATTATGATGATTTTATATTTATAGATACGAAAGATATAAATGTTATAGATGAATTAATTAAAAACATGAACTGTAAGTCTGTATTGGTTGAAGGTGGAAGGGAAATACATAACTTTTTTATAGATAATAATAAATATTCATATTTTTATGAGTTTAAAAGTAAAGATCATATTAAAGAAGGACTAAATATTGGTCAAAAATATAATGATTTTATTAATAACAAAATGAATTTATCTAAAAAATTTTTACTACAAGATAACGAGTTTAGAACTTATACTAATAGTTAATGTTTACAGGAATTATTAAAAGTACAGGAAAAATAATTGAATCAACAGGTTCAAATATTAAAATTTCTACAAATGATTCAGAAATATTAAACGTAATTGATGGCACAAGCGTATCAGTTGATGGTGCTTGCTTAACAGTTCAAACTATTTTAAACAATGAAATTACTTTTCAAATATCTAAAGAGACAATTGATAGAACAATAATATCAAATTATTCTGTAGGAGTCGTTGTTAACCTTGAATTGCCAGTTAAAGCTCATGATTATTTAAGTGGACATATTGTTCAAGGGCACATAGATGATTTATCTAACTTAATTGAAATTAAAGAAATTGGAAATAAACAGTGGAAATATACATTCGATATTAAAAATACAAAATACATAGTAGATAAAGGTTCAATTACAATTAATGGAATATCTTTAACAGTTGTTAAGCCAAGTAAGGATGCATTTGAGACATACATTATTAATGAGACCTACAAAAGAACAAATATTCAATACTTAGAAATTGGATCTCAAGTTAATATTGAATATGATATCTTATCTAAATATCTAGAAAGGTTGACTATTGATAACTGATATAGAAGAAATTATAAATAAATTTAAAGCTGGAGAAATGATCATTTTAATTGATGACGAAGAAAGAGAAAATGAAGGTGATCTTGTGATTTCTTCAGAATATTTAACACCTGAACATATAAATTTTATGATTACTTATGGTAAAGGATTAGTATGTGCACCGATATCAACAGATATTGCAAAAAAACTTAATCTTACTTTAATGTCAGGTGTAAATAATGAAACTGAAACACAATTTACTGCCTCTGTGGATTTCAAAGGTGATGGAGTAACAACTGGTATATCAGCAGAAGATAGATACAAAACAATTAAAGGTTTATGTAATGAAAAATCTACTAGAGATAACTTTAATGTACCTGGCCATATATTTCCTTTACAGTCTATGGACGGCGGAGTATTGAGAAGAGCTGGTCATACAGAAGCAGCTATAGATTTATGTAAGTTATCAAATCATTATCCAGTTGCTGTTATATGTGAAATCATTAATGATGATGGTTCAATGGCAAGATTGAATGATTTAAAGAAATTTTCTAAAACTCACAATTTACCAATAGGTACTATTAAAGATTTGATTGAATTCAGATTAAAAACTACAAGTACTATATCATTTATATCTAAAGCATTAGTTCCTACAAAATATGGTGAATTTACAGCTCATGTATATAAAGACAACATTGACAATACTGAGCATATAGCTCTAACTTATGGTAACTATTTAGAAAAAAATGATTCTATGGTTCGTGTTCATTCAGAATGTCTAACTGGTGATGTAATGTATTCAAAAAAATGTGATTGCGGTACACAATTAGAAAATGCTTTTAAGAAAATTACACAAAATGGTTCAGGTGTCTTACTTTATATGAGAGGACATGAAGGAAGAGGGATTGGTTTGGGTAATAAAATTAAAGCATATTCTTTACAAGAAAACGGAGAAGATACCGTTGACGCAAATTTAAAATTAGGTTTTAAAATGGATCAACGTGATTACGGTACTGGTGCTCTAATACTAAGAGATTTAGGTATAACAAATATGAACCTATTAACAAATAATCCATCTAAAAGAGCAGGATTAGAAGGATTCGGTTTAAATATTACAAAAAGAACCCCGCTTATAGGTAAAACTACACCTGAAAATATTTCTTATCTTGATACAAAGAAGGGTAAAATGGGTCATAATTTTAATGAAGAATAAAGTAGCTGTTGTTAGCTCTTCATATTATTTAGATATTATTAATAATCTAATTTGGGGTATTAATGAATATATTGATGATAAATTTGAAATTAATAACTTCTCAGTACCAGGTTCATGGGATATCGTCCATAAAATTAATAATCTATCGAATGACTATGATAAATTTATTGCTGTAGGGGTAATTTGTAAAGGTAAGACTGATCATTATGAATATATATCAACCGGTATTACAAATGGTCTTATTAACATAACTATAAATAAAAATGTATACATTGGTAATTGCGTACTAAATGTACATGACCTTATAGATGCTGAAAAAAGGTCAATTAAGGATAAAGATAATAATAAAGGTGCTGAATCAGCTATCGCTATTAATAAATTATTTAATTAACTAAATTAATAATAAGATATAATTGATTAAGCGAACTTTGTTCCACCCACTGTGAATAATTGTGGTGTAAGGTTAACAGCTTCGTGCTGTTTTTTTTATGAAAGGAGTTTTTATAGCTGAACTAAATATTAATGAGGATATAAAATCTAAAAAGTTGCTTGTAATAGCACCTGATGGAGTACAGATTGGTGAGTTAGAGCTTAAAAAAGCATTAATTATTGCTGATGAGTTAGATTTAGATTTAGTAGAGGTTTCACCAGAAAGTATACCTCCAGTAGCAAGATTGATGGATTACGGTAAATATAAGTATGAACTATCACAAAAGGCTAAGCATTCTAGAAAAAACCAAACCAAGATTAATGTTAAAGAGATACAACTGAAACCAAAAATTGATACTCATGATTTTAAAATTAAACTTAATCAATCCAAAAAATTTTTAGTAGAAGGCGATAAAGTAAAATTTACAATGAGATTTCGTGGACGTGAAATTGAACATCCTGAATTTGGACAAAGAGTATTAGATAATTTTAAAGATGAATTAAGTAATGTATCTTTTGTTGAATCTACATCTAATCCTGATGGAAAATCTTTAACAATGGTTTTAGCACCAAATGGAGTAAAAATATGAAAAATAAAACTCACAAAAGTATGAAAAAAAGGATAAGAGTAAGTAGTACAGGAAAATTTATGCGCAGACGTTCACATACGTCACACTATAAACTCGCTAAAGGAAGTAATACTTGGTCAAGATTGAAACGGGATGTTCAAGCATCAAAAGGAGATAGTAAAAAAATTAGAAAGTTGTTGAGTTAAATGGTACGTATTAAATCTTCTGTAAGTAGCAGAAAATCAAGAAAGAAAATACTTAAAAAAGCTAAAGGTTATACAGGAGCAAGAAGTAAGAGATTAAGAACTGCAAAAGAACAAGTTATGCATGCTGGTGCTGATTCATTTACTCACAGAAAAGATAAAAAAAGTGATTATAGAAAATTATGGATTTCAAGAATCAACGCTGCATCAAGACAACACGGATTGCCTTATTCAAAATTCATTAATGGATTAAATAAAGCAGAAATAAAGGTCGATAGAAAAATTCTTGCAGATATGGCTATTAATGATCCTAAAGGATTTAAAAAACTAGTAACAGAAGCCCAAAAACATATAAATGGCTGAAATTAACCTAGACAAAATTTATGCTTCATTCTTATTAAGGTTAGAAGAATGTAATTCAGATAACGATCTTGTTGAATTAAAAAAAGAATTTTTAGGTAAAGATTCAGTTTTATCTATAGAGAGAAAAAAACTTCCTAATTTAAATAATAAAAATAGAAAAGAATATGGATCCAAACTAACAATGTTAAAAGACAATATTGAATTAGAACTAAATAAAAAAAAGATTAATTTATTACAAAAAAAATATATTAAGTTAGAAGAAAATGAAATATCTGATATAACTATCGATTGGTACCACAAAGAAGGGAGTAATAGACATATTATTACTTCAGTTACTAATGAAGTAGTAGACATTTTTGCATCTATTGGCTATACCGTAGCTCATGGTCCAGAAGCGGAAACTTCTTGGCACAATTTTGATGCTCTAAACACTCCTGATTGGCATCCAGCGAGATATGAATCTGATACTTTATATCTTGATGATAAATTGGATAACTTATTAAGAACGCAAACAAGTACTGTTCAAGTTAGATATATGTCTGAAAACAAACCTCCTATATATATTGTTGCACCTGGAAGAGTTTATAGATCCGACCAACTAGATTCAACACATTCACCTGTTTTTCATCAAATAGAAGGTTTGGCAGTAGATGACGCTATTACATTTTCAGATTTAAAAGGAACATTAGAATTTTTTGTTAAAGAGTTTTTTGGTAGCAATGTTAAAACAAAGTTTATACCTCATTTTTTTCCTTTTACAGAACCATCAGCTGAAGTATTAGTCAGCTGGAAAGATGGTGATTGGTTAGAAATTTTAGGTTGCGGTATGGTTGATCCAAATGTATTCAAGCATGTTAAATATAAAAAAGGTACTCAAGGATTTGCTTTTGGTGTAGGAGTTGAAAGGTTAGCAATGTTAAGATATAACATTGATCATATTAAAAACTTTTATGACAACGATATAAGATTTTTAAGGCAGTTCTAATGAAAATCTTAAAATCGTGGTTATCTGATTGGATAGATGTTTCAAACATCGAAGATGATTTAATTTCTGAAGCTTTAGAAAGTTTAGGTTTTGAAATAGAAAATATAAAGAATGTTACACCTAATTATAAAAATATAGTTGTTGGAAAAGTTATAGAAATTAATAGTCACCCGAATGCAGATAGATTAAGAATTGTTAAAGTTGACGTTGGTAATAATATTTATGATGTTGTATGTGGAGCTTGGAATTTTGATATAAATGCAACAGTTCCTGTTGCTTTACCAAATTCTTATATAAAAGATAATTTTAAAATTGATAAAAGGGAAATTAGAGGCATAGAGTCTAACGGTATGATTTGCTCTGCAAGCGAATTAGATCTTTGGGACGATCCAGATGGAATCCTGTTACTTGATAATACTATAAAACCGGGATCAGATTTTAGTTCAATTTATAATTCTAATGACACTATTTGGGAAATAGGTATAACCCCAAATCGTGGTGATTGTATGTCACATCTAGGAGTAGCGAGAGAATTATCTAATTATTTTAATTTAGAATTAATTAAAAATACATTTAACTTTAATTCTACGATTAAAAATACTTTACAAACAAACAGTGGTGATATTGTAGAATGTAATTCATACACGTCTTTAGAAATTGAGAATTTTAATATTGATCAATCTCCTTTTAAAGTAAGATATAGATTATCTCAGGTCGATACAAGAATAATTAATAACGTTGTTGATTTAACTAATTATATTTTATATGACATTGGGCAACCGTTACATGCATTTGATAGAGACAAACTTTACGGTGTTATATCGGTAAGAAAAGCAAAAGACAAAGAAAAAATTGTTACATTAGATAATCAAACAAGAATATTATCAAAAAATGACTTGATTATTACTGATAATGATAAACCAATAGCATTAGCTGGTGTAATGGGTGGAACAGAAACTGAAGTTACAGCTGGTACTAGTAATATATTATTAGAAAGTGCTTATTTTGATAAAGTTTCAATTATGAAAACTTCTAGAAAGCTTAACTTAATATCTGATGCATCTATACGATTTGAAAGAGGAATTGATTTTAATATTCAAGAATTTGGGTTATTAAGGTTCGTTGAACTATTTTCTATTAATACTGATATAAATTATTCAAAACCTATAATCGACGATAAAAAAAAGATAAAAAATAAAAAAGTAAAATTACCTAAGACAGAAATTTACAATATTTTAGGTATTAATTTAGATAATAAATTTATAACTAAAACACTCGATAAATTAGAAATTGATCACGAAATAAATAATACTGAAATTGTATTTAAACCTCCATCTTGGAGATATGACTTAGATAGACCTATTGATTTAATAGAGGAGCTTGCTAAACATTTTGGATTTAACAATTTTGAAAGTACTTTACCTATAGGAAATAACAGAAATAATAGTGGTATTTACTGGGAGAATAAGAATTCTATCAGTAATTACCTTGTTTCTAATAATTTTCAAGAAATACAGACATTATCATTTGTTAAATTAGAAGACAATGAAATTTTCAATCCTGAAAAAAAATATGTAGAAGTATTCAATCCTATTGATCAAACTAATAAATTTTTAAGATCTAACTTATTTTCATCGTTAATAATGACCTATCTAAACAATTTTGATCAAAATTCAATCTCATCTAAATTGTTTGAGATTAATAATATTTTTGATAAATCAAAACATTATAAATATTCTGATATACCTAATCAGCAATTAACTTTAGGTATATTATTACCTTCTGAAGCTTCAAACAAAGATAGACGAAACAATGTAAACGAATATGACATCCATTATTTAAAAAATATACTGACAAATTTATTAGGAAAAATAGAAATAAAAAAAATAGAAAAACCTGGTTTTCATAAAAATAATTCTTATATTTTGTTAAAAAATAATAAACAGTTAGGTACATTTGGGCAACTTTCTCTTGAATTAACAAATAGATTTGAACTTAAAAATAATATCTATTTGGCAGAAGTCAGCATCGAAAGTTTAGAAAAAAATTATAAGGAAAATAAACAATATATCCCGCTTTCTCAATATCCGTATGTAAAGTTTGATTTGTCTTTCTCTGTACCTCTAGAATTTAAAGCTATCGATATAAAAAGTTTTATTGAAGAGCTGTTAATTGATAATGAAAATGAAATTGATATTTTTGATGATTTTGTATCTGAGAAATCTAGAAATTTAGGAATTAGAATAAATACTAGAAATTATTTAAAAACTTATGACGAACAGGAAACAACAGAACTTCTCAATATGCTAGTTAAAAAAGTAGAAAGTAAATTTAAAGTAACACTAAATAAGAGTTGAAAATGGAAGAGACAAAAGGATTGAACAATAGAGTATATAAAATCTTATCTCAAAAATCTTCAAAAGCAGCTGTTGATATCTTAGGTATGAGATTATCTACTAATTTTAACAATAAATTTACTGAAGTTATCATAACAGAAACAGAAGCATTCGGAAGATCGACAACTGATCCTATGTCATTAGCTAATCAACTTAATAGAAAGTTACCTGTTTCACTACCATTAGGTCCGCCTCACATTTTAGTTATAAAGTCTTATGGTGATAACAAAAGTATGTATCTACTTACATCTAAACAAGGTTCCTGTGAAGCGGTTTTAATAAGATCGGCAAAAGTCCTTTTAGGAAAACATTACGTTGAAACAAGAAGAAAAACAAAAATGAAAACTGACAATATTACTGGTCCTGGTAACGTTACTAAAGCTCTTGGCATAAATCTAAAAAATGATGGCGAAAATATATTAGATGGAACTATTAGTTTATCACCTAGAATTCACCCTGCCGATAAAGCGATTGCAAAACAAAGAAAGAATTCTAAACCAAGAGATAAAAATTTATGGAGATTTAATTTAATTTTAAAATGAAATACATTGAGCAGCGTTCATCAGTAATAAATCCTTTAAAGGATTTTAATAATCTTAAAAAAAGTAAAAAATCATTGCGAGTTAAACTAGGTGTAGACCCTACAACCTCAGATGTTACATTAGGTTGGTATGCTGTCATAAGATCACTTAAAAAATTTCAAGAATACGGTCATACTGCAGTATTAATTCTTGGTGATTTTACAGCACAAGTTGGTGATCCTTCTGGTAAGTCAGAAACTAGAAATTTAATTGAAGAAAAAGAAATAGATACAAATTCAAAAGATGTTCTTCCAATTATAAAAAAAATTCTTAATAAAGATAATTTAGAAATTGTATCAAATAAAGATTGGCTAGGAAAACTAGATATTAATAAGATAATGGAATTAGCATCATCTACGACATTAGCTCAAATGTTAGAACGTGAAGATTTTGCAAAAAGGTATAGTAAAAAAAATTCAATCTCTCTTTTAGAATTCTTTTATCCACTATATCAAGGTTACGATTCAGTTGCCGTTAAAGCCGATATAGAAATTGGCGGAAATGATCAACTTTGGAATTTAATGTTAGGACGTGAAATTCAAAAATATTATAAAATGGATCCTCAGGTAGCTATAACATTTCCGTTATTAATAGGTACTGATGGCAAAAAAAAGATGTCACAATCTTATAATAATTACATATCTATATCAGATGAACCCGATAATATCTTTGGAAAAATTATGAGCTTACCTGATAATGTTATGTGGGAATATTTTTTAATGTTGACTGATTTAGATATTAAAGAGATTGGTTCTTTAAAAGATTCTGTTGAAAAAGATAACGAGAACCCATTTAAAATTAAAAAATTACTTGGCGAACTTATCATTAAAGAAATATTTGATACTAATACATCAAAAAAAGCAGCCAAAAGTTTCGAAGATTTGACTATAAATAAGAATATTCCTGAAATAATTACAGAAATATCTTTAAAAGATGACGAAGAGATACATTTACCTAATTTTTTAACTAAAAATAAGGTATTAAAATCAAATTCTGAAGCTAGAAGACTTATTAATTCAGGAGGTTTTAAGATAAACAATAAAAAATATCAAGATTTAGACATAAATTCTAAAAATTTAATTAATAATATAATTCAGGTTGGAAAGCGAAATTACTACAGAATTATTAGGAAATAATACACTTTAATCATATTGCTGTTACTCTTAATATAACGAAATTTGGCTTTTTGACAACTGAGTAGAGTATGAACGCCGGTAG
>CETM01033165.1_pt1 | contig 14148 bp, 11 predicted proteins | sample 361451 | NCBI WGS metagenome assembly CETM01 (sample SAMEA2622690, study PRJEB7988) | marine metagenome | isolation source: saline water (ENVO:00002010), including
GTTTGGTCGTTAGGACCAAATACCAGATTAGTAATGACTCCCTGATGCGCCGCCGTTACCGTCTTGTGAAGATGGACGTTCGATGCTCCCTCCGCCGATAAAATCTTCCAAACTTTGATATTTCCGTCCCAGTCTCCTGTGGCCAGCATTGAGTTGTCTGTTGAAATGGCGATGGACGAGAGCGCGCGATCAGCGGCTTGTATTACGGCTGCCATTTGGCCGGACTCCAGATTCCAGAGTTTCAGATTTCCACTGCGATCACCCGTCAATGCCAGGTTCAATGAGGGAATCGTAGCTGCCGCAAACACATCCCCCGTAGCGTTTTTGAGTCTGTATAAAAACTCCTGTTTATCCAAATCGATAATTGTGATGGCACCACCTTCGTTGGCAGAAATTAAATGGGAACCGTCATGCGATAGATTCAATGCGGTGAAACGTGAAGGGGCCGCAACATCGCTGGTCCTGTTGGCAGAGGTCGTTGCAAATAAGTGATTGACTCGGGCAAACTTCGCTGGAGTTTCCACAGCCATTTCCGGAGCCATGGCAATACGGCGTCCATCGAGCGATTTGGTTAAGAGTTGAGTCGCTCCTTCTTCCAGCGGCAGTGGAAAGGTCACCCCTTTGTAAATAATGCGTGGATCATATTCATCCTGAACTGGAATGCCGTTTCGTCGCCATTGCCGTACTGCTTCGTCCACTACCTCCGCAGGTTCGCCTAATAACATCAGGATTGTGGCATAGTTATAGAAGTAGCTCGGATCGTCTTTGAAATTGTTTGTTAGTGCTTCTTCCAAATTCTGCTTAGCTGTTTGCAGATCGTATTTCAAATACAGTGCTCGATCGGCTTCCAGACATTTGGAGGAGAGACGTTGGGGGTAGAGTTCGAGTAAAACGTCGGCTGCCGGGTTTGGAGCAGCAATGCCAGCTACAAAGTCAGACGTTGATTCGACGTAACTAAGCTCGTAGGAAGCCCCGCCAACAAATGCCAGCGTCACGATACACAGGATGCGGTACTTTTGTAATACCTCGATCACGCTATAGTCCCTTCTGGACTTTCTTATCTCGTACCTTCCAGATGAAGGAATCGAAATAAAAGTGTGTCATTCCAAATCCGGCAACCAGGATTTCGGCGTAGACGCCCTGCCACATCGCATCGGTCATTCCAATCGCTTTGAGTGACTCAATCGTCCTGTCGACTTCCGAAATTCGAAATACTCCAAAACCGAAGATTTCGAGCGGCTCGAGGAGCACTATTTGGAATAAAGCGGCATAAATTACACTGATCGCAACAAAGATCCAAACGCGTTTTGAAGCCACCATGTAACGTACTATTTTGAAGCCCAGGCCTTCGGTTGGAATCTCCGACTTCGCCTCGGACTCGGCCTTCCTGCGCAGGTACCAATAAACAATCACGATGTATTGCATCCCATGCATGATGCGATGTGCGATACCCCAAACTAAGACGGAGGAGGCATGCCAGGCGCAGAAGTACCACAGGAAATAGCTCGAGCCAATGAACAGGTATTTCACTGGATTAATCTTTTGCCCATGCCGGACGCCCCGGATTAACTGGAACAGATAAACCACACCATAACTCAAAGTGATGGCCCAGCTACAAGTATGAATTAGCTGTACAGTTTCCGTACTTAATAACAGCCCCATAGCTGCAAGCTGAGCCAACCAGATCGTACTGAATAGAGGGGAGGTGATCAGCATGTTGCCGAAAAAGACCCAATGAAATGCCAGATCGAATTTGCCACTACGGCGAGTCCCCGTGCCGGATTTGAAGTCGTAAATGCGACTAAATCCATGCTGCTGCATGATGCTGTGTTGGTGATCCCAGAGGATATTCACTATGAAGAAAGTTAGCGGTACATAGATGGCTCCGAGAATTGTCAACGTGAAGAGGATAATCGGTCCGATAATCAGCCGCTCAGTCCAGCGTGAAAGATCTTCTTTGAATCCGTAGGTTCGTAGCCAGGTTGCAAAGTGGTGGGGGATCGTAATCCATAGACTGATCGACGCCAACGCTACCGCAGGTAACCACATTTGACTACTAATGGCAAACAGGACGGCGATGTAGGGCAATCCCAGAAACCAAATTGCGTCTCCGCGACGGTCTAAGATATACCCGGGCTGAAATGTAGCTGATTTCACGATGCTGACTTGTGAGAATTAGTTCACGAAGGACTCGACAGTGTGCTCAATCAATTATTGACGATGTTTGGCAATAATGGCTTCAAATTCACCAACCAATTCCGGATGTTTCGCAGCAATATCCTCCTGCTCGCCAATGTCTTTGGAGAGATCATACAGTTCCAACGCGGACTTATCATTGATCCGCACAGCCTTCCAGTCTCCCTGACGAACAGCAAATTTTTGCCCTGCACGCCAAAAGAGATACTCGTGCTGCGACTGCGTCTTTCCCTGAAGCGTAGGCAGATAAGAAATACCATCGGTATCAACTGGAGGCTTGATCCTGGCGATTTCACACGCAGTCGGCAGGAAGTCCCAAAAGGCAGATGGATGGTTCGACTCGGAACCCGGCTTGATGACACCCGGCCAGCGAGCAATCATGGGCACTCGAATACCTCCATCGTAGAGATCACGTTTATATCCCCTAAGGTCGCCATTGGAATTAAAGAACTCCATTTTGTGACCACCTTCCTGATGAGGGCCATTGTCCGATGTGAAGATAACCAGTGTGATCTTGTCGAGCTTGAGTTCCTTTAAGAGTTTCATCATGGCGCCGATGTCACGGTCGAGACGCGAAATCATGGCCGCAAATCCCTTTTCCGGTTCAGGCCAGTCCTTCCCGGCATATTGTCCGTGGTCCGGAACCTCCTGGCCATTGCCTGTCGCTCGACCTCCTTCATTGTTGGTGTGAGGAATCGTGTAGTGGGCCTGAAGGAAAAATGGATTTCGCGCATTCTCCCGAATGAAATTCATGGCCTTCGTGTGCATGACGTCGTGAGAATAGGTGACGCGTTGAGTCGAGACATTTCGCTTTGGCCCTTCAACGTTACCTGAAAGGATGTATTGCTCCTCGTTTTCCCAAAGGTAGGCAGGATAGAAATTGTGTGCCCGACCCTGATCCAAATAACCGAACCAATAATCAAATCCCTGTCTCGACGGGACTCCTTCACTGCCGGGAGTGCCTAGTGCCCATTTACCAACCCCGCCGGTTACATAGCCGGCATCTTTTAATAATGTGGTGACAGTTTCAGTGCCCGCTGGAAAATGATATTGGGTGTTACCGTGGATCGGAGTATTGCCGCTGTGTTTACCGGTGAGTAGCACTAAACGAGACGGCCTACAAACAGTGTGGCCGGCATAGTGATCGGTAAACCGCATTCCCTCCTGAGCTAAGCGGTCGATATGTGGAGTTTGAATCGTCTTTTGACCATAGCATCCAAGGTCCCCATAGCCGAGATCATCCACCATGATGTAAATGATGTTTGGAAGCTCAGTTGCAGAGATAGTTGAGTGGGACAGGCAGCAGATTATCAGCGTGAGTACGAATGAGCCAATTCTCATGAGATATTCCTTCTAAGGGACAGCTACGACTTGATCGGTTCGTTGATTATAACGCTGTCGAGGAACATCGGGCACTAACGGAAAACGGCGTTGAGAAATATGATCCTCAACGCCGTGGTGTTTGAAATAATTATTATCGCATTAAGCAGCAGTTGGTGCCGCTGGAGGGCCAATGTACTGAGCAGATCCAAATCCGAGAATCAAAAAGAAAATGGGACCAAGGAAGATCAACCCGAGTGTAAATCCGCTACCCTTACCAGATACAGTGGATAGATCGTTAAGCAGGATTAATATACAGATGAAATTGACAATTGGAATGCATAACAAAAATACCCAGACTGGTGATTTGCCACAGATTTCACAAAGTACAACAAGATTCCAGATTGGAACAATTGCGGCGATCCCGGGCTTTCCGGCTTTTGTGAAAATCTTAATCTGCGCAATGACAATTAGCACGAGCAAGGCAATATAGAAAAATAGCATTGCTCCGAGTCCTGCAAGCAAACCGCCTGTAACCAATTCTTCTTAAGTCATTTGAAGACTCCTTGAGTGGCATAAAAAAACTAAAAAGGGAAATACCTATACCTAACTGATGAATTTTCTAGATTAGATAGGCGCAGAATTTCAACTTTTTCCCGAATAGTTTCCCTAGTTTGACAGGAGAGTCTCTATTAATCGCCTTTCTACTTCTTAGCGTAAAGACGAACTACTCATTCGCTGGTACAGTGAATTATCCCCAATCTGTCGTATTCACTTAGAAAAGCACAAATTGTCTTAGGTTTTTCAATGCCCATTCTTGTTACAGGCGGAACCGGCTTTGTCGGTAACAACGTAGTGCGAGCACTGCTCGAACGAGGAGATCAGGTTCGCGTTCTCGTTCGTAGCACCGCCCCTCAACCTTGCTTTGAAGATTTAGACGTCGAATTCGTTGAGGGTGATATTTGCGACTCAGACAGTGTCACCACCGCTTGTGAGGGAGTCGACGCAGTGATACATGTGGCAGCCATGGTACAAATTGGCTGGTCACAATTGGAGCGTCAAAGAGCAGTCAACGTCGGTGGCACAATCAACGTGGCCAGAACAGCGTTGGCCAATGAAATTCGAATGGTGTATGTCTCCAGTGTAGATGCATTAGGCATTGGCTCAGAAGAACAGCCAGCCAATGAGGAATCTCCGCGGACGGGTAAAATTCAATGCTCGTATGTTGTTAGCAAATCAGAGTCTGAACAGGAACTTCAAAAAGTAATCTCAGACGGACTTGATGCGGTAATCGTTAATCCGGGATTCATGTTAGGTCCCTACGACTGGAAGCCCTCCTCCGGGAGGATGTTACTGGGAGTAACTAAGAAACAGCCTCTGATTGCTCCCAGTGGCGGAATGACGCTATGTCATATCAAGGACGTCACGGCAGGGATCCTTGCTGCATTAGAAAAAGGACGAGCTGGCCGGAATTATATTCTTGGTGGAACGACGATGCCTTATTTCGATGCCTGGCGCCTGTTCGCTGAAGTGGCCGGAACGAAGCCACCGAAACGCAGAATGGGTCCGGTCATCATGAAAATCGCGGGATTCGTCGGAGACTGTGTCAGCAAGTTACGGTGTCGGGAATTGGATATCAACTCTGCCGCTATCCAGATGGGTGCTCAATTTCATTATTACGATAGCTCGCGAGCCATCGAAGAATTGGGTTACGTCATTACAGACAGCCGCACAACAGTTGATGATGCCTGGAACTGGTTTCAGACTCAGCCTGCTGTTGCCAGGTCATAAGCAACCGTTGCTAATTCAGGCTGTTCGTTTGAATCTCATAGACGCTCCGTTAAAATATGGGTCACGAGTCTTCAACCTATGGATTAATTATGCGCACAAACACCATCTCTATCGGGCTAGTCGTATTGTCATCTTTGTTTTGTGGCGAGCTCGTCACAGCCGCTCCGGTGATACACGCACTGCAGCTACAGCGAGCTTATCCAGCTTTGATTGGCCGGGAGACTAATAACATCGTCGAATTGAAAGTAACGGCCGAAGAAGAAGGTACGGAAATCAAATCGCTTCGTTTTGAATTCAAAGGGACGGATGACATTCACGATATCGATTCGATGACTCTGTTCGTAAGTGGTCCGGAGGGACAACTGGAGACGAAGTGGAGCATTGGAACGGCTAACAACCCAGCAGACGTCCTGGTTTTCTCTCGACGTATTACTCTTAAAAAAGGGGATAACTGGTTTTGGTTATCCTGCCGACTCAAGTCGACGGCGGATTTACTGCATCACATCGATGTTGAATGTACTCAGATAGAAACTACCGTAGGCAACATTAAGCCGGAAGACAAAATGCCGAGTCGACGAATCCGTGTTGGTTACGCGTTGTGCCAGCAAGGACAGGGAGGTACACATACGTACCGAATTCCCGCGATCACGCGAGCAACCGACGGCTCGCTGCTGGCATTCTATGACATGCGTCACAACCGTACGAAGGACTTACAGGAAGATATCGACATAGGTATGAGTAAGAGTACCGATGGGGGACAAACCTGGTCCAAGCCACGTGTCATTATGGATCGAGGCGAATGGGGAGATCTGCCAGAAGATCAAAATGGTATCAGCGATCCTGGTGTGGTTGTTGATCCGAAAACGGACAAGATATTTGTTTGGGGTGTCTGGATGTACGGCAAGCCTGGTAAGCACCAATGGAATGGTGATGGTAGCGAGGCTGGATTTGAAATTGGAAAGGCCGCTCAGATGCTGCTGTCTGTCTCGAAGGATCACGGTGAAACGTGGTCTGAGTTGAAAAACGTGACTCGAGATCTTAAGCAGGAAGAGTGGGTCTTGTTTGCTCCGGCACCTCAAAATGGAATCACGCTATCCAATGGTACGTTGGTCATGCCAGTGCAGGGTCGTAATGCAGAAGGAGTGTCGTTTTCCACGATAATGTCCAGTCGGAATCATGGTCGCAGTTGGAAAGTGGGGAATCCGACAGGAGCGATTTCCAGCGAATGCCAGGCGGTTGAATTACTGGATGGTTCGGTCATGCTCAATATGCGTTCTGATCGGTCTAAGGCACACATGCGACGGGGCGTGATGATCACTTCCGATTTAGGCAAGACCTGGACGCCGCACCCCACTCATCACAAAACACTGACCGAACCGGTATGTAACGGAAGTACCATTCGTATTCACTATATGGAAAACGGTGAACGTAAAACGGCATTGCTCTTTGCGAATCCTAACTCAGAGACGCGACGTGAAAAACATACGATCAAAGTCAGTTTTGATGATGGAATGACCTGGCCCGAATCACATCACACTTTACTCGATGAATTCACCGGGTTTGGTTATCCCAGTCTGGTTCAGATCGACGATCAGCATGTGGGCATTGTGTTTGAAGGCAGCCGCTGTCATATCATGTTCATGAAGTTCACGATTGCGGAACTATTGGCGGGTCATTAATTACTCTTCAGATAACCATTGTTGGTAATCATCTCGTAGTGCCTGGGGAGCGTCTGCGTCAGGTGCGAATCGGTCTTTTAAGTCTTCTAAGATAGCAGGCTCCATTCCGACGGTTCTCCACCAGTTGGAATTCGAGAAATCGGTATCGAGCATCAGTGCTCCCTGAAAACTAACATTGGTGAGGTCAGCACCTTGAAAAATTGTTGCTTCAAGATTTGCATAATCGAATCTGGCATCAATTAATACGGCGTCAGTAAAGTCAGCCATCATACAGTGGCTCTCAGATAAATCCGCTCCCGAAAAATCGGCTTTGGTTGCTGTAATCTGTTCCAGACTAGCTTGAAAGAAGCTGGTTAATTCCAAACGAGCGTTTTTTAGATTACATCGCACCATGGAAGCTTCATTCATGTTGGCTCCCGAGAGTTGAGCGTCCTGAAGATCCGAAGCGTCGAAGATGGTGCTTCGTAGTGTCGCACCGTTGAGATTAGTGCCTACCAATAACGATTCGCTTAAGTCCGCGTCGTGTAAGTCCACAAGCTTCAACTGTTTTCCGGAAAGCGTCACACCTGACAGGTTTGCGCCAGCCCAGACCGAGTTGTTGGCATCAATTAGCCGCAGGACAGCTTCCGTTCTTTGGGTTCGGTCCGCGTCGTCATGATAAATCAGCCAAAAATCGGACTCAATGGTTTTCGCAGAGGGCGCATTTGTCCGTAAGACAGACACGGCAATAACTAGAACCAGCGTGCTGAGAGCGATGATTGATAAAATGCCTGAGCGTTTATTGGAGTTCATAGATGTAACATACTAAATCCAAGTCAGTGTCGATATGGATAATTCCACCGACGCCTGCGAAGTGCAACTTCACTGAAGGAAGTGTAGCACCCTATAATTGAAGGCAGAGCCTAATTACTCGTCCTACTTAAGCAAGCCGAGGCATCCATGAAAACACTCCCAAAATGGCTAATCACTCTAACTTTCTTACTGCTTGGCGAGATTACATTAGATGCTCAGGAACAAAAAAAGAAAACGTCGTCACTGCCAGCCGGCGTGAAACTTCTTAAGGATATTGAATACGCCAGACATGACGGTATTTCGTTGAAGCTGGATCTCTACTTGCCCTCAGAGATAAAAGGGGAGGTGCCAGTGATTGTATTTATCCATGGTGGAGGTTGGAAAAACGGAAGCAAGGCATCAGGTAAGCGAGGAGCCTGGATGGTGCCTCATGGCTTTGCGATTGCCAGTATCAGTTATCGGCTTACCGATGTTGGCCAATGGCCTGATCAGATCAATGATTGCTATGCCGCCGTTCGCTGGGTTCGTCGTCATGCCAGTGAATATGGATTAAGTGGAAAACGGATAGGATGCTGGGGCACTTCAGCCGGGGCGCATTTAGCGGCACTAGTGGGTACTCGGTCTTATCCTGAAAAGGAAAAAGTCTCGAGTCGCGTTCAGGCTACCGCTGACTGGTTCGGGCCATCAGAACTCTTATCGATGCCACCAAATAATGTTGGTAATGGCCGGACTGAACAAGACGTAGCCAATAGCAACGGAGCGAAACTTTTGGGTGCAACGGTGAAGGATGTCCCCAGGCTGGCGAAAGACGCCAGCGCTCTGGATAATGTCTCTCAAGAGGACTCGCCATTTTTGATCATGCACGGTACGGCGGATCCGGGAGTCCCGATTAGCCAAAGTGAAAAACTACATGCAGCATTGAGGAAAGCCGGAGTGGACTCTACGTTTGTTGCCCTCGAAGGGGCCAAACATGGTGGTCCTGAATTCATCACACCCGAGTCGAAGAAGATCTTTCTGGAGTTCTTTACAAAGAATCTGAAATCATCAAAATGACAGATCAGCCACAGCCAAAACTTTGGACTCCCTATTGCCATCGATGCAGGCAACACGTGGAAGGTGCCGCGTGGTTTCGCTTGAAATGTATTTTGCTTTGGAGTACCCGATGTAAGCAATCTTCGACTCCGAGTGTTCTTTTTCGCAATGTGTTACTCTTACCTTTATGCCTGCTGGCTGGCTCGTATCTCTCAATTTAGGTCAGTCAACAGGGTCCCGAGCACAGTTTGTATCGATGGACCGATAGTTTTGCTCCTGCACTTGCGCTATTGGTCATTGTCGTTTATGTTGTGCCGTCCTGGTTGGGCTGGATTAAGTACTGTAACCAGATGGGCCGGATGGGAAAGAAGCGAGAAGGCTAGACGGGTAGGCAGTTAGACAATTAGATTTGGATTCTGCTTTAGACACCAGGAGTTTATCCGCTCCGCCGTCGTCCTTCGGATTATGGCGTATAAACTGCGTCCGACCAAGGAGGGCGACGGGGGACTAAGGCTACGATACAAAACAGCGAAGGCCGGACGGCCGTAGCCGGTGTGTTAAATCTCAATTAGTTGGCTAGGATTTCGAATCCCAGGGACTCATAGTACACATCGACCGGTTCCACGGGAGATTCCCGATCGTATAGCAGCACATCATGGAGTGGACGGTCATCGGCGGAATCCATAAGTACCAGGACAGGGCCGGTTCGAATCGCACGTACGGGAATACGCGACATTACCATTTCACCAGCCCCGGTCTTTTCGATTCCTGCAAACGCTCCCCATTCATCAAGCTCTCCCGCACTATTGGCAGTGCCGGACTGGCCGTTAATAAAGGGACTCACGTAACTGGCACTACCGGCAAATTCCAGATGAGTAGCAGGTAGATAGAGGTCCACATAAGCAGCGAAAACTCCAGCTGCCTCTGCAGTGACGTCTTCGGTCGTCAGATTGATGTAAAAGACCTTATCCAGCGAAACTGTCGAAATCGTCTCTCCATTACTGTTGGTTAGAAAGAGACCAATCTCCACAGAATGGGATTCAGCATTCAAGGCGTTGATCACACTAATGGCATCACTGGGTGTAATCCAACCGTCACGATTTACATCATAGAACGGGCTGGAGTTCGGTTTACTATGGGGTAGTTCATAGGACCCGGATGTGTTGAGTTCATTGATAATGTGGAGGACATCGACCGGAGTGACCGCTCCGTCGTTGTTTACATCCTGCGGAAGGTTTTCGTTGTGCCAGTTGAATTCAGGCTCGGTAAGTGCTTCCAGATCAAGCTCACGTTCAAAGAAGGCAAACATCTGATCAGAAACTTTGACTCCGTCGATGACCGTGTTTAGTTTTGCTTCTAATCCGTGGCCGGCAGTGGTGATTGTGGGGAATTCATAACTGACGTTATCGTTCTGAAGCTCCGTCACAATCTTCTCGGCACTATCAATCGTGACGACGGTATCATCGGTAGAATGCATGACAAACGTTGCCGGATCGTCAGCGTCGATAGTGTATTCAGTACCCTGTAAACTTCCGGCTCCATCCAGAATGGCGGTTACGCCAAGCTGACTCACATCGAGCTGCATATGTGAGAAGAAATTGACATCCTGTGTATCGAACATACCGGCAGCCATTGATAGAAATCCACCGGCCGAGTGTCCTCCTAAGACAATTCGTTCCGGGTCGATCCCCAGACTGTCGGCAGAATCTTTGACCCATTTAATAGCATGAAATGAATCTTCCACTCCGGCGACAAAAGTATCGTATCGTTCGTCTAAATCAGAAAACGGAGTGTCTTTAGCCGGAGGGACATTGTCACCAAATAACCGATAGTTGATGGAGACGGTGACATAACCGCGTTCGGCAAAATCGTTACTCAGTGAAACAAAGCTGCTTTGAGCTTTATCGCCGCCGACAAAGCCACCACCATGGATCAAAATGGCCGCCGGTAACTGCTGAGGTAGATTTTCTCCAGTCGGTTTATACAGATCTAGCTTGAGGCTTTTATTGGTCACGCCTTCTGATGTTCCGTGTCCCACTTTGGCATCATTCCGATAGACGATATCCGAAGTGACCTGAACATCATACTGAGGAGTGATCCCAAACGTGGTTAACACTCGGCGAGGCTCAAGTGAATCGAACTGTAATCTCCGGCGGGAAGTCTGATGAGTTTGCTTTTGATGGAAAAGAGTTCTTAAAAACTGGCCGATTTGCTTACGCACTGGGGACTCCGGAGGCTGAATATTCTTGGTGGACATGACGTTAGGAGCAGTGTCAACGTAAAGCAATTATTCGTTGCCACCGTGGGAAAAGCAACTAGAGCACGAGACATCAGGAGTTTATTTGGTACGAGGTCGTCGGGTGAACTGTGCCGTAGGGCGAAGTCGGGCCCTTCGGACTATGGCGGCTAAACTGCGCCCAGCGAAGGCGGCCCCAAGTATTCTGAGTAAAAAGGCGACGGCCGAACGGCCATAGTCTGGAGCATTTAGGTGTTTAAACATTTAGGCAGTTAGACAGTGAAACGATCAGAGAGTTAGAATGGAGGCTTAACGAACCCACGTTTTAATACCTTATTGCAGTCTTAAAGCTGTGCTGATGCCAGATTCACTAGCCTTGCAAGGAGTTTCTATGTCGAAGTTACCGGCAAACATTTTGATCTTTTCTCTGTTGTTCGCAGCAACTTCCATGGCCGCACCTCCTGTCCGGCAATACGATGCTCCGGGAGCTCCGCCTTTTACCGTATTGGAAACGGGTGAAAATCCACCGTTGGATGCCTACGACAATTTTGTGATTGGCCCAGAATATGTCACGGCCCCTGAATCTAAAGTGCTGGAAGATGTCCCTCAGGGAACGGTTCAGCAATTCATCATCGACTCGAAAGAAACTAAGATCTTTAACCCGGGGATCGCCCGAGAGGTATTCGGGACGGTTGATCCGCAGAATCCAAAGACTTTGATCGTGGATACTCATGAGATCGACTACAAACGGCAGATCACAGTCTATATTCCGGCACAGCATAAGGCGGGAACCAGAGCGCCCTTTATGGTTTGCCATGACGGCCCCAAAGGAAAACCTAACATGACTCTGCCCCGTATTCTGGATAACCTGATTGCCCAAAAGCGGATTCCTCCAATTATCCTCATCCAGATTGCCAACGGTGGCGGCGATGCTCAGGGACATCAACGTGGCAGAGAGTACGATAATATGTCCGGACTGTTTGCGGAATATATTGAAACAGAGGTTCTTCCACGAGTGGAGAAAAACTATCAGGTGAAGCTAACCAGAAATCCTGACGGCCGCGCTGTGATGGGATCCAGCTCCGGCGGTTCAGCCTCGCTGATCATGGCCTGGTTTCGAACAGACCTATATCGTCGAGTGCTTACCACTTCAGGCACGTTTGTGAATCAGGCCTGGCCCTTTGATCCGGAATATCCGGATGGAGCCTGGGGGTTTCATAAGACCATCATTCCGGAAAGTCCCAGGAAGCCGATACGCTTGTTCCTTTCTGTTGGTGACTATGACTTGCTTAATCCCAACGTGATGCGTGACGGTATGCATGACTGGGTGGAAGCGAATCACCAGATGGCCAAAGTACTCAAGGCCAAAGGTTATGAATATCAGTATTTATTCTGTCGCAATTCAGGCCATGGTATCCGTAACGCCAGGGCGCAATTCATGCCCCACGCGATAGAGTGGGTCTGGGATGGATACCGCTCCAGAGCGGGTAAAACCAAGTAGGATAAAAAATCATACTGCAACCACGGTTGGCTAAGACTAACTTTGCTCAAGTACTGTGGAATACATTATCAGTCTCAATCTACACGTGCAAATCGTCTGGTTTGATTAAACGCGCTCCATGCGGAAGCAGACTGCGTAAGTTGCACCTTCTTCATCAAGATTCCGTTTGAGAATCAAGTTGTTCTCAAGCAATGGACTTGATTTGATCGGAATTCCATTCACTGACACGGCCAGTTACAAGATCGGCATCAGCTTCCGTCAGCTTTTCGTGAATCTGATCATCCATTACTTCCTGAAGGTTTACGAAATCCTCCAGTCAAACGAGGTACACCGGTTGAGACCCATGTGTTTTGCACGCTAAGTACGACAATTCTTGTAACGTGATGGTTGAAAAGCAAGGATAGAGTGACCCAATCTCAGGAAGCACGAAGGCAAGACACCTGAATCATTGATCTACCGATAGAAAAACCCTTAGTAGCTACCGTTTGAAGGGTAACCACTAAGGGTGGTAGTGGGCGATATTGGTCTACGGCAACCCAGTAAATAACGTATTAAAATACCATCTACTAACACCTGCCTCAGACTCGACCCTTAGTCTGTCTGTACACAATTGGGGGGATTAATCCTTCATTACCACTGATGTTTTGGCCATCTTATCCCATAACGTTTGTCTTCCTTCACCAAAGATAAGAAAGATCCCAAAAAACATTACAAGTGATAAAATTCCAGAAATAGTCACCAAGAAATCTAGCCCTGTAAAAATTCCAACTATTACTACCCAGTTGTATTGATATTTTAGAAGTCCACGTATAACAATACTGCCAAGATTTGCATCTGAACCATCCGCATTGCTAACTTTCATTCCCAGCATTAACTTACCTGGCGTAATCCCTGTAAAACATTCAAGAATCATCATAATAAAGATAGCAATGTACGGGCCAATAATTGTACCCAACAAACCACCTATAAACCCACCAAGGGCGGCAGCTGCAGCCGCTTCTTCGGGAGCGGCTCCGGCATCTACTCCTGCACCCATACCAATCATTCCCAAAATTGTCCCGCCTAATAACATACCGAAAAACAAGCCGCCGATACCGATGACTACACCGTCAAGAAGGAATGCACCAAAGCGTCGACCAGCCGAAGCGAGTGGTTGCCCAGTACTGGCAGGTTGTGTAGCGGTACTTTCGACTGTGGGAGGCTGATAAGGGCTGGACGCGTCATTCATCTCAGAGTCGTCTGGGTTACTTGTAGATTCGTTCATCATAGTTCCTTTAATAAGAATTAAACCCGAGCCTTCCTTTCTTTGTAACACAGCAAACCTGATATTAGCAATGTTAATGTTTGGGTGGCGAAAGTTTTGACTTGTTAAAGTCAGCAGTGAGACTTCGCTGGCGGTAATAAGAATCGCTCTTTGGTTCTGGCCGATTGAGTAAAAAGGACGCCTCAATGACGCATAGTAAAGGTCAACAAGGATCAATGACGATCAACGAAGTTCATGCAAACACTGATATACCAACGAAAAAACCCTTAGCGGCTACCGTTTGAAGGGTAACCTCTAAGGATAGTAATGGGCGATGAGTGGTTGCGAGATTTGCCGC
>CETM01073701.1_pt1 | contig 14122 bp, 11 predicted proteins | sample 361451 | NCBI WGS metagenome assembly CETM01 (sample SAMEA2622690, study PRJEB7988) | marine metagenome | isolation source: saline water (ENVO:00002010), including
CGTCGGAGATAACGTTAAATCGATAGAACGCGGCGCATCATCGCGACCTAATATCTGCGAGAAGTAATCAATCGTCCAATTCTGACCTGAAATGTTAGTCAGTAAGTTGGCCAGTGGTACCTTCGTACTATCCACCGTCGATGTGACGTACCCTTTCTCATCTGCTGGAGTCTTGGGCGTATCGGGTATCGAGGGAGGACTTTCATCTTGTGTGGTTTCACCCACCGTTGTTTCTTCACTCGGTAGTTGATTACTACCTGTTCCTGTAAATGCAGGCATAACTAACCTCTACATTAATTCTCTTCTGCGGTTAACAAGAACTGTCCAACTCTGAAGTTACTACGCTTCATAGGACCTGCTGAAGGTCTACGACGCTCTTGTATATATCTAGCAGCTTTTTCAAACTCACGCTTCGGCACATAACCACCCGCGATTGAGTTAGGTACTAGACCCTTTTCAATGATTGTATTGTCTACCCCGATAACAACATCTTGAACTGTCTCTACGTCTTCGCGTAAACGTTCCTGAGCTTGTTGCGTCATGTGTAATAAGTCAGTATACATGAACACCATCAAGTGGTAGTTCTTTCGTATATCGAGATCGCCAGTCGAGGTGATAACCAAATCTTCATCAATCGTAATATGTTCTGGCGATTGAATATTCTCACCTTCATACAACGCAATAAAGATTGCCGACTCTTTTGGTTTCAATATCGCTTGACCCTCTGAACGCATGTAATTTTCAATACGTTCAGTTAGACGATAATATCCCAACTCTTTCAAATCGAGAACATCGCGAGGATTATCTTTATCAACCATTAACATCACACGCAGGATACCTTCCATCCCGATCGGTATACTCGATGGTTGCCAATCGTTAAATGGTGGAACGGGTGCGCCATTAGGAAACCCGCTTATCTCATTATGGGGTGAATATTGATCTAAGATATACTTCGTCTTAGAGTTCAACTGTAGACGCAATCCCAATTCGTAAGGTATTGTGGTATCGTAAAACTTATTCGACAGTGGTACGTTGTGTATCAATATCGGATAACGCATTATCATTGAGATCGGTTTATCGTAAGTCAACTCATAGTTGAATACAACCTTGTGGGTTGTACCTGTAACGCCATCTTCAGGTTCCTCAGGAACAAGCTCGTAATTATGCGTCCCCATAACACCCGACTGAACTTCTTCTTTTGCTAACTCGAGATAAGTCCCTTCGCGATTTGATACCGTCTTCACATCCGGTGACATACACCGATTAAACCACCCAGTCATATCCTCATTAAGAGGAGCCTGAGACTCACGAGTTTTATGTATCTGATCTAGGATAACCAGATTAACACCAGGGATGTGATACGAGTAATTGATCTCGTGGAACAATCCTTTTCTGAAAAGCGAACTATATCGACGAATATCTTGTATCGTCCTATCAGCTAGCGATTTAGATGGGAAACGCCATGTCATTTCCAATTCTATCTTAGAACGAACGTACATAGGTGCCATAGTAACGCCTAGATCTTCGTCTAAGAGGATAGGAGGGTTCTCATCGACCGATTGTATTGTTTCCATAACGCCACGCTCATCGTACGTCTCAGTGGCATTTACGATAACTGTCATATTCGGTGGGAACCTACTATCTGATTTTTCATACTTCGTTGATATCGGTAAGTCCTCAGCATCACTACTGTCGGGTAACATCACCTTTGTGTGGTGTGGTAACCCAAGCGATGCCGCAAGGTCTTGTATGACGCCCAATACCACACGACGAGATACCGTGATGTCTATTGCATCAAGGTCAACTGTAATCGTTGGCATGTCTACCTCCAAAAATTAACCATACGATGAGCGCTTACTGTGATGAACGAATATAGTGGAGACCCGAAGGTCTCCACGTATTTTATTTATAACGCTCAAGACTCTTTTCGAGTGCTTCCATGTAAGCGGAGGTATAATCGTAAAGATATTTATTGATGCTGATAAGACCCTTGATGGTGTTATTGGTAGAAATGCGTAATGCACTGCGAACATCCATTTTAGTAAGTTCACCTTCCAACACACCTTTCTCAGCTTCATCTACCCATTTATCGGCAGCTTCTTTTGTCTCATCGCGAAGCTTCTCAATATCTTCGATAGATTTCTCATGACGCTCGATGACATCGATGATGTTATTGACAATGTCTAACTGCTCTTGGACTTGGTTTCTGTCAAGACCCGGAAGTGTACCGCGACCTCGGAAGTCTTTCGCATTTTCAGACTTGACAACCTCGTAACGAGTTGGCATTGGGAAATCTTTAGTAGATCCACCAAACAATACTTTAATGGTGTAATCTCCAGGTAGCTTGATCTTATCTACAATCTTCTCGTAGATAGTTTCACGCTGCTCATTATCTCGTTGGACCATGCGTCGTAGCGTATCTATTTTACCGGCATCTTTTTTCTTAAACCAGTTGGCTAGGTTTTCATAGCTGTTGCGAGTGTCCTCGATGAAAGCATCATATTTAGCAACTAAGACATTGTTAACGTTAGATGCACCATTAAGGAGTGTCTCCCTGGTTAACTCACCCTCGATTGCTAACTTACCCGGCTTACTAAGAGCGATACCTACAGACATCATCTCTTCACTACCATCCATGTCGTCTAATTGCTTTTGTAAACGCTCACTCCAACGACGTAGGTTAGCTACACCACCGAATAGGTTCTTCAGAAAAGAACGGATGGCTTGTGATATCTTGTTATAAACATTAATGATGGCACGCCAGATCTTTTCAATAGTGTCAGAAAGCGTACTAACAAAAGATTCCATCGATGCTTCTGGGTTAGCGTTATAGTAGCCCAACGGATAAGCTGGGTTCTCAATAGCATCACCCACCACCTTAGCACATGCTAAATGCATGCCTTTTGCTAAATCAGCATCGTGCTCAAACGTAATGGCAGTATGGTAAATACTTTCCATCGTTGAGGCAGCTGTCTCTAACTCTTCTTTATCGATGATAGCACGCTCGACTTCATGATGTACTTCACTGATAGAAACATCAGACTTAACCTGCCGAAGCATGTCCTCAGGATTCTCTGGAACCTCATTAGGCTCCTCACCCGTTACGGTGTCACCCATAACAGCCTCTTGCGATAATCCATCGCGTAAAAACTTTTTCATTGTCGTCACCCGTTATTGTTCATTCATATTAATCGCTAGATGTGTAAGACAAAAAAATAAGAACGGGTGGGTTTTACCCCACCCGTCTCATCTAGAAATTGAAGAACTAACGATTATTAGTCGTCTTTCTTCTCTTCTTTAGCACCCAGGTTTTCCATAGCAGATTCTGCTACAGAAAGGTAAGCACGTGCTGTACTGAATGCATAGCGGTCAACTTTACTGATGAACGAGTTGATACCGCCTTTAGCGCGTGACATTACCCAACGCAGTTGTGCACGATCCCAAGCTTCTTCAACGAAACCAAGTTTACCGCGCTCAACTTCTTGAGCAAACTTGTCAGCTTCAGACAGAGCGTCTTTCTGAGACTTAACAACGTCTTCTTTGACTTTCTTAGACTTCTCAACGACGTCCAAGTTAGAGATGACGATGTCCAACAGACTCTCGATCTCACCGGCGTTAAGTGCTTCAATACCGTCTTTGTCGGCTTTGTAAGACTTAGCTTTAGGATGATCAGCAAGCGCAGGCGCGATCAGAGAAGGCATTTTGTCTTCTTTCTTCTCATTGCCTTCAGCCATGATGATTTTACCGCCAGGCAATTCAGTTTCTTTCTCAAGAACGTCTTTCTTGCGGAAGTCATCGTTCAGTTTAACGACTGCTTTAGTCAACGACTCAACGTCGTCTTTCTTCGCTTTGAAGAAATTGGTAACGGTCGTCAGGTAATCCTCGTAAGCTGTGGCCGCATCAGAGCTGAACTCACCAAGAGCCAATAGCTCGGCTGCACCGTCCATGAGTACTTTCTTGTTGACCTGACCGCCGATAGCTACTCGCGATAAACCACCAGCTTTGAACTTGTCTTCTTTAGGAGAAGCGCTCTTCAGGTCTTTGACCTTACCTTTCAGCTCTTGAGCTTTCTTCTTCGCTTTCTCAACACCACCAAACAACTTAGAGAAGAAGTCAGATACCGCAGCAATAACTTTCTGTACGGTACGCTTGATCGCTTCCCAGATTTTCTTGATGGTACCTTGGATGCTTTCCAAGGACAGCTCAGTCGCTTGACGACGCTCAGTGTCACCACCGAAAGATTCCATTGAAGCTACAGGGTTTGGTAACGCATCACCAAGAACGGCTTGAACGGCCATTGAGTAACCTTTAGCGGCAGACTGGGTAAGACCGGCTTCGTCGCTTTCCATTGATGATTCAATGGCAGTACAGATACTTTCCAATGAAGCAGCTGCGCTTTCCAGTTCTTCGTTTTCATAACCAGCCATTTCAACTTGATGACCAGCTTCTTCGATGCTCAGCGTAGCAGACTCCAACTGAAGTGCAGTTTCCAGTGAAGCGTTTTCGCCTACTTCAGCCGCACCAGCAGATTCCATACTTAGCGCTTGGCTCAAAATCTTGTTTCGCATGTTAATGCTCCTACTTTACTTAAATTGCAATTTAAGAATGGGTGCACCCAGTAAGGATGCGGATTACAAAAGTATATACCAAAGTCTATACTCCGATATTTACATACTATCTAGTAGCAAGTCTTTAATAACTTTACTTACCAAATAAAACGTAAAGAACTTCAATCAGTGAACTAAGACCACGATCGTGTCTTAAGAACAGACTGATATCGCTTTCTCTAAAGCGCTGTCCCCCGATCATGCGGTACTGAGGTCCGATGACCGCAGTCTTACGCAAACGCTCAATGCGACCGGGTGGTGGATACATATCCATCAGAGGATATGCACTAAGTGGAGACAATGCCCACCGTCCTTGTTTGACATACCCAACAAGATGCGTTAGGAAATCAAAGCTGTAGTCATGAACACGGCGGTTCTCAATCTGTTGACGATTGAACTCATCCAGACTAGGAATGAGTCGTTTAGCAACTTTTAACACATGGTCAAAAGCTAACCAACTGTCAATAGGGGTTGAGAGTCCATTTACCGTAATTTCATTAGAACCGGAGGTATATTCTTTAAAGAGGGTATTAACCTCACTATCCCCATCTTCCAACTCCATTACTTTGTAGTTCATGTTTTTAGTGGCCGAAAGGTCAAGCCGACCCTCAGAGTCAGTATCGGCGTTGACGATTCGACGAAAGCCACGTGGGTAATAAACCCATGCAATTTCAGAGCTAGACATTAAACCGACTCTTCCATCTTGGCGATTTTACGATTGAGCTTAGTGATGCGATCACGCGTATATTCGATGGCTTTCTCGATTTTAGGATCGTTCTTACCATCTTTAGCGTGTTGCAGATCGAGGATCTGGTATTCCAACATCTTACGCTCTTCTTTGGCGGCTTCATAGCGGTTAACTTGCCATTCAGCGATGGCCATACGAATGTGGTAAACTGGGTTAAGAATAACACCATGAACACCCACGCGTAATGGATCAAGTTTAGTAGCACCGGTATTAGCAATAACTGCATCGACGGTTTCTTCGTCAATTTCGATATCTGGAATACCTTCAATGGCTGCTTCTAACTTCTTATCTTCAACCGACAAACGATTGATTAAGTCTAAGAACAGACGACCATTGGCTTCTAGCCACTTAATTTCAGCAGGCGTCATTTCTTTACCGACCATGCTGTTCTGGCGATACATCTGAGTCTCTACACCCAGAGTATAAATTAACCATTTGCGAGCATAGCGATTGATGAAGTCGTATGCTTCAGCCACCTGCAATAATTGTGCTTTACCATAAGTCAGTGACGACTTAACGATATCGCGCGAGAAGAACTTCTCGGTCAAACGTTTGGTAACGCCAACGTTCTTATGTACCTTCTTCAAAAGAAAGTGAGTAACTTCGATGTGATTACCACGCAAGCGAGTATCGACTGATTTTTCGAAAGCGCGCTGAAAGTCTATAACCATGTCGTCTTTGAATTCGAAATCCGCTAACAATGGGGCAGCATCTTCATACGACGGCAGAGTATATTCGCTCAGCTCTTTCTCCAACCCTTCTAGGTTGCGCAGTAAATCACCGCGATCAAATCGTGGTAATAATGAATTAACATATTTTGCGATCTTCATGCATCACTCCGTTAGATAATCGGTGATTTGTTTTGACGGAATGCATTGAGGATTTCGCCGATGTCTGGACCCTTACCGCTCTTATTCATACGTTGAATTTCACGGATAGATACTTCGGTAGCTTCTTCAATGCTACGATGATAAACTGTCACACTTTCCCAGTCAGGGTCAATGACAAATAACAACATGCCATAAGTTTCTTCGAACAACTTCTCACGTGTGCGGAAATCGTCCAATTTACCACGGAGCTTTGTTTCGATTTCTTTGGCAGTTTGTTGGTGAATCACAAAGATGCTAGATGCCGTTGCCACAGACCAGTCCTGCGATAATAAAGCCGATAGTGTATTGCGACGCTTAGAAGCAGTACGTGATTTATAGTAACCACTTGCATCTTCGATCAAATTTTTCTTGTGCTGATCGATGAGATCTTGACTCATAATCAGATCTTGAACGAAGCGAATCTGCCCAGAACGCCACTTGTGATAACGTTCTTTTAAACTTACTTTACCAGAGTCAAGCGATAAAGTATGAGTCAGGATGTCGGAACGAACGGTGTTAACCATCAGTCGGACATTGATTGGGAACTTAGCTTTGTTACCATTACTTTCGATGTTTACTTCGAGAAGTTTGCCGATCGATAGATTGGCCTCCTCACGAACATCACGTGCAGACCCTTCTGCTGAATCTTCTTGAGATAACTCTTGACCAGGGAATGGCAGAGCTCGACTTTCAGTGGATAACTGAGCACCAAGAGAATCAAGTGGGTCACGATTGGGGTTTAAACGACCCAACGTTTTAATGACATTCACCTTACCTACATCTACACTTAGGGCTACAGCCTGTAAGTAGTAGGCAGAGAATATATTTAATCCAGACGCCAACACCTCTTCAATATAGGGGAGTTGGGCCGCACGCTGATCAACAAGAGTCACTGGTTGAACACGAGTAGCTCTTGTGAATTCGATCAGCGATCCGTCACGCGTTGCTGCTACACCCTTAGCGATATCACGCGCTAGGTCTAAAGCAGATACGGCGTCTTTACCGTCTAACATAGGTTTATCCTTCTTATCAATCAAGGAGTTAATCACATCATGGCCAATAACGAGAAAAGTACTCGCGACATCGTCGATATATTGTCGACGAGAGCGGGTTACTCGCGTGTTCACGGGTCGATTACCGATGTGTATCGCGGCATTGACCACCGGGATGCCGGTTCACCATTTCAAAAGAATAACGACCATCAGGGACTTGTTCTGTTCACCCGACCGAGGCTGAACCTTACATACAATAACGTCATGGCCGATCGACAGTTACGGGCTTTACTGAGTGAAGAACCCTATTCGATGTTCCGAGCAATTCGTTGTATGCTTGATCCAGAGCTTGCAAAAGGCAGAGCAAATCGGGAGATTGTTAAGTCAGCCGTATTCGATGAAAGACAAGCGTTTATACCACTACTGTCAAATACATTACTTAACTTATCTGGATTCCCCGACATCACGTCTAACACTTATACTTCGACAGAAGGTAAGCGAAAAGAATCCTATAGTATCATTGACGATGTAGCAGAGGTTAATGGGGCTTATGATGTTACTGCAAACTTTGCAAACATCAAAGGTGACCCTATAACTGCCATGTTTCACATATGGACAAGGTATGCCGGTAACGTTTATTCTGGCGATATGGTACCCTACCCGGAAGCTATAGTAGAAAATGAAATCGACTACCAGACGCGGATTTGGCGTATTGTCTTAGATTCATCTAAGCGCTATGTCACTAAGATCGGTTGCGCATCAGCAGCTTTCCCAATGGCAAGTCCGTTAGGTGCAGCATTTAACTATACTCGGGAAGAACCATACATTAGTGAGAACGATCAGATATCAATACCCTTTCGCTGTATGGGTGCTGAGTATAACGATCCAATTCTCTATACAGAGTTTAACTTGATCGTGCAGTTATTTAACCCTGCCATGAGAGACGGTAACCGTGAAAACCTCATGGTTAAGTTACCACAGCAAATACTTAATGAATTTAACTTCATAGGGTACCCTCGGATATCGAACGACCTTGAATTAGAATGGTGGGTCTCTAAAGACGAGTACACCGAGTTAACTGGTGAATTACCACCACAACAAAATAGTCAGTAGGTAGAGACATGAAAAGAATCAATGACCTATTAAAGTCGGTTGGTGATGTCAACGTCAACCCGGCAAACATACAACGTGTTGTTCTAGAGTGTATGGAGTCGGTAGATGGAACTGATGTCGATATCGTCGATCCGTCAAACCCTTTCGTATTCTTACTGGAAAGTAGTAGTGTAACAGCTGCTGCTGGTATGAATAAGAATGAAGCACTGATGCGTAAACAATATCCAACGCTTGCTCAGAATGTTGAAGAACTCTACCACCACATGTCTGATGCCGATTACGCCAACCGATTTGCTGTTCCCTCTAAGACGACAATGACGTTAATGTTGTCAGTCGACGAGATTAAGCAGCGAGCTATCGAAACTGAAAATGGCATTAGAAAGATGAGTATTCCTCGCGATACTGAATTTACCGTTGAAGGAATGTCCTTCACGTTGCAGTACCCGATTGATATTCAAGTGATGCCACATGGTGGTATTCGAGTTGTCTATGATACTGAAAAGCAAAGTAGTCTTCAGACGCTCGAGAGTAACAGTATCGACTACTCCTTCGTTCGGGTACCGACAGGCGATGGAATGAGTAATGTGCGCCTATTGAAGTTTGACGTACCGGTATTTCAATTCAAGATAACGCCTCATTATGATCAAATCAATAAATCGAGTGGATTTTATAAAGTCTATCCATTTAACGATCAGTTCTATTTTTGTAAGGTTTATCTTGCTACTGGTGAAAATGGTGAATGGGAAGAAATACATACGACGCATTCGGAGCAGATCTATGATCCGACTAAACCAACGGCGTCGTTAAAAGTACTCGAAAACTCTGTTGCCGTTAAAATACCACAGATCTACTTCACCAAGAATATTGTAGATGGTGGCATCCGTGTTGATGTCTATTCCACTAAGGGTAACGTTAATGTATTCTTAGGTCGCTATGAGCCTAGAAACTTTAAAGCGAAGTGGAACGATTACAGTAAAGAAGAAAGTCCCTTCAATGCACCGATTCGGTCGTTTGGGACGATGGTGATGTATTCGGATGATACAGTTAGTGGTGGACGTCAGGCACTAACCTTTGAAGAACTTAGAGAACGTGTAATTAACAACTCTCTAGGAACTAACGATTTACCGATCACATCAAACCAGTTAGTAACCTATGTCAATGACCTTGGTTATGATATCGTTAAAGATGTAGACAACATCACTAACCGCATTTACTTGGCGACTAAAGAACTCCCTAAACCTAACGATGGTTTTGTTCAGTCGGGTATGGGTTGTTCTATTAAGAAGCTACAAGCAAGTATCGATCAGTTGGTAAATGTACGTGGTGTTCGCGATAACGGACCTCGCATTACTCTTGATGCTGGCATGGTATTTAATACTAACCGAGGTATTGTGAGTGTGGTTGAAAACGGTATGTTGGATGCCATCGAGGGTGCTTCTCCTGAAAACCGGGTAGCGATGATTCAGAATGAGAACTTGGTTTATACTCCGTTCCATTATGTACTCGATACAACTGAGAATGCGTTTGAGGCTCGGGCTTATCACTTTAGTTCACCAGAGATTCGTTCTAAAGAATTCATTGCTGAAAACGAAACAGCGATGTTAGAGATTAGTACGTTCCGCTATGGTATCGACAAAACAGAGAATGGGTTTAAAATCGTCTTAACGACTCGAACTGGTGATGGTGTCAAGTTGCTAGATGATTCACAAATCCACTGTCAGTTAAGTTTTGTACCACCCGGTGAAGTTGATCGGGCAACCATGAATGGTGTATTGACAGGTAAGACTGAAGACGATGAGTATGTTTTTGAATTCGATATCGTATCTAACTACGATGTTGATTCAGACGATAACCTCATACTTAACTCCTTTAAGATGTACGATGATGGTGAAAAGAATATACCGATACCATTGTTTGCTGGTATTGATATCACTTACATCGTTAGCGATTATTATATCGATGGAATTGAGAGTACTGAAATTGATGCTGTCAAAGGCAACTATCAATTACCTGCCGATACTAAAGCAGTCATCCAAGAACGCTTCAAGGTACACTTTGGTACTGCGTTGAATAATCTTTGGCGTAGAACCCGTTCTGTTGCAAGCTCTATTGCATACAAAACGTATCAAGAAGATGTTCCTGCGGTTTACGAGGATACTGTCTATGATCGTGACCCTACGACTGGCGTAATTAATATCGAGTACGACGATGCCTCTGGTGAAGTTACGTATAAGGTGTTACATCAGGCGGGTGATCCAGTATTGGATGCTGACGATAGACCGGTACTCAAACATCGTAAAGGTGATGTGAAGTTGGATGCGGATGGTAACCCTATTCCGGAGAGCAACAGACAGATGTTACGTCAAGTAGATCTTTTGATGTTTGAAGGTGGGTTTGCATTTGCTACTGATGTTAATGCGTTGAACTACGCGCTTGATAGTACGTTGATGTTAGTTGATTGGATTGTTGATGATATCGGCAAGATCAACGCTCGACTACTTGAAAATACCGAAATGTGGTATTATCCCAAAACTACCATGGGTAGCGTTAAGGTTAATGTAGAGGATGGATTATCCACTAGTATTACATCTGAACAAAGCTTTAGAGTTCGCATGTACATGACTAAGTTGGGTTATGATAACTTAGAGCTTCGTGATGACTTATCGCGTACTGCTACTGAGACCATTGCTAATGCAATACAAAATCGCACAATATCTGTCAACAAGATTGCAGCGACGATCAAAGATAGCGTCAGCGATGATGTGTTGGATGTTACGGTTTCAGGTTTAGGTGGTGACGATAATGACTACGAGATGTTGACTCTAGTGAATGGCTCAGACAACCTAACTATTGCTAAACGCCTTACGGTGTTGCCTAACAACGACATTACTTTGCAGGATGACATTACTGTAGAGTTCGTCAGACATACAGGCTAAACAAAAAAATAAGAGGGAGGGCAACTGCCCTCCCCTTATGCTGACTTACTGGTTCAGTTCTTTAAATGCATCAACCACAGCACGCTGTTTTGCTTTCTCTAAGCGAGAACGAATCTCACCAATGACAGCAAACGATACCGATAGATCACGCATAACGTCGATGTAGACGTCTAAGAGCTGACTTTCTTCTTCCCACTGGTATTTACAGTCACGAAGACACTTTAGGTCGCTACGGGTCTTGTTAGGTACCTTACCATTAACTTCAACAGTCTCTGGTAGCTCACCTAACTTATCCTTCAACTCTTTCATCGCACTATCGATCGTTCCGAATGAACTTTCAGGAACAATGATATCGATAAGTTCAGATAAGTCAGTTTGTCCATTTACCCAATCATAGAAACCCTGATCGTTAATGACTTCAGACTTCAGAAAGGATTTTATATCGCCACCCACCAACTCAATGTAGGCAGACTTTAACTTACGTAGTTCAGCAAGTACTTCCGCTTCACGACGACCATTTAATTCAGCGGTAATAGATTGTATCTGCTCCACCGTATAGTCATCTGAATTCAGATAGATGTCGTGTAAGCGCAATGCGCGGTTTTTATAACTAACTACATAGTCAGCAATACTGCGACGAACTTTACGTAATGGTTCACTTAATGCCCCACCACGCTCAAGAGCCGATAAAAAGCTAGAAACAGTCGGCGAACCATCCGATGCACCATTTACAATAATCTCCATTAGATGCCTCCTACCATTTCATCTAGATCGACTGTAATTGTCTCAACGCGGGATGCAAACGCACTTAGTTGATCGCCTTCAAGTTTCTCTTCCTTGTTAGCAATTTCGCTCTTTGTCAGTTCTGCCGTTTGATTGGCTTCTTCGATCTTAGAGCGTGCTTTATCCCAGTTAGCGTTAATGCCAGACAAATTTTCATTGTAAGCAAACACCTTACTAGATAACAGCATCACCTGTGTTGACATACCTGCAAACTTACCTACCGCTGTTTCCATCATTTCGATAGACACCTTAAGATTCTGAGAAGACATCTCGTTGGTGTAGGTAACTAGCGGATAGTTCTTATTACTATCGCCTGGAATCTGAGTCTCTTTATAGAAACTCTCCATCGTAGCGCGATCAATCGCTGAGTTAGCAATTGTTTCATTTAAAATCGTCTGACTCGACTCAATGGTCATATCTAGGTCAGAACTAATCTGACCTAGAGACTCCATCGATAAGTCTTCCAATGGAAACTTTTTCATCGATACTTAACCTACCGTGTTGTTTGAAGGTAGCGCATCTTCGATCGCTTGACCAATATGGTTAATTGCTGCATGAGCAGAAACGTTGGAGTGATCGAAATCCATAGCGTCAGCAAAGACCGGTGGGATCTTGTCTACGTCCTGCATGCAACATGTATACGCTTTAAGCGCCAGAGGCGATGTCGGTACGTGTAGCATTGCATAACGATTTTCCCAAAGCGCTTTAGTGATATCCATGATAGCACCCGCATCGATGTTGATATACTCAACTAAGCCGCCGATGGCTGCTTCAGTTGGTGCGATACAGTTTTGGATATACCACTCTTTGGAGTTCTCCACCGGAGAAGAAGGTAACGGCAATCGAGTTGCGATGACGGATGCAGTTACCGCAGTAATGCGATGGTGACGCTCTACCTTTTCTGGTAAAGGACCCATTTCTTGAACCGTATCGTCGATGATTTTGGCTAGACGTCTCATTATTTAATACCTCAGGCTAATGTCTTTAATTTGTTGTGATGGGCAAAGAGGTCATTGTTAGCTAGGTTTTCTAGCTGTCGTAACTCTTTATCCAACTTGGCTTGTTTGCGAACACTGGGAACAATCGTCTTCCACACAAACATAAAGAAGCTCGATTCATAACCGATGTCATTCATAAGTTTATTAATTGTGTCGAAGTCTTCCTGCAATTGCTTCCGTTGTTCTTTCGTTAAGTTAGGACGTTTCATCGACTCAATGTAATCTTTACGAATGCGGTCAACGCGTGTCCTAGGATCATCATATTCTTCGTTTGGCATGGATGTGAAGAATATAAGTAACATACCTGCGATGAAAGCGAGGAATATCGGTAGAGCAACTACAGCAGTGACTACAGCAATCGATAAATTAACCACACGACCGAGGGCTATGGTCTTAGCATCTTTGTATGCATCATGTCCATAGTTACGCATCATCTTATCTAAAGCGACTGCAAGATCTTTACCACCACCAAGACGAGAGACATATTGGTCGGCTAAAGCTTCAGTGGTTCGATAATCAAACATCATCGAATTAGTGGCACTGCGTCGTTCTGTAGCGTATGACGATACAACCATGGTGGTGAATGTTTGTGCGCCGGTTGAACTTTCTATGTAGTCATGATCATAGCTACTTAAATCCAACGCATTTTTAGCGACCTTAGATATTTCGACCTTCTGCATTTCTGTAGCGGCCTTCTTAAAGTCTTTAGAAAGATCACCTAACACATGAGTTAGAAGTATCGACCGACCCATATACTCGTAATAAGTGATGAGGTGTCCGACTTCATGTAGGAAGATGGATGCTACTTCAGCGGCTGTATAGTTATCATTGCGGATAAGGTCCACACCAATGAAGATAGGTGATTCTATCTCGGCATAGACACCCGACACCTTCCCATTACGTAGGTCAATCGACCCCACCAACACATCCTTCGCTTTCTTAAACGATTTCTTAGCATCTTTATTAGACCACATGCTTCTGCGGATGTCATCTATCAAAGGGTGATTACGATCAAGATCGGGGAGCTTTGTGTATGCTGGTGAAAATGCGGTGTAGGCACACTGAAAATCGATATT
>CETM01125528.1_pt1 | contig 14116 bp, 13 predicted proteins | sample 361451 | NCBI WGS metagenome assembly CETM01 (sample SAMEA2622690, study PRJEB7988) | marine metagenome | isolation source: saline water (ENVO:00002010), including
GACATCTTGAGAAGCTTTGCCTCTTTGACTGAACCCTAAGTCCTCATAAATGATTAGTTCCGTGATTGTGAAACAATCGTGTACCATTGCTAAATCTATTTCAGTTGCTGGGTTTGTGATGCCTGCCTCATTGTATGCTGCCTGTGATGCGTGGACGGTTTCTGGGAAATATGTGAAATCCCAGTCATCTCTGAGCATCCCAAAGGCCCCGACAGATAGCCCTAATGCTTTAACTAACACATAGTCGGACCTCATCGATTTGGCAATTTCCGGTGTGGTGAGGATAGCCGCCGCTGCGCCGTCACTGACTCCGCAGCAATCATAGAGCCCCAATGGCCACGCTATCATGGGTGCATTCATCGCTTGTTCTTGTTTAATTTCTCTTTGAAAATGAGCTCTTGGGTTTAAAGAACCATTATGATGATTTTTGACGGCGATGTCTGCCAAGGTTTTTTTCCCATCTTCAAAAGGGATTTCATATTTATGAAAATATCTAGTCGCAGCCATAGCAAACTGTGACGGAGGTGGGGCTGCTGGCGCTACTCCTGAATTAGGCGCTTCCGGAATGGCTAATCCTGAGAAACCAGAGTCTTTGAGCTTTTCGACTCCGACTGCAAGTACAATGTCGTAAATTCCTGCTGCTACTGCATAAGCAGCATTCCGGAATGCTTCGGTAGCGGTTGCGCAAGCATTCTCTACTCTGGTAATCGGGATGTAATTGAATTTAAGAGCTTCTGCTACTGGTTGTCCTGTTCGGAATGAACTTGCTGTTCCTACCCAAGCTGCGTTGATATCTTGTGAGCTGAGCCCTGAATCGGTATACGCTTCATTAACGGCTTCTATCATTAAATCCGCTGCACTGCTGTCCCAACGTTCACCAAATTTACTACATCCCATGCCAACGATAGCTACTCTGTCCCTTATTCCTGTCATGCTTGTTCTCCTTTTTCTAACCGGATTGGCATTGCTTTCCAGGAGTAACTTGTTACTCCTTTGTGTTCACTTATTTTCCTAAAAGACATCTCTAGAGGCATATTTACATGCAAGTCTTCTATGTTTCGGTCTGTCATTACACATAGCATCCTTCCTCCGGTGTCAAAATTAATGGTGCAAATAACCAGAGGTACATCAGTGGTTCCCGCGAGATAATCCATCGAGTATGTGAATAGGATAGCCCGTGCGGAGCTAAGGTTTACAACCGATGAAGGGTGTTGTTCTTGGCAATTTACACATATCTTTTGAGCAGGATACTGTACATATCCACAATGATCACATTTACCGCCCTGAAAATGTATATTCTTTGTTTGCTCCCGGTATATAGCGGGTACTGAAGGAGGAGAGGTATCTGGTCTACGTACTGATTCTCCTGTCTGCCAAAGATGCTTTAAAGTTGCATATTCTTCGTATGAGCCAAGAGGATGCCCAGTATTTATAGACAACATCGTTGATTTCCTGTCTTTACCACGTGAGTTATAAGCCCTTGTGCTTTTTATCAAGAAACTATCTACACCGTCTCCGTAACAAGAAAGGCATATATATTGGTCCTTCTCAGAGATCTGGTCTAATGCTAAACATAATTCCATTATGGCCATAGAACAACCAGTGTTGCCTATTAACTCAAGGAGCGATGTGTTTAGTTGTGAGTCAGCGGCATTAAGCAATCGTTTGATTCTGTTCGCTTGTCTTAAATTTGGAGCATTGATAGCTAGTTTATATATTTGAGATATGTTCAGTTTTGCTGCTGACAAAATCGACTGCACTGAATCTATCAAGAGGGATTCTATGCCGTTGTCCGCAACAAACCGATCCTCCCACTGACTTACGAAGGGACTAGAGGAGTCTCGCCATAGGTCATAAAGGATTGACGTTCGAGAAGATTTAGACTCTATAATTGCTAAAGGGTCCTCCTGTCCTAGCAGAATTGCTGCTGCTCCATCTCCAAGAGAATCGTCTAAAGAGCTGCGTGCCATACCCATTCTTGTATCTGAAGCAATTATGAGAACAGATTCCTCAGGGGTTGCTTGGATCATGTCAATTGCGAGGTAAATAGCAGAAGTACTTGACCTAATAGATCCTGCCAGATCTACAGTTAATACGTTTGAAGGAAGGTTCAATGCGGCTGCTATTACAGCTGCGTTTTGCTTTTCTGCGTAGGGCGCTGAGGTGCTGCAGAACAACAGAGCTTTGATTTTACTAAGGTCGCTCTTATGAAGGCAGAGTTTGCCAGCAGCCACCCCCATAGTTATGGCATCTTCATCAAAGTTTGCTACGGATCTTTGAAAAGAATGAGGCCAACCATCTGTGTCTGGCGTTAACCGGAGCCAGGGAATATATGTGGCATAAGATGTTATTCCGTACATGGGTAGGATGCTAGCAGTACAGAAATTCAGTGTCAACGGTTGCTGATATCTAGTTAAACAAGTTAAGTTTCCGTATAATTTATATAATATAAAGTACAGGATGTTGCATTGAAAATCCCTCAACCAATCAAATATATACTGGTAGCCCTTGGATCCCTAATCATTGGAGGAACGTCATCTGCTGCGATAATCATATTTTTGACAGGTACTCCTTCATTTGAATCTCCGGAAGACTTACCTCCCGAATTCAGTAGACTCACGGAGGTATGGTACATACTTAAAAGAGACCATTTTGACCGAAAAGATATGGACTCTAAAATTCTTAGTGATGGGGCTATTCGTGGAATGTTGTTGGCGATGGATGACCCTTACGCATCTTTCTTGACCGCTGAACAATTCGAAATACAATCCCAGGACTATAAAGGTTTTTTTGAAGGAATCGGAGCTCATGTGAGTATGAGAGATAATCGCATTGTGATTGTAGCCCCTATACCTGGGTCACCTGCTGAGGCAGCTGGCGTCCTGGCCGGCGATATCATACTTGGGATAGACGGAGAGTCCACCCAAGGGCTAACTCTGTTAGAGGCCGTTAGCCGAATCAGAGGTGAAAGAGGCACATTAGTAGTGTTATCCATTCTCCATGAAGGTGAAGATATGCCTCAAGAAATTAGTGTGGAAAGGAATGTCATAAAACTTGATTCTGTTCAAATGCGTATGATGACGGGCGGGGTTGGGGTATTTACCGTGACTGAATTTAATGCTAACACGTATGAACAATTGGAAAAGGCATTCACTAGATTTCAGACACAAAGCGGGAAAGGAATGATTCTTGACCTGAGAAACAACCCAGGAGGATTGTTAAATTCTGTGTTCCAAGTTGCAGATGCCTTCATAGATTCTAAATTGATTGTGTATGAAGTGGATTCCAAGGGCAACAGAAAAAACTGGAATGCTAGCCGCGGTGGATTTGCTCTTGATGTTCCACTCATTGTGCTGACTAACCGGTACAGCGCATCCGCTTCTGAAGTTCTTGCGGGCGCATTGATGGACCATAACAGAGCCATTATTGTGGGTGACAAAACTTTTGGGAAAGGAAGTGTAAATACGTTGGAAAAGATAAGCGATGGGTCAGGAATTTATTTTACAATTGCCAAATGGTACACTCCAGACGGGAAATTAATTGAAGGTGAAGGTTTGGTGCCAGACGTAGATTTAATACAAATGGACACGTTAGAATCAGGACAGGATGCTTTAGATGTGGCTTTGGATATAATGAAGAACGATATTTTGGGGAAATAGCGAATGGCTAAACCTAAGACAAAGAAAAGGACTGTAGGAGATAATTCGGTAGCGGTGAACCGTAGAGCTTTCTATAACTACGAGATACTGAAGAAAATCGAAGTTGGCATAATCCTTACTGGTACTGAAATTAAATCTGTCAGGGATCACAAAGTAGATCTCAGAGATGCTTACGCTAAAGATGTTCAAGGAGAGATGTGGCTTTTCAACTCTCACATAAGTGCTTATGCAAATGCCACATATAACAACCATGACCCTAAAAGAGATCGGAAGCTTCTTTTGCATCGGGGTCAGATAGATGAATTATCCCTGACAGTGGCCCAGAAAGGGTACACTTTAGTCCCGTTAAGAATGTATTTGAAAAAGAATGTAGCTAAGTTGGAATTGGGTCTGGCTACAGGGAAACGGCAGTATGATAAACGTCGTGCGATAAGAGATAGAGAAATGGATCGTGAAGCTAAGAGGTCAATGAAGGCATTTGACCAGTCTTAATTTAGGAGAGGGAAGTTGATTAGAGGATTAGGTGACAAAAAGCCCCGCGTTCATCCGTCTGCGTGGATTAGTGAGGACGCTTATCTGGTTGGAGACATAGAAATAGGTGAATATTGCAGCGTATGGCCAGGGGTCACGATACGCGCTGACGGTGAAGAACCAGTCACTTTAGGGAAAAATGTAAATGTCCAAGAAGGGTCGGTAATTCACGGGAATGGATTGATTATTGAAGATAATGTAACAATCGGACATTCTGTTGTGGTGCATGGTGACTTTATAGGAGCTGGTACATTACTGGGGAACAATTGTACATTTTTGACAGACTCTTCTATCGGTAAACAGTGCTTGATAGGATCTAATGCTTTGATTCTGGCCAATACAGAGATTCCAGACCGGTCTTTTGTGACAGGTGTTCCTGGCAAAGTGAAAGCCAAAACAACTGATGAACAGATAGAACGGATGCTTAACACTGCTATGCACTTAGTTGAAAAGGCCGAAATTTTTAAAGCTAATGGCCTCTGAAAAAGCTCACTTAGCCCAAAGCAACTGGTAGTACATGTTGTGCTAAATGTTCCATGACTTCGATCTGAGGTTCCAAGCCGTCTACTCTGAAGTCGTAGGTAAGTTGGTCAATGCCTAAAGCTTTACATTTAAGTACATCTTCAATCACGTCTTCAGTGCTCCCAATCACAATACCTCCGGTAGGGACCCCTGATCCTTCTTCTTTGCCTGGCATGTCTGTGAAATGGAGAGTGCGTTTTAAGGAGACTGTCACTTCTGACGGATCTCTTCCGGCGGCGATAGTTTGTTCTTTGAGATAAGGCATGTTTTCGGCTACGAATTCTGGTGTTTGCCTAGTGGTGTGCCAACAGTTCCCGTATTTGGCAGTTCTTCTGAGAGCTCGTCGAGTATGACCTCCGACCCAAATAGGAATGCCTCCTTTTTGTACGGGTTTAGGAAAGAATTGTATTCCGTCAATTTGGAATGTTTCCCCTGTGAACTCAGGATGCTCTTGTTCCCATAAACATTTAAAGATACCTAGGTATTCATCTGTAAGAGGGCCTCTCTGTTTATATGGAACATTCAAAGTGTCAAACTCTTTTTCCAACCAGCCGACGCCTACACCACAAATCATTCTTCCTTCACTTAAAACATCTAGAGAAGCAAACATTTTCGCTTGTACAACAGGGTTCCTGTAGGGCAGTATCAATACAGTGCTTCCTATTTTGATCGTTTTAGTGATTCCTGCAATGAATCCGAGGAGAGTCATAGTTTCCAAGAAGGGTTCAGAGGTTGGGCGCTGAAACGATCCATCGGCAGTGTAAGGATATTGGTCAGTCCCTGCAGTCGGTAATAGAATGTGATCACCCGCCATCACTGACTCAAATCCTAATTCTTCTGCCCTTATGGCGAAATCTTTGATGCCTTGTGGATTGGGTAGTCTAGGTATGCTTACTCCGATCTCCATTTGAAACTCCTTAGTGTTTGTTTGGTATGCTGTTGGGCCAGGTTACATCATTGTATAACCACCGCTCACGCTGACCGTTTGCCCGGTTATAAAACTTGCTGCATCGGAGGCTAGAAATACAACCGCGTTTGCCACTTCCGGGGCTGTTCCCATTCGGCGTAGTATATATCCGCGTTTGACTTTTTCTAAGACTTCGTCTGTAAAGATATCTCTCATGTCGTTCCACATACTTTCTTCACTTATTGACTCGTCTCGGGGAGGAACTATGAGTCCTGGACATACAATATTTCCTCTTATTCCGTATCTTCCATTTTCTCTGGCAAGTGCTTTGGTAAGGGCGATGACTCCTCCCTTGCAGGCGGAATAAACAGCTTCCCTGTATTCACCCATTCTTCCTGCATCTGATGCGATGGACACTATTGACCCGCTTTGTTGAGATATCATATGTGGCAAGACTGCGTTGAAGCAATTGATGGGGCCCCAGAGGTTAACCTGAACTTCTTTCTCCCATTCACTCCGTTCTTTCTCTGTAAATAATCTGTCTACCGTCCATCCCACATTATTTACCAATACGTCAATGCCACCGAATTCCTTCACTGTTAGATCCACCATGTTTTCAACTTGGTCTGGTTTGGTGATGTCTGTCTGGACCACTCGCACTTCAGTGTCAGGGTTAGCAGCTTTGATTTCTGAGGCCACCTTATCCCCGTGCTCTTTAACCAATTCTGCGATAGTGATGTTCGCTGATTCTTCACCAAAGGCATGACTTATGGCTCTGCCAATATTGGATCCTCCTCCAGTGATTATTACGCTTTTTTTTGATAGATTTAAGTCCATTGATGCTCCATTTTATTTATAAGGGTGGTCTCCTACGTGTTCCTGTACGTCTATCTGTATCAAGGGAGGAGTAATTTTAGGCAGGGATGCGAATCTCAATCTCATTAATCCTTTAATGTCTTCCATTACAGTCTTGATTATGTTAACTCGGCTATCTGAGTCCTCGATCCATGTTACAGGAATTTCTTCTATGACAAATTTATTTTGATCGGCAAGTATCAAGAGTTCTGTATCGAAGAACCAATTATTGTTCTGAATGTGAGGTACGATGAGTTCTGCGGTCTCCCTTGTGAGTGCTTTGAAACCGCACTGCGCATCTGAGAAGGAAGAGAAGAAAAACAGTTTTATTAACATGTTGTAGCCGATCGACAGTAATGAACGCTTAAAGCTGCGGGTCGTCCTCGCTCCCGGCATCAGCCTGCTACCCACTGCTATGTGGCACCGGGCTTCGAGCGATTCAAGGGCAATTGGAAGAGCTGTCAAATCGGTTGATAAATCTACATCCATATACATCACTATATCTGCATTACTGTCTAGCCATGCTGTTTTTAGGGCTATTCCCCTTCCTTTTCGTGGAATGCTCAAGTATTCCACACCTGAGAATCTTTGGCCGAGTGCCTCTGAGATGGTTTTGGTCTGGTCTGTAGAACCATTATCTGCGATGATGATTCTCCAGGGATTAAATAAATTCTTGTTGGCGTAGTCTACCAATAACATTATACTGCGAGGTAAAGTTTCTTCCTCATTGAAAACTGGAATTATAATGTCAACACTAGATTTCACGTCATGTCCTTTAATGTTTGAAGTGTCTGGTGCCGGTGAAGACCATTGCTAAGTTGCTCTGGTTAGCCGCGTTGATAACTTCCTCGTCTCTGATAGAGCCTCCAGGCTGGATTACTGCGGTTATGCCGGCTGCTGCTGCTAATTCTATGTTGTCGGGGAACGGAAAGAAAGCATCTGATGCTAGAACGCTTCCTGGGGCTTTCTCTCCTGCTACTCTCTCTGACAGATGGACGCTAACCACTCGGTTGGGCTGACCTGCACCCATGCCTGTCAGTGTCTTATCTTTGGCGAATACGATTGCGTTCGACTTAATGTGCCTAGCCGCTTTCCACGCAAATACCAGGTCTTCATACTCAGAAGGATTAGGTTTTCTTCTGGTAACACACTCCCATTGTGCAAAGTCTTCAATGATATTGTCTTGGGTTTGTACCAAAAACCCACCACTTATGATCCTGTAATCAAAGGAGTATTCATTGAGCTCGGGAGGTTGAGGCTTAACTGTCAATATCCTGAGATTTCTCTTTTTCTGTAGAATTTCTAAAGCTTCGGGTTCATATCCTGGGGCCAGTAACACTTCATAGAATACCCCTTGCATTTCTTTGGCTACTGATTCGGTCACAATTGAATTGCTACCTATAATCCCGCCAAAAGCCGATACGTTGTCTCCTTCCAGAGCTCTTTTGTAGGCTTCTACTAGGTTGGTATTGCTGCACAGGCCGCAAGAATTTCCGTGTTTAATGATAGCTATGGTAGGTTCATCAAAATCAGACACTATGTTCCACGCGGCGTTGGCGTCTAGGATATTATTGAAGGATAGATCTTTACCGTGTATCTGCTTTGCTCCGGCTATTCCCAGAGATGCTGGGTTACCCGAGGCGTATAATGCGGCTGATTGATGTGGATTCTCCCCGTACCTTAGGTCTTCTAATTTAGTGATGTTCAAAGATAGATCTCGTGGTAATTCTGAAGGGGACCCCGACTGTTGTACCAGATAAGAATTTATGCTTCTGTCGTAGTCAGACACATGTTTGAATGCTTTGGCTGCGAGGTATTGTCTGTCTACTGGGTTAAGGCCATCGTCAGAGATCTTATTAGCAACCCATTGATAGTCAGAAGGGTCTACCAGAATCACCACGGACATAAAGTTCTTTGCTGCTGCACGGATCATAGTGGGCCCGCCTATATCGATGTTTTCTTGGGCTTCTTCTAAAGTGACTCCAGGTTTTCGAACGGTCTCCACAAACGGATACAAATTGACTACTACTATGTCGATCGGACTTATACCTGCGCTGACCAATTCATCCATCTGTCCTGGGTCTTCTCTTTTTGCTAATATCCCTCCATGGATATGCGGATGAAGTGTTTTGACCCTCCCTCCTAACATTTCTGGAAAGCCCGTTAAGTCTGCCACTTGTTGTACTTTTAGACCTGCTGATGCGAGCGCAGAATAGGTTCCGCCTGTACTTACCAGATCTGCTCCAGCTTTGAGAAGGGCTGATGCTAGTTCTTCTATTCCGGTTTTGTCGTATACGCTGATTAAAGCTTTCATATATCTACCTTGATCATCTAAATTGGACTGGCTGTTGTGATCCACTTTCAATCGGAGTGATATTCCCTATTTTAAAACTTTCAGGAATAGCTTTTTCGATGAGATGCTCGTTCGAAGGATCTATGACTATTACCATTCCTATCCCCATATTGAATACGTTAAACATTTCAGCATCAGTTACATTGCCCTTTCTTTGAATCATATTGAAAATGACCGGGATATTCCATGACTTTCTGTCTATTATTATTCCATGCCCTGCAGGTAATACGGATTTGATTTTTCCTGGCATTCCCCCGCCTGTTATGTGAGCTAGACCTTTGATTATATTGAAAGAGTCTTTCAGTATTGGATAGTAGTTGCGATGCGGCTGAAGTAATTCCTCTCCTAACGTATGTTGGAGTTCGTCCATGTATTGGAATAATGGTGCAGTATCAGAATCCAGGTCAAATACCTGCCGTACAAGGCTGTATCCGTTGGTATGGATTCCATTGGAAGAGAGTGCGTAGACGGAGTCACCTGCTGTAACGTCTTGGGCGTGAATTAACTCGTTTTCTTCCACAGCTCCTACTATGAATCCTGCTAGATCAAATTCATTGCCCTCGTAAACTCCAGGCATGTTTGCAGTCTCCCCGCTTATCAGACTACAGTCTAGACTTTTGCATGCCCATACCATACCTTTCATGAGGGATTCCAACATATGTTGATTGAATTTGCTGAATGCAATGTAATTTAGAAAGAAAAGAGGTTGTGCTCCTTTGCATAGTATATCGTTTGCATTGGCAACGACTAGGTCTTTACCCAAAGATTCGTAGTGCCCCATCGCAGCGGATATTTTTAACTTAGTTCCTACTCCGTCTGTGCCTGCAACGAGTATCGGGTTTTGGAAATTCGGCAATTTGTATAGGCCTGCGAAACTTCCTGCGTTGTTAATCACGTGTTCAGTGTTAGTAAGATTGCCGAAGGCCTTAAAGGTATCTTTAAGTATCTCCATTTGATTTAGATTAATTCCTGCAGAGGAATAAGATGCACTCATTGTATTTCTTTGTTACCTCAGCTCATATAAGCTCGTTTTTTCTATCTGACTGGGGATTCTTCCGTTTCTTCAAGTGATAACTTGGTCATTTCAAGTTGTATAGGGATTGGGTAATTACCAGTAAAACAGGCGTCGCAAAATCCTCCTGAATCGGTGTTTACTACTTCGAGTAAATTCTCCACACTGAGATAGCCTAAAGAGTCACAGTCTATATAGTCTTTGATTTCAGATACAGTTTTGCTAGAAGCTATGAGCTCTTCTCTTGAAGCCATGTCTACTCCCATGTAACAAGGATGTTTTATAGGAGGGGCGCAAACTCTCAGGTGTACTTCTGTAGCACCTGACTTTTTCAATAAATTAACTACATGAGGTGTTGTGGTACCTCTCACAATGCTATCGTCCACTACAACTAATCTTTTTCCTTGGATGACTTCCATAAGTGGATTGAATTTTTGTCTAACTCCAATATCTCTTAAGCTTTGTTCGGGTTCTATAAAAGTGCGCCCTACGTAACGGTTTTTAATGAGTCCGTCACTGAAAGGAATCCCTGATTCTACTGAATACCCTACAGCTGCGGAAGTCGAGGAATCGGGGACTCCGATTACTAGGTCGGCGTCGACAGGATGTTCCCTGGCTAATTGAGCGCCCAACTGTTTCCTTACCGAATACACAAGATTGTTGTCTAGCTTGCTATCTGGTCTAGCAAAATAAATTAGTTCGAACACGCATAATTTCCTCGGGGCTGGAGTCAATGTATATAAACTAGATTTTAGCTCACCATTCGATACAGTTATTATTTCTCCGGGTTCTAACTCTTTAACAAACTCTGCACCTAAATGGTCAAGAGCGCAAGTTTCTGAAGCTATAATCCATCCATCTTCCCACTTACCTAGACACATGGGGCGAATCCCTAGAGGGTCTCTTGCTGCGATCATGGTATCTTTGGTTAAGGCTACCAACGAGTACGCTCCTTGGACGGACCTCATGAATTGCTTCGCTCGGTCATGCCAATCTACTCCAGGAGAGTTTGCTAGTTGATATGCTAAGACTTCGGAGTCTGTCGTAGAGGTGTAGGTACAATTCCATTCTAATTGTTGCTGAGATTTGAGCGTGGCCGCATTTATGATGTTACCGTTGTTAGCCAGCGCTAATTTGCCATGAATGCCATTTACTACGATTGGCTGAGCGTTGCATGCATTGCTGCTTCCTGTCGTAGAATATCGAGTATGCCCGATTACAAGGTTACCTTGCAAGTGACTTAAACTATCTTCCCGGAAGACTTGTGACACTAGTCCCATGTCTGTGTGAACGTGAATATTTGTTAGGTCAGCTGAAGCAATTCCTGCGCTCTCTTGCCCGCGATGTTGCAACGCATATAGTCCGAAGAATGCTAGTCTACTAGTCTGATCTCTTTCGGAGTATACCGCAACTACTCCGCACTCTTCTCGAGGATGTTCCCCGAATGTTTTATGTGTACTGCTTCCCAAGTTCCACCCATACTTAGAATTTAGTTGGCTCTATTTTTATGAGCCTTGTTAAGGTTACGTCAGATTAGTCCTCTGGATAGATTTCTACTTTTCTGTTGTCGGCTTCTCCAATGCTTTCCGTTCTGACTCCTTCGTAGTCAGTCAACGACACGTGTATTATGCGCCGGTCCGCCGCATTCATAGGTTCTAACGTGATGCTTCTACCTGTCTCTTTGACTCGGTCTGCTACTCTTAAAGCCATGTCTTTCAAGGTATTCTCGCGTCTATCCCGGTAACCTTCGGCATCAATGGCTATACGTATGTTTTCACCTGTCTTGGATCTGACGATAGAATTTACTAAGAATTGAAGTGACATTAAAGTTTGTCCTCTTCTGCCTATTAGTAACCCTGTATCGCTTCCACTGAGTTCTAGTGCAACTGTACCTTCAGCCAAATTGTGATGTGAGCTAATGTTACAAACGACGTCAACATTTGTCGCTGTGAGTATGTCATTAACGGTAGTGATAGCCAATGCAGAAATTTCTTCAGTATTCACTATTTCAGTTGTCTGTTCTGTAGTTACAGGTTTCTCTGAAGACTTTGGTGTTTTCGAGGCTCGTGGTTTTGATGTCCTAGGTGCTCTTGGTGGCCTTGAGGACTGCCCTCTATTGTTAGGCTTACGTCTCGGTTTAGAACCTTCGGATTTGAGAGTCACCCGAACCCGGGCTAATTCTCCTCCTATACCTAGAAAACCTGCCTTGCCGCGGTTAATGGTTTCTACTTCTACCTCTGTTCGGTCTACGTTTAGTTCCATCAGGGCGAGTTCTACGGCTTCTTCTACTGTGCGGGCGCTGCGTTCTACTGTTTCCATCGTTTACCTCCGATGAATTGTTATTTTGCCTATTTGATTGTTGCCTTGGTCTCGGGTTGTTGTTGGTCGTTGGGTTGGCTGTTGCTCTTTTTGGGAATAAGGGGAATAAAGGCTGCCACCCGGTTATGAAGTATTGTATTCCTACTCCTATCAGATTGGAAACTATCCAATACATCGACAGCCCGGCCGGGAATTGCAATGAAAAGAATCCAAGCATAATAGGAATCATCCATAGCATCATGGCTTGGCTGGATTGTTGCCTTGGGTCTGCCGAGGGAGTTGTTGTCATCTTCTGTTGTAAGAATGTTGTTGCGGCAACCAGGAATGGAATTATGATGGGAGATGGGTCTGGAGCTCCCAAGTCTAGCCAGAGGAATTGTGCATTGATTGGAACAGCCTGGTGCACTGGGATAAATGTTATCCATGAGTACACTCTTTCTGAGTATCCAATCAAATCGTCTGGCGTTGTATACAGAATTTGAATCAAGACTCTAAAGAGCCCGATGAGGATTGGCATTTGGATGATCAATGGGCCCAAACAGCCAACAGGGCTGACTCCGGCATCTCTGTACACTTTCATCGTTTCTTGAGAGATTCTAGTGCGATCCCCTGCATATTTGGTTTGCACGTCTTTCATCTTGGGTTGGAGTTCTGTCATTTTTCGCATTTGGCGGAGTTGTTTCAAGGTCAAAGGCAACGTTATGAGCCGTATTATGACTGTAAAAACCAGAATCGCTATAGCCATGTTCTGGAAAAAGACGACATAAAGTACGATCAATGTATTTAGCATTGGCCGGATTATGATTTCCGTCCATAATAGTGCGAAAATTTCCATTACTTACAAACCATTAAACTTAGATGTGTATTAATCACAGAATTGCTCCTCGTCAAGATCGTAACACCAGATTTGGTTGAATCCTGCACCTGATACCCTGAGTTTTCGGAGAGTGTCATTCTGGCTGGACACATAAATATATTCCTCTTGTTGGATCATAGGACTTTTTATCCCGTTTGCCCCGAGTTCCAGACTCGACTTTTCTCGAGATTCTCCTATGTCTTGAGGAGTAGGATCTAGGAGCGTTAGTTTGCCTTCTATTGAGACTATTACGATGCCCGAGTTGGTGACTAAAGGTGGAGAAACTATAGGTTCTTTGTGATCGTATTCCCACAAGTGATTACCGTTGTGATCAAGGGCGTGTAACACTCCGTTCATTGAAGCGGCATAGATGGTCGTACCGTTAACCGTAGGTGGCGCCCAGAACCAGTTTGCTCCTTCAAAAGACCACCGCAAAGTTCCTGAATATTTATCTATAGCATAGAGATTCCGGTCGAAGGAGCCAAAGATAACTAGTTGCTCTGAGATGGTAGCCTGGCTAACAATGGCTCCGTCGGTTGTGAAAGACCAATCAACTTCACCTGTAGATGTGTCTATGGAGTAAAAATTCTTATCATGAGAACCAAAAAAGATTCTATCGTCTTCTATTACGGGGGTTCCCCAAACGGGCCCGGATGCAGAGAAGGTCCAATTAATTGGTTTCCCTGTGTTTAGGTCATACCCTTGTAATGTGCCTGTATCATCTGGGACGAATCCCAATTGAGAGGCTTCGTCTATTGCGATCCCAGAATAAATTCTTGGCAGTTCTACTCCAATGGACTCGGGCGCTCTCCAGCCTCCATCTGAAATAGATCCATTAGATTTGTTGAGGGAATAGATATAGCCATTAGCCCCTGTAACTAAGACGAAGCCATCTCTAATGACCGGAGGATGAAATGCCCCTGTTAATCGATCTTCTTTTTTCTTGTTGGGAGGGTATGTCCAAATAAGATTTAATCCATTAGAACTGTCCTGACTGAAAGCTCTAACGTGGCCTCTTTGGTCAACAGAGATCAAAGAGGAGTCTTCAACATCCAAGGAAATGGGAGTCCATCCGGTGACTGCTCTTCCTAGATCCCCCGGC
>CETM01026464.1_pt1 | contig 14098 bp, 14 predicted proteins | sample 361451 | NCBI WGS metagenome assembly CETM01 (sample SAMEA2622690, study PRJEB7988) | marine metagenome | isolation source: saline water (ENVO:00002010), including
TACTTTTGCTTCACGTTGCTATCTACAAAATAAATAGATTGAGTCTTCGTTACATACCCAATAGAACCCATAATTTTCGCACGTTTAATAGCCGTTTTAGTGAGCTGAGAATACCCTGTTATTAAAACTCTATTTGCATCACTAGAATGTTCACTTACCGTTTGGAACGGAGCACGATCCGTCGGGTGGACTATGAATCCAAATCTAGTCAATGCGTCTATCATCTCATCTCCATATCGAGCAGTTTCTTGTTTATTTTCTAAAGAATCTACGCCCGTCTCAGCAGAATCTTGATTAAAAATATCTATTGGAATAGTAACTCTAGATCCAAACAATTCTTCTAGTCGAATGGCAACTTCGATACTTGCATCCATCCCACTCTCATATTTTGAAACCGTTCGTCGTGATACGCCCAAAATCATTGCAAGCTTTCCAAGACTCCATTTCAATTCCCCTCGTACTTTGGATAAATAGTCCCCATCAATAGGCACATACAGTCCCCCTGGAGCTGCATATATCAACGGTGGAATTTCTTCCACGAATAAGTCGTACGCTGTATCTGGACTGATAACTGGGACTCCATGTCTCAAGTATACCACCCCCGGTTCCAATTTTTTGTCCCTAGTATGGAGTGATATCACAAGAGGTTTCGCACTCAAATGAATTCCAAGATCTTGCATCGCCATTCCTGTATCTCGGTTGAACGCATCAACGTTTCCAAGTACCTTTATCAAGAATATTTGCTCCTCCCTTCTAGCAGCAATATCAAAGCTTTTTGGCCGAATAACACACCTCTCACTAACAATAAAACCTGCATCCAAAAGCATGGAAATTATGTTGTCAATTAATACATCTCGGGACATGTATGCTACGGTATGTCCTAGGACTGTAATTAGATATAGCTGTTGTGTATAGCTGCATATGTAGTAATATTCCAAAAGAAGGGTTATTCTTCTCCAAACAAAGTAAGGATTAATGACCATCTTAGGCGTTGATGACACCGATTCTAGGGATCATGGAATGTGCACCACTTATGTTGCATTTCAAATCGCACAACAGTTACAAGACGAATCTGCAAAATTAATGCTCATAAGATTAAACCCCGGGGTAATACACAAAACTAGGGGAAACGCTGCGGTTGCTATCTCTACAACCTGCGCCACCACCACTGCATTTGAAACAGCAGTTGATATTATAAATGAACTAGCGGAACTTTCAGATCCCCATGCTCAACCAGGCCTGGTAGTGGCACCAAGTACCTTTGATGCTATTCCGAAAACCATTTCTGAATTTAGCCTTAATGCCATCAGGAGCCTCCATGAAAAAGAAACAGCAGTAGATTTAATTGAAGAGAATGGCTACTTAAGTTCTAGCTGGAACGGAGGGAGGGGTCTCATCGGCGCATTAGCTGCAATCGGGGCACACAACGCGCTGAATGAGTGGACTTATGAATACATAACTTACCGAGACAAAACTCTCTGGGGAACCAAACGAACCGTAGATCCCAATTCCGTTTTTGAAGCCTCAAACGAATTTTATCCATCCGTATGGGATAGCTTCGATAAAAACGGAGACTATCCAGTCTGCGTCCCTCGAACACCCTGCCCCGTTTTGTATGGAATTCGTGGAGAAACCCCCTATGCCGTTGAAGAAATGGCAAAAAAAATAAAATCTGAACCTCCTACCTGCGGTACAGTATTTACCACCAATCAAGGAACCGATGCCCACATTCAACCAGGACAGATAGGGTTTCTAGAAGAAGGGCACTCCTATTCTGTAGATGGAATAGTTTCTTCAAAACCCTATACGATAGAGGGAGGTCATGTCTTCTTTAAACTACAAGGAGAATCTAAGGAAATATTATGTTCTGCGTTCGAACCAACAAAGCAATTCCGTAACTATGTACGAAACCTCGATTGCGGTGATGAACTCACTGCATGCGGTGAAGTAACCAATGGAACTCTCAAACTTGAAAAATTTGCTGTCAGAAACTTAGTCACTACTAAAACCGAAAATCCAATCTGCACTATTTGCAACGACCGAATGGAAAGCTCCGGAAGATCTCAGGGATATAGATGCCGAAACTGTGGGACAAAAAGTTCTCACAAACTCCACGTACATTACCCTAGAGCTATACATATAGGTTGGTATGAAGTCCCCCCCTGTGCAAGAAGACATCTCGCAAAACCATTAATTCGAGGCGGATTCGATTCAATGTCCCACCCTGAGATTTAACCATTCCAACAGTCCACTTCTCAAACGAAAAGATATTTTCCGGGGGAACTACATCTTACCCCTGTGCAAAAACAATCTAAAAACACCAAGCACACAAAAAAAAGGTTTATAGAACTCATCGAACTCCGTAGGAATCTCCCCATCGGTCTAACCATCGGGATCTTGATTTCTGGATTTGCATATTTCTATCGAATCAATGAAATAATGGGGCCTAATTTAGACACAAGGGGAAATCCTACACTTTTCTTTCTATTGTCACTAGTTCTTGCCTTTTGCATTGCTATTTTAATTGTTTTCATTCTAGGCATTAGATCTCTACTCAAATCCATAAAAAACGAATCTATACAGAATTCAAGAAACTAATGCAACAATTCTTTCTGCACCTAATCGAGTTCCTTTTGCGACCAACACATCTCCTTCTTCAAGCCCCGTTCCAGAATTCGGCGACAAAAGCCACTCTGAATTATTAGCACGACGAATAGCTAAAACCCGCATCCCCGTTTCAGATGACAGTTCACATTCTCCTAGTGTTTTTCCATTCAAATCACAACCAGGTTCTAATGTAATTCTGACAATAATTTCATCGGAAACCTGAACGGCTTCTGCCACTACTGGGTGCGCAGCTAAACCTCTCAATACTCCATCTGCTATCTCCAACGCGGCATCTGAAATTTCTTCGGTGGCACGTGCAAGATGCACCAACCCTCTAAGGCGGATTGGATCTTTAACACTAGCTGCGGCCCGAAGAGTCCAAGCTTCGAATCTAGATTGCAACGCATCAACTTCAGCTTCTAGTTCAAACACTTCCTCTGCTACATCTTCTGAGTTAAACAAGACCGCCCCGTATGCTAGATCTACTGCAAGTTCACTCATATTTTTCATCAATACAATCGAGTCCACTGCCCTCTCTAAATCAACTAAATCTGGTTCTGTATATGTAGGCAATTCATAAGCTGTTTTAGTTGCATTTTCATACACCTCCACAAGACGTTCTTCTGGACCTCTTAAAAGAATCACATCATCTGCACGAAGTTTCTCTTTTGGACCTGGATTGTATACCCAATTCCCCTTCCTTCGTATACCAATAATTCTAATTCCTGTATCTGTTTCTAGATTTAATTTTCCTAAAGACGAATTACAAAATGGAGATTTTTTGTGCACTTCTGCACGTGCGATAGTTTCAATCGCGTCTGGCAATGCACCCTTGATCTCATCTGGAATTCCACTTTCTGATAAAACAGCGTGAGCTATTTCACCCGCAGCGTTTGAAATTTTTTCTGCAGCTCCTACGACCCCAAGAACCGGGGCCAACGCCTCCGCATCTTCTGGTGTTCTAGCTGCTAATAACAAACCCATCCTCGCCCTGAGCTGTAAAATATCCATGTGGGCTTCTAGCTCTAGAACTTCCTCTGCAAGTTCTTCGCTCCCATGTAACACAGCCGAATACGCCAAATCTATTATCAATTCTGATGTATCTTTCATTTCCGCCAAAACCAACTTGACACTTACCGGCTCATACTCAACATCACCAGGATCCATTTGATTCTAATTTAGAATTCAGAGAGCAAAAGGATTATTTCGAGAATATAATTCCCCTCACACAATGTTCCTTGTCGATTCGAACCTCGATATACGTCGAATAACGAAAGACAGATCCTTATTACGATAGAATCAATATACCATTAGATTATCACCGATGAACGCCTCTGAAGTCAACATGCCTGATACTCCCATTAAACGTGGACTCGAGGGAGTTGTCGTAACCGAGTCCGATTTGAGTTACATAGACGGAATCAAAGGAATCTTGATTTACAGAGGATATTCTATAGAAGAATTGGCAGAAAAATCAAGCTTTGAAGAGGTGTTATATTTACTTTGGAACGGAACCTTACCCGATTCAAAATCGTTAACAGAATTCTCTGACAATCTCAAAAATAACCGCGAATTGCCAGATGGTGTTCTACAGACTATTGTAGAGTTAGCCAACCAAGATGAAACCCCCATGGCCGCGCTCCGAACTATAGTCTCCATGCTATCTGGATATGAATCAAATGTGGAATCTCCCATTGACCCAACCTTGGTTCTACAACAAGGCATCCACATAACCGCAAAAATGCCCACGATTTTAGCCGCGTTCGACCGGGCCCGAAATGGAGAAAAAATCATACCCCCTCGAAAGGACCTGAGCCACGCTGCTAACTTCTTATATATGTTAACCGCAAGCGAACCCGACGAAACAAAAACAAACACATTAGATACTGCTTTAATTTTACATTGTGATCACGGAATAAATGCCTCAACATTTGCAGCAAGGGTAACTGTCAGCACACTATCTGATATACATAGTGCCATCACGAGCGCCATTGGAACGCTTGCCGGTCCACTCCACGGTGGGGCAAACCAACGAGTGATGATGATGCTGTTAGAAATCGATGCAAGTAACAGTGATCCTATCACATGGGTGAAAAAACAGCTCGAAAAAGGGAAGAAAATCCCTGGGTTCGGACACCGCGTTTATAAAACAAAAGATCCACGCGCAACAATTCTTGGTGCTATGTCGGAAGAATTAGGAACTGCAGCTGGAGACAGCCGTTGGCATGAATACAGTGTATCTATAGAGGATTACCTGGACCAAGAAAAAAGATTAGCCTCAAATGTGGATTTCTATTCAGCATCTGCATATTACCAAATGGGCATTCCTATTGATCTATACACTCCCATATTTGCTCTCTCCCGCATTGGAGGGTGGGTCGGCCATGTTATAGAACAATACTCTGAAAACAGACTCATTCGACCACGAGCGAACTACACGGGACCCTTAGATTCAAAATATATCCCAATCGACCAAAGATAGTGATATAATTTACTTGAACTTTCATTCTGATCTACTTATCTCCCTCCGGCGTAAACCTTTGATTCATGAGACGTGTTATAAATTCATCAAAAGCCGCAGCACCCGCTGGGGCATATAGCCAAGGAATTGCTCATGGAAATATCATTTTCACTGCAGGACAAATAGCCAAAACTGCAGATGGAACCTCCCACCTATCTGACTCAATCCAAATTCAGACACAAGTATGCATTGAAAATATTAAACACATACTCTCAGAAGAAGGATTGGACCTTTCCGACGTATTGAAAACAACTGTGTTTCTCGAAAATATCGACGATTTTGCAGAAATGAATGCCACTTACGCCGAATATTTCCATACGGACCCACCTGCAAGAAGTGCGTTTGAAGTTTGCCGACTTCCTGGGGGTGCAAAAATCGAAATTGAAGCCATTGCGGGTAAAAATTAACTTAGTTTCCCTTCAAAAAACAGATGGGAAGTTTTTAATTCATTGCATAGGGATATTCTGAATGGGTCAGGATGGCTGAGCGGTAAGGCGCACGCCTGGAAAGCGTGTTCCCTCACGGGATCCAGGGTTCGAATCCCTGTCCTGACGCTACGGAGGAGTAATTTTTCCATCGTTATACCTTTCTAGTCCAAAATGTTATTCTAGCCAGTCGCAAAGGAATATATTTTTCCAACTCGAGCGTGCCACTCTCTCCCTTTCTCAGCCACGAATGAACCTGCTGCAGTAATTAATGCTATCGACCCTGCAATAATGAACAGTAAGAACAAACATTTGAAATTCCATATCTCTCCATCTGCGGGAGAGATAAAAGTCATTACCTACACTCTAGCCAAATTATCTTATTAGTTGTTCAAGTTGCAATCTAGCTTTATTGACATTTTTTTTCACATTTGTAGTACTAGATCGCGATAGTTTTTCTAAAATTATCCATGGATCTTTACCTTCATCTATTATATGCTCAAAAATGCCCACGATTTCATTTTTATTCAATACTAGTGATTCCATCAACCATCCAATTCCAATCGCCATTACCATTCCAATTTCTCCTTTGGGAAGTTCTCTATCGATCTCCTCTAATTTTATAACCTCTTCAATAAAACTCGATTGGACTATGTTAAAACATCTAGGGCACACAGAAACATATTCTTCAAATTCTTTCTTTATGTTTATCACCACTTCCGGAGTCCTAGACGATCCCATTTTAATATGGCACTCAGAACACTTCATCTATTCCACACACATCGACACAAAAAACTCTTTTACGTATCTCCTGAACTTTCTCTTCCCTTCTTACCTTTAATTTTCTTCAATCGAAATATTTCTTCCCTCTCTTGCTCTTCAAGTTTTTGTTCAATGAATTTTCGGATTTGATATAGTTCTGGAAGAACTTTGAATTCTAGTGCATTCACACGTCTCTTGGTAATCTCAATTTCTGTTAGCAACTTTCTCATTCCAGTCTCAACTTCTGCTGCCAAAATCGTCGAATCTAAGAGTCTCTCATATGAATCTGCACTTTCATCTATTCTAGCGGTTGTTCCCAACAATCCGTACCCTCTTTGATCAATAGTTTTTCTCACTTTATTAGATTTTATTTGTGGTACAACCACACCCATTATATTTTTCGACTCAACATCTATCTCCGGGTGTTCTTTCAAAGCCTCTGCAGCACCTCTAACTGCAATGTCTCCCTCCATCGCCCGTGCCATATTCATAGTACTCTGGGCTTCTGTGTATGCTTGTGATAATTCCTCTCTAACACCCTTTGCATTTTCTAAAATACCCATAAACTCCATAATCAACCCGTCACGTTTTTGCTCTAAAGTATTGTGTCCCCTCTCGGATAGTTTAATTCTATCTTTGACTCGAAGCAAATTTTTTCGGGTTGGTTTGACGTCTTCTGACATTTTTATTTATCCCTCTACTTTGGAACTCTCTGGATTCTCTTCATAGTATTTCTCTATATATGATTCATCAATTCGATTCAACTCCGTTTTCGGTAGCATTGACAGTAAATTCCACCCCACACTAAGTGTTTCTACAATCGTTCTTCCAGTCTCGTAACCTTGCTGGACAAATTCTCTTTCAAATCTATCTGCAAAATCCAGATATGTGTTATCCCTCTCTGAAAGTGCTTCTCTACCAACGATATTCACGAGAGCTCGGAGATCTCTTCCTTCTGCATATCCTGCATACAACTGATCCGAAACATTACTATGATCATTTCTAGTCAACCCTTCTCCTATACCCTCACTCATCAATCTGCTCAACGATGGCAACACATTGATCGGAGGTGCAACCCCCTTCGAGTGAAGTTCACGATCTACATAAATCTGACCCTCTGTGATATACCCTGTAAGATCTGGAATTGGGTGGGTATCGTCATCTCCTGGCATTGTCAAAATCGGAATTTGTGTGATCGAACCCTCTACCCCCTCTATTCTCCCAGCACGCTCGTATAACATCGATAAATCGGTATACATGTATCCTGGGTATCCTCGCCTACCTGGAACTTCTTCTCTAGCAGCTCCAATTTCTCTGAGGGCCTCGCAGTAATTCGTCATATCTGTCAAAATAACCAACACATGGTAGTTAAGGTCAAACGCAAGATATTCTGCAGTTGTTAATGCCAATCTAGGTGTGATGGTCCTTTCCACCGCTGGGTCATCTGCTAGATTGAGAAACACGACCGACCGTTCAAGTGCACCCGTGCGCTCAAAATCATCCATAAACTCATTGGCTTCTTCAGCCGTTATTCCCATTGCGGCAAACACAACTGCGAACTCTGAACCGCCATCCCCTGCATCTTCTTCTGGAACAGTAGCTTGTCTAGCTATTTGTAGTGCTATTTCATTATGTGGCAATCCTGCCCCACTGAATAGTGGAAGTTTTTGCCCTCTGACTAATGTGTTCATCCCATCAATCGATGAAATCCCTGTCTGAATGAATTCTCTTGGGTACTCTCTAGCGTATGGGTTAATCGCAGTTCCTACTATGTCTCTACGATCTTCTGGTACAATTTCTGGACCACCATCTATAGGTTGCCCCGACCCATCCAACACACGACCTAACAAATCCCCTGTTACTGGCATTTTTAAAGTTTCACCTAAAAATCTAACTGAACACTTTTTATCAATACCTGTGGTGCCTTCAAAAACTTGAATGGCTACAAATTTATCTGTAGATTCTAACACCTGCCCACGTCTCATACCCCTTCCACTTAGTTCAATTTCTACCATTTCTCCATATCCAATTGGTTCATCTATCTCTGCAAAAACCAATGGACCACTCACTTCGTTAATCGTTTGATATTCTTTCATTTTAGTACAACTCCTTTAGCTGATCTGTAATCTCCTTTTCCAATTGTTCTATGAACTCTCCATACTCTGAAGCGGTCCCTATCCGATTCAATCTAGGAACTGCTTCGATTGCCTGGATTTGTTCAATAGACGCTCCTCCTGATAATGCTTTAAACGCCTCGTCGTTAAACGTTTGTATCGCCTTAAATGTCAGATACGTTTTTCCGGGTTCTGAGTATGTGTCCACATCGTGATACGCATTTTGTTGTAAGAACCCTTCTCTTAGATACCTAGCAACTTCCAATGTCAATTGTTGATCCTCTGGCAATGCATCTTTCCCAACGAGTTGAACTATCTCTTGCAATTTAGCTTCTTCTGCAAGTGTAGTCACCGCCCATTGACGAACATCTGGCCAATCATCTTCTACATTCTCACGTAACCATGGATCGAGTTGGTTTCGGTACAATGAATATGATTCATTCCAATTAATGGCAGGGAAGTGTCTGCGCTCTGCCAAACTCGCATCCAGCGCCCAAAATGTTTTTACAATTCTCAATGTATTTTGTGTAACAGGTTCTGAGAAATCTCCTCCTGGGGGCGAAACTGCTCCCACAATAGATATCGAACCTGCAGTTTCATTCAAATTTGTAAATAATCCTGCGCGTTCATAAAATGCCGATAGACGTGCAGATAAATATGCAGGATACCCTTCTTCCCCTGGCATCTCCTCCAACCGACTTGAAATTTCACGCATAGCTTCAGCCCATCTCGATGTCGAATCAGCCATCACTGCAACATCATATCCCATATCTCGATAATATTCTGCGATAGTAACTCCTGTATATACACAGGATTCTCGAGCGGCAACAGGCATATTCGATGTATTCGCAATTAAACAGGTTCTGGACATCAGTGCTTTCCCTGTTTTAGGATCTTCCAATTCTGGAAACACTTCAATAACTTCTGTCATTTCGTTTCCCCTTTCTCCACATCCTACATATACTATTATGTCTGCATCAGACCATTTAGCAAGTTGATGCTGTGTCACTGTTTTTCCAGATCCAAATGGCCCTGGAATAGCTGCAGTTCCTCCCTTTGCTATCGGGAATAGGCCATCCAAAATTCTCTGGCCGGTGACTAATGGTATGGTTGGAGTGTGCTTCTGTTTGGTGGGCCTAGGAGAACGAACTGGCCATTTCTGACGCATAGTTATTTTTTCACCAGAATCCAACTCACATATTTCATCTACTACTGTGTGTTCTCCCTTTTGTATTCCAACAACTTTTCCCCCCACAAAATTTGGAGGAATCATGACCTTGTGTTCTATACTTTCTGTCTCTTGGACTGTTCCAATAATATCTCCTGGATTTACTTCATCACCCTTTTTAACAGTCGGTTTAAATCCCCACTTTTTTTCTAAATCAATCCCTGGAGCATCCACCCCTCTATCCAGAAACGCACCTAGTTGGCCTTCCAAAACAGCCAAAGGACGTTGGACTCCGTCATAGATTGAATTTAACATACCCGGACCAAGATCCACTGATAGTGGTTCTCCTGTATTTTCTACCGGTTCTCCTGGAGAAACTCCTGATGTTTCTTCATAAACTTGTATAGTTGTTAAATCATCTTTTATTCTAATCACTTCTCCCATCAATCCTTCATCACCTACATAAACCATATCATTCATCTTAGCGTCTAGACCTGCCGCAGAAACGACTGGCCCGCTTACTCTTTTTATAATTCCATCTTCGATAGTTTTCTCTTTTGCTTGACTCATTTTTTAATCACTCATTAAATCAATACCTATGGCACGTTTTATTTGGTCTCTTAAACCACTAGATTCTACACTACCTAAAGTCACGACTGTAGGCTCTACACTCTCTTCTACTAATTTCCTTACTCCTCGTGACAAGTATGCCAGATCCTCTTGATGCATAACAATAATACCTATCTCACTATCCACCAATACGTCTTCTATTACTGCATCAAGTTTCTGGGATTTCTCATCCTCTTGAATACTTTCATTCCGTCTAACTCCTGCAAGCTTGAATCCCGTTGTGAATTCTGGACTTCCTATTACTGCAATTTCTTGACTCATGAAATCACCAGTTGTTTTTCTATTTCCTCAGGCGAAAGTCCTGCTTCTTTTCCTCTTGCAATCGCCCGGACATTTTCCATTTCTTTCTCCTTTGAAAGCACAAACGCAATCACTGGACAAATACTCAATGGGTATACGTGGGACAAACGGTCACAATATTCTAACAATACGGCTTCTAGCTCATGTTCGAAACTAATCAAACTATCTGTATCTTCTAATTTTTCAATTGCCCTAGAAAGCTGTTCACCATACTTCGATTCACGTATCATGTTTATCATCTCATCCAAATTCTTCATGGAGGATGCCAACTTCGCAGATGTAAACTGCTTCCCACCGTGTATGTAATATTCTGCAATTGGAATTTCAGACCCACTATGTGCAATTCTAAGTGCATTCATCACATTTTTAAAATCTATTTCTGCACGTAGGAAGTCTGTATATAACACCACAGATGGATCTTCCACCACTTCTATTTTCTTGAGAAGCTGCTGATAATAACATCTATCTATTGCATTCTCTAGTGAAACTAACAGTCCCGTGTCTTCATATTCCCTGAGGCCCTTCCCCAACGCTTCACCAAACATAGTCCCTTCTAGTAAATTTACAAATTCTTCTATATCGTTTGTTCCAATCAATTGTTCTAGGAAGTCACTCTTAAACTCACCCGCGGGAATAAGGTCATCTCTAATCCTCTCAACATCCTCTTTTGCATATATTCCCCTAAGAATAGTCTTCACGTTCCACGAATCAAATTTTCTCAAATATCGAGATATGTGTTCATACAATTCCCCTTCTGACCACCGCAGTAAATCCTCAAATTGACTTGCAAGATTGTGATTCAATGCGTATTCTATTAGGTCCACCCCCTTGTACCTAGCACCAAATTCGTTCACTTCCCGGGCATAAGTTGTCTCTTCCATATATCTAGAAATTTCCCCCGGGCCCATGCGAACGAATTTCCGATACTCTTCATCTCCATATAAATATGCCCGGCGGGATCTAACTCGGGCCGATACATATTCATAATTCCCTGTTTCAGAGCTGCTCATTGATTTGATCCAAATAAAAGTTCACTTATGTTTTTCAGCTCTTCTGTCCACACCGTTTCAATAATCGAATCGAATGTATTGTTCACTCTCATCCGAGCAGATTCACTCTCCATAACTACTCCTCCTATACATTCATATTCTCCTCCATATTTCACACCCTTGTGTTTCTTTAATAAAGATTTGAGGAGTTTTTCGTCTTCCACATTACCATAAACAACTACGTCTTTCACATCGATGAATTCTTTTACCGAAGACTCGATTAATTTCCCCGTCAATTCTTCTCTCTCTTTTCCCTTTATTTGCGAAATTTCATTCTCTATCTCTTGTCGAACTAATTCCAAAAGATCTCGTTTCTTTTCAAGTGTTTTTTGTTTCGCTGCTAAATTCGTACTTGAGAATTTTTGTTCTTTTTCCAATTCTATCTTGCGGCTTATTTCTTCTTTTCCTACAGCTCTATTCACGGAAGCTTCTTTTCTCGCTTTATCTATAATTTCCTTTCCTTCTGCATCTGATTCAGAGAGGATCCTCTCAGCATCTCCCCGGGCTTTCTCTCGGATATCCTCAACGACAGTTTCGAGACTCATTACTATCTTACCTTTTCACACTAGGAATATAACCACTAGTGCGAGGATAACTAATGTCTCTGGCAACACAGTCATGACGAGACCTATTCCGAAGAACTCTCGATCTTCAGCTATTGCCCCAACCGCTGCGGCACCAATACCACGTTCTGCAATACCCGCCCCCAAAGCAGCGAGGCCAACCCCCAGGGCGGCGGCGGCTTTAGGCGGGAACGCAGCAACGTCAGTGGATACGTGTTCTTGGAGCAGTACAGCATTATTTGCGAGTAAGTCTAATATAATTTCAAGCATGGATTTCACTTCATCATCCGTGATGTATGTAATTTAATACACGAACGTCAATAACTCAGTTCACTTCCTTGATAAAACTTACCAAATTCTCCTGCTGGCTTTCGCGATTAAATCTCTACCATTCTGCTGCTAGGTATAACGTCGATTTTGTCCAAATGGGGTGTATCTTATTCCCCCTCCTGCATAGAATTTTTGGAAAAACTCCACATATTCTAAACGAACCGATTGTAAGCCTGCACTTGTTACTCCCAGTGCCAATACTATGGCGTGTCCTATGACCAGAATTATCGCCCCTCCAATCAACCCTGCAATACCAAAACTAGCGGGATGGATCAAACCCGGAAATATCATTTCACCGTGCACTGCTGCCACTGCTGTGTTGTGCATGAAGTGACTTGCACCATCTTCGGCGATATATGCTCCAAAAACCAATAGATTCACCACAAAAGCCATCCCGGCCTTTGCCAATAACACTGCAGGTATTCTAGCATAAGATAGGATGTTGACAAGAACATTTGGACTTTCTAGAATTCCGATTATAGCTCCAAGAACGCCTTGGTGTTTTACCTCTCCTGCGATCATTAATACTAGACCAACAAACGCAATGCCCAACGCTAAGATCCCTGTTTCTGGAGAAAACCCTGTAAATGCCAGAGGCTCTTTTGATAGTTGAACAAACAATAAATCTGGTTTAACAGCTCTCGAATGTGTACTGAATACCCATACCCATACACCTAGCATCAATAAGATCCAAGATCCGCGTTCTAATACGGCATCAACCAAACTATGTCTCATCTTATTTATGAAACCTAGGGTATATCCAATACTAACATGTACTATCCCTATTAACATGGCCACCACGAGCCAAAGCAGTGCGAAGTGTGCTGTTTTGGGCGACAATCCCTTTTCTATCGGAGGATGCCCACCCCAAACTATCTCTCCCAACACATGCATTCCAAAAAGTTCTCCATAGGCGATGCCAAATATAATTGTAAATATACCTGCCCAAAGGGCAACCCCACCTAAGCTTTTAATCCCAACACTCTCTGACTTACTCATTAACAGATAGCCAATTATTGCATAACAAATACCATATCCAACATCCCCAATCATGAATCCAAAAAACGCGGGAAACGTTAGGAATATTATCAAAGTTGGATCTAATTCTGAGTATTTTGGCCTCCCAATGGTCTGAACCAATACTTCAAATGGTTGAACACTTTTGGGGTTATCTTGAATCACTGGAGGACCCGATTGACCAATTTTTATATCCCCTTCCACTTTCGCTTGACCCACCGATTCTCCATGTTCCACAAATCCTTCTTCATCATACTCTGCACATTCAAGTTCTTCCCAATCGATATGACCCTCAATAGACATCTTTAGCTTCTCATTCAATTCATCCAAAAGTACAGTTGGTATCCATCCCTCTGCAGTAAACGTATTTTCTGTAGTGGCAAACAGTAGCGGGGCCTCTGTCCTCTGCACATCTATGCTTAACTTCTCTTCCGTCGCGAGCAAGAATCCCTTCACCTCACTTTTAATTTCTTCCATGCCAATCTCAATCGATTTAAGTTCACTCTCTAGTCCTTCTCTTTCATCACCCAATCCTGAAACATATTTTTCCACTTCCCCCGTCTCCTCCGGAATTTCAACTCGTTCAAATTCAGTCCTTTCTAGTGCAGCTGG
>CETM01034199.1_pt1 | contig 14071 bp, 12 predicted proteins | sample 361451 | NCBI WGS metagenome assembly CETM01 (sample SAMEA2622690, study PRJEB7988) | marine metagenome | isolation source: saline water (ENVO:00002010), including
CCTAGCGGAAGAGCTATTCTTGGAAAACAACACTAAATAAATATTTTGTTTATAAAAAGGGGCGAATTATTCGCCCCTTTTTTTTTGCTTTTAGCATTCAATTTCCCATGCTACTTTAGTTAATGCCAATTTGGGTATTAGTTTTAGATTATATTTTAGGTATTATAATGTGGACTTTAATAGGAAGGTCTGCAATGAACATTTTTCAAAGAGAGGATTCAAATTTTTTTTTCATGAAAGCATTTGTTAAACTTACTAATCCAATTATTAAATTATTTAAATACATAACTCCAAGTTTTATCATTCCTTTATTTGTTCCATTATACGTTGCGTGGTTCTTTTATATGTTCAGATTTTACGCTATGCCGTATATTTTGGGCTATGATGTCATGGGCATGCTATCTTTTCCATTAGAAAGTGATATTTCAAAAGAAATTTATCGTTTATTTAATAGATAATTAATTATGACACCAAAGATTTATTCCCTATTTATTCCCTTGTTTTTATTATGGATTTCTTACCTATACTTTGCTTTTAAAGTAGAGAAAAAAGTTAATACTCCAGTAGATTTTTTTATATTTGGCAGGCAGTTACCTGGATGGGTTTTTGTTACAGCTGCTACAAGTATAATTTTTTCAAATTGGATATTTTTCATTCATCCAAGTTTAATTTTCCTAAATGGCTTTCCATATGCTATGACCTCGCTTGCCGTAGTTGTGGTGCCACTAATTGCTATTCTTTTCTTAAAAAGACAATGGATGCTGTCAAAAAGGTATGGTTTTGTAACCCCTTCCGAAATGTTTGCAACTTATTTTAGGAGCGATGTGGTCAGAATTTTAATTGTTGTCATAACTTTTTTATTTGCGATACCATTTATTGCATTACAATTATCTTTAGCTGGAACTTTATTAAATATTCTATCTGATGGATTGATTGGAGCGGGATCTTCCTCTTTGTTGATAGGATCAGTAATTATAATTTACTTAAGCTTGTTAGGTATTAGATCAACTATTTATTTTGATACTATTCAATTTTTTTTAGTCATCTTTGGTTTAATAGTTATTGGATTTTCTGTTTATGATCTAGTTGGCGGCTGGGACTTATTGAATGAGAGTTTATCCAGAATATCTAATCTTAAACAGAAGCTCTTTAATTTGAATATTAATTACGAATCTTATTTATCAATACCAGGTACTATTAAGTTTTCAGAAATATTAGATACTAGTAAGTATAATAGTGGTATTTGGACAAGTTCTATGATTTTGAGTTTTTCATTTGCCTTAGCTGGTATCCAAATGTCCCCAAATTTTTCTATGCTTACATTTGCAAGTAAAGAGGTTAAACCTTTTGGAACACAACAAGTTTGGTTTTCTGCTTTTGGTATTGGGCTAATTTTAATATTTTTTGTAACACCAATCGGAGTTGGTTCAATTTTGCTTGGTGCTAATAGTGTAATTAATGAAAATGGAAACAATATTGCTAATTTTCTTCCAAATAATATTTTTCCGAACAAAATTGAAACACTAGTTCCTCACTTAATTAACATAATTGGTGACTACTCAGGGTTTCTGTTTGGATTGTTAGTAATATGCTGTATCGCTTCTATTCAATCTACTAGCTTCTTTTATTTAAGCAGCAGTGCAATTATAACAAGAGATATATTTAAAAAATTTTTTGTTAGAAATATGAACGCTTCTCAGCAAATTCTTGTTTCAAGAATTTTACTTTTAATTATTTTTATTACTTCATTAATAATATCAATACAATCATCAAATGTAATTTTTTCACTAGGTAGTTTAGCCTTGGGAATTGCATGTCAAATGTTCGTTCCTTTATTGGCTATATGTTATGTGCCGTGGTTTACGAAACATGGAATTTCACTTGGTTTAATTGTTGGTATTTTTGCGGTTGTTTTAACTGATAGTTTGGGTCAATTTCTTTTTGGTAATTCAGTCGGATGGAATAAATGGCCTCTGTCAATTCATTCGTCAGTTTGGGGAGTCTTTTTTAACCTGATAGCATCAACGGGTATTTCTTATATTACTCAAGACCAAAAAGAAAAAAATCATAAGCAAAAATTCCATGATTTTATTTCTGACTTTAAAAGCACCTCTCTTGCAAGAAGAAGTTTGAAACCAAGTGCTTGGATTATTGTAATATCATGGCTATTTTTTGCAGTAGGACCAGGTGCGATTACAGGAAATGATTTGTTTGGTAAACCAGGTAATATAGAAAGTTGGTCATTTGGTATGCCGTCTATTTGGGTTTGGAAAATAATATTTTGGCTTTTAGGTGTTGTATTGGTTTGGTTTTTAGCTTTTAAAATGGAAATGTCAACTTCCCCCAATAAAACAATAGTTTCTCAGACACAAGATATGAGTTCAGGATCAAAGTTATAAATTTTTTTTGACATAAATTTATTTAAAACTATAAATGAAGATACATGACATCAAAAATTAAAATTTCTCCTTCGATACTTGCTAGTAACTTTAGTAAACTTGGTGATGAAATAAGATCTCTTGAAAAAGCAGGAGCTGATCTTATTCATATAGATGTAATGGATGGTCATTTCGTTCCAAATTTAACGATTGGACCTGAAGTAATAAAAAATTTAAGACCCATAACAAAATTACCTTTCGATGTTCATTTAATGATATCACCAGTTGATAATTTTATCGAGAGTTTTGCTAATGCTGGTTCCGATATAATAACAATTCACCCTGAAGCTTCTAAAAATTTAAAAAATTCAATAAATTTAATAAAAAGTTTTAAAAAAAAAGTAGGTATTTCTTTAAAACCAGAATCAGAAATCAGTCTTTTAGAATCACATCTTGAAGAGATAGACTTAGTTTTAATTATGAGCGTGAATCCGGGTTTTGGTGGACAAAAATTTATGCCTGAAGTTTTAAAAAAATTAGAGAAACTTAAAAAAATTATTTTACAAAAAAATTTAAAAGTAGACTTAGAAATAGACGGCGGAATAAATTTTGATAATAGTAAACTTGCAAAAAATGCTGGGGCAAATATTTTGGTATCTGGATCTACTATATTTAAAAAAAATAATGGTGATCTAAAAAGAAATATCAGTTTACTACGTTCAAATTAATTAATGTTAATTATTAAGGGAGTTTATCTTTATTATTTATCTTTGAAAAAACTTTTTTTATCATCTTTAAAAGAGTTTATTTTTCAAACTAAAATTTATAATAAATTATTAGATTCAAATATTCCTTCTAGATTTTTCTTTTATCCAAATCCATTTCTATTGTCTCCTCTTTTTGACCATAAAAACTTTTTGTATAAAATTACGAAAAATGATACCTCGTCTTTCTGGGAAGACGTAGCTGATAAAAAAGAAAAAAAAAATTTACATACTTTTCTTTGGTTAAGCTTAATAGATAGAAAAAGTAGTTCAGAAATAATACAAAAAATAATTTTAGAATGGATAACAATATATGGAAACTACAAAAAAGATTCTTGGAGTAATAATGTAATTAATAGTAGAGTGATATCATGGATTTCAAATTCAGATATTATTTTAAATAAATCTACACCTGAGTTTCAGAAATTATTTTTAAAATATCTGGTTAAGCAGGTTAACTTTATTAAAAAAAACTTTAAAAATATTTCTGAAGATCAAAAAAAAATAAAGATTTCAGCAACACTTATTTTGTCAGGACTAGTATTCAAAGAATACTATAATAATTACAATTTAGGTCTAAAAGAATTAAAAAAAATTATTTTGAATTTTTTCGATAAAGATGGTTTTCCCAAAAGTAAAAATGCAGAAAATCTTATTTTATTTTTACAGTATTTTATTCTTACTAAAGAATGGATCAAAAATGCTCAGGAGCCAATTCCTGATTATCTGGAAGATATTATTGAAAAGAACATCACATGTTTAAATTCATTAAATAATCCAAGTGAAAAACTACCTTTATTTAATGGCGTAACGGACAAGAGTTTGAAAAAATTTTTTGAATATTTAGAAAAGCTAAATTACAAACTTAATAAAAATTTAAATTTTGTAGGTAATATTCAAATTGTAAAAAATAAAAAAACTTCTTTATTTTTTGAAACTGGTGAACCGCCACAATATGATTACTCCAAAGATTACCAATCCGGACCATTTTCTTTTGAATATTTTAGTGAGAAAAGTAAAATTATTACAAACTGCGGATATGGTAGAAAAATTTCAAAGAAAATGCAACTTATGAGTAAATTTACATCAGCTCAATCAACGTTATGTATAGATAATACATCTGTAGTAAAGTTTAAGAAAAATTATTTTGTAAATAGCATCAACGATGCGACCATTAAAAATACTTTTAAAGTTTCTGAAATAACAAGAAATGAAGACAAGAAAAAAATCATTATTTCTGCAACTCACAATGCTTATTTGAACAAGTTTGGATACTTACACAAGAGATTAATTGAAGTATCAAAGAAAAATGAGCAAATAATTGGTACAGATACATTAATAAATAAAAAAAATATACAGGACGAGACAAAGTTCAGTATTAGATTTCATGTATTTCCTGGAATTAGTACTATTAGAACTTTAAGTGGAAAAAGTATACTTTTACAAATAAGTAAAAATAAATCTTGGATTTTTTTATCTAATAATAGAAACATTGAAGTGGAAAAGAGCTTATTTTTAGCAGGTAATCGAGTATTAAAAAACAATTGTATAGTTATTTATGGTTCAACACGAAATGAAAATATTGATATACAATGGGAATTAAAAAAATCTAACTAATGAAACAAAATATTAAAAATGCACTTTTATCTTTATCTGATAAATCTGATTTAAAAAAAATTTTACCAGTTCTTGAGAGATACAATATAAGTTTAATAAGCTCCGGGGGAACTTATAATGAAATTAAAAAATTAGGATATAAATGTCTTGAGGTTTCGAAATTTACAAAATTTAAAGAGATGCTTGATGGAAGAGTAAAAACCCTTCACCCTAAAATTCATGCAGGAATTTTAAGTAATAGGTCAAATAAGAAACATCAAATTCAGATGAATAAAAATAAATTTAAAAATATAGATTTAATTATTGTGAATTTTTATCCATTCCGAGAAACTGTTATTAAAAATAAAAATAAAAATAGCATAATTGAAAATATTGATATTGGCGGACCTGCAATGGTTAGGGCTGCAGCTAAAAATTTTAAGGATGTAACAATAATTACTGACAAAAATGATTATAAGTCCTTAATAAATCAATTGAACAAAAACAAAGGCTCTACCAGTTTAAATTATAGAGAATACATGGCTAGTAAAGCTTTTGGTTTGACTGCTTATTACGACTCTATTGTTTCAAATTGGTTTAATAAGGAACTCAATATAAATTTTCCAGATAAAATAACAATCCCTGGAAAAAAACTGACCCAACTAAGATACGGTGAAAATCCTCATCAAAAAAGCAGTATTTATTTAAACAAATTAGACTATAGAGAGAATGGCTTAAGAAAAATATCTGGCAAGAGTCTAAGTTATAATAACTATAATGATATATTTTCGGGTTTAGAGATTTTAAGTTCATTAAAAAAAAATGGTACAGTTATTATTAAGCATGCGAATCCATCAGGTGTATCGATAGATACGTCACCCCTAAAATCTTTCAAATATGCTCTTTCATGTGACCCTGTGAGTGCGTTTGGGGGAGTAGTAGCATGTAATTTTATTATAAATAAAAAAATTGCTAAAGAAATTTCTAAAACTTTTTTTGAGGTTATTTTAGCAAAAAAATTTGATAAAGAGGCATTAAAAATTTTGCTATCAAGAAAGAAATTAATTTTGATCGATATATCAAAATTTAAGTTAACCTCTAGTATTCAAATAAAAAATTTTGATAATTCTTTCTTAATTCAAGATAAAAATTATGAGATTTTCAATTATAAGAAATTAAAATTTGTAACAAAATTAAAACCTTCTAAAAGAGAATTAAAATTTGCCGAATTTGCTATGAATATATGTAAATTTGTTAAATCAAATTCAATTGTTGTTACTAAAGATTTTTCTACAATAGGTATTGGAGCTGGGCAGCCGAGTAGAGTAGATAGTTGTAAAATTGCAGTAGAAAAAGCTAGAACTTTTCAACCCAGAAAAATAAGGAATTCAATAGCTGCGTCAGATGCTTTTTTCCCTTTCCCTGATGGTATAAAAAAATTAATTAAATCTGGTGTAAAATTGATAATTCAACCTGGAGGCTCAATAAGAGATAAGGAGTCAATTCTTGTTGCCGATAAAGCAAAAATAAAGATGATTTTTACTGGAACAAGGCACTTCAATCACTAAGAAATTCTATCTACTTTAGCTGCTAACACGAAGTCGCTTTCATGCAGACCTTTAATTGCATGAGTAAAAATTTTTATTTTAGCGTAGCCCCAGCCAAACCAGATATCAGGATGATGTCCCTCTGTTTCAGCAATCTGACCTACTTTATTTACAAAGTTTTGACTTTCCAGAAAATTTTTAAATTTAAACTCTTTGATTAAGTAATAAATTTTATTATCGTCAGCCTTCACGTCCCATCCATCTACTTTTTTAAGATACTTGTGTATTTCTTTTGTATCAAAACTAGGGATGCCACCCTCGCATGGCACACATTTTTTGTCAGCTAAATCGCTCATTTAAATATTATAGTCAAAAATAAACTAAATAGATATATCTTTCAAAACTTTATTGTCGCTCTTAATATACCAATCATCCTGGCCAGATAAATTTACAAAAACTCTCAAATACCCTTTATCTTTCATGAGGTTAGCTATTTTATTTCTTTTTTCTTCAACATAATTATGCTCAATAGTAAATATACCAACATTATACTTTATAAAATCAAATGACTTTAAAATTTTATATTCTGATCCCTCAGTATCAATTGAAATGTAATCAATTTGTAAGGGTGCATTTTTTTCTTTTAATAAATCATTAAGTGAGACAGTTTTTATTTTAAAATTATTGCTGTTAATCCTAAACTTCTGATTTCCATCTTCTTCAAAATCTTCTGTAAGACCAGAAACCATTGGAAAATCTTTTATGTGTGAAAAATTGAGGCTCAAATTACTTTTTTCATAAACACACCTAAAATCTTTGACACAATTTCGTTCATTTAATTTCTTACGCCAAACTTCAAGTGGTTCAGAAACGATTCCCTTCCATCCCCTTCTTTCAAGAATAAAAGTATTATTGAATATAATGCCATCTGTGGCACCAATATCTATAAAATAACCATCTTTTTTGAATTCAGAAAAGTATAAAACAAGTAAGTCTTGAAATTTTTGTGCAAGGCTATTTGATTTGTTTGAAACAAAATATTCTAAGATTTTCTGATATTTCTTGCCGTCAATTTTAAGCATAATTTTATTTAGAGTGGAGCGGGAGAAGGGAATTGAACCCTCGGCCTAAACGTTGGCAACGTTTCGCTCTACCACTGAGCTACTCCCGCATAATAAACATTATATTATAAGAACTTTTTAAACGTCAAGAAATATTAAAATCTAATTTATTTTTTTAACTTAAATGCAATGACTGCATCGCCTTGTTCTACAAGCTCCCCATAAAACATTTTTAAAATTATGCCTCCAGATGCTGGGATAACAATATATTGCTCTCCATCGACCTCATAAGATGATGCTGGTGCAGATCCAATGTAAGGAAGTTCATAAGACCATAGTTCATTTCCATTTGAAGCATCAAAAGCTCTTATTTTCTTATCTAAAGTTCCTGCTGCGAAAACTAATCCGCCAGCAGTTGCTGTTGCGCCGCCAAAATTTTCTGTGCCAGAGATTATTCCTTTTGATTCTAACTTTTTATAAGAGCCTAGGGGTACCTGCCAAATTTTTTTTCCAGAATTAAGATTAATAGCCGTTAGAGATCCCCATGGTGGTTTGACGCCAGGGTAGCCTTCTTCGTCTCTTAATGGTTTAGCTTTTTTATCTTTATAACTTAAACTATTTTGAATTTTTTCTACACCTACAAGCCAAGGAATATCGCTTGAAGTTACAAACATAATATTGTTTTCTGGATCCACTGAAGCGCCAGACCAGGTGGCCCCTCCGTTTTCTCCATATTGAATAGTATACTTACCATCCTCATATGGTTCGAAAGATCCATAATTAGATTTCTCAACTATTGACATAATGTAATCTCTACTTTTTTGACTAAGATTTGTTACATCTTCTTTATTAAAAACAGATTTAGCAAAAGGTTCAGGTAAATCAAAAAATTTTTGATATTTGCAAGTTTTTTCTCCAGGTAGTTTTGATGCTGGTGTTAATCTCATCTCGTAATCAAAAATTGATTCACCAGTATATCTATCCAGAACAAGTGTGTTTCCTCTCTTTGTTACTGCAACGACTACATCTATTCTTTTATCTTTTTTATCTAGAGTTGTTAAAATTGGAGGAGCTGGTAGATCATTGTTCCACAAATCATGACATGTCTCTTGAAAATGCCAAATCTTTTTTTTATTTCTTACATCAATTGCTAATAGACTACTTGAGTACAAGTTCTTTCCTGGTCTTGACATCCCAGTATAGTTTGGATGTGGGTTTCCTGTAGCCAAAAAAACTAAGCCAGCTTCTTGATCTGCAGATAGTCCTCCCCAGGGATTTCCGCCTGTAAAGTCGTTTTGTCTATAAACATTTTCCTCAAAATTTCTCAAATAATATTTCCAGCTTAATTTTCCTGTTTGTAAATCATAAATTTCTAAGGAAGGTCTAAATGTTGCTACAACTAATTGCTCATCAATTATTATTGGAGGGACAGGACTTGATCCAATTTTTATTATTCCATTTTTTCCAAAACCTTTAATGGGATTTCCGTTATTTGCATCTAATGCAATGAGTTGATCATCATTTGTGAAATATAACCTAACTTCATTCCTATTTTTGTCTTCCCAAATCTGTAAACCACGTTTAGCAGCATGAAAACCTTTTGAAACTTTATATTTCCATACTAATTCTCCTGTGCTCCCATTTAAACATACGATGTGATTTCCTGGGGTTGGTAAATAAACCAGACCATTATAAACAACTGGATTAGCTTGGATTCCTTTCTTTCCATCTTTTGAAAAAAATTTCCAAGCTACTTCAAGATTCTGAACATTATTTTTATTAATTTTATTAAGACTAGAAAATCTCATAGAGGAAACGCCTCCGTGACTTCTTTCCCAATTGGCATAATTTTTTTCTATTTTTGTTGGATCTTTTCCTGGTTTAAAATTATTTTTTTTTCTCGGGACGTAAATGATTTTTTCTAAACTGTCTCTCTGCGAAGGATCCTCGATTTCCCAAAAATCCCTATGTTTTTCTGAAATTTTTAGCTTAATTTTATTTTCATAATTTTCGTAAAAATTAAAGAATTTTTTTACTTTCTTGCTATTTAGATTGGTAGAGCTAAATGTTAAAGATTTTCGATTTATGTAAGATGAATCATAACTTGCCAAATCAAAAGAAATTAATAAAAAAAAAGACAAAAAAATTAAAGAGAGTATTAATAAAAATAATTTAATAGATTTCATTATATTACACTATAATAATTTAAATAAAATGGCCTATGTAAAAATGCCTCTATCAGATACGTTTAAAGCAATTTTCTTTAAGTTTTTGAATTTATCAATATCTTTAAAAACCATATTTTTTAATAATAAATTATTTGCTAATTTTTTAAAAAAAATATGAGTAAAATTAATCCCTAAACCGAAGAATAAATTTTCAGGTTTCGTTGCTAGTTCAAGTTGATTTAAAAGTGTAGAATTTTTAATTTGAATTCCTAATGAGGAAAATTTCTCCATTTCTGTAGTTAGTTTTTTAATATCTCTTAAAGTTAAATTAAATCCCTGCCCAGCTATCGGATGTACAGAGTGCGAGCTTTCACCAAGAATTAAAATATTATTTTTTTGTATTTTTTTTTTAATTTCTGTATGAATAGGAAAAAAAGCTGGATTCTCAATATTTATTTTTTTCTTATTTCCAAAAATTTTGCTTAGTTTAAATTTTGTAAGTTTTTTTAATTTATCTATTTTGTTTTCTTTATTATCTAAGCTCCAAATTAATGAAAATTTATTTTTATTATATGGTAATATCGCTAATGGTCCCTCAGCAAGAAAATATTGCCTAGGTTCATCCAATTTTAAATTGTGATTAATTGTTGCAGTAAATGCAAATTCATTCATTTTACTTTTTATTGCTCTATTACCAGTAATCTGAGAAATTAAACCAGATTTATTTCCCAAACACAAAATTATCAGATCATAAAAAGTTTTTTTTTGTTTGACGATCAAATATGATTCTTTTTCATTTATTTCTTTTACGTCAGAATTAATTAACCTTATTTTTTTCCTGTTTTTTTTAATGTTTTTTAAAATACCCTTTTTTAATTTGGAATTCTCAATGATGTACATAAGATTTTTATTATTATTTTCAAAATTCATAAAATTTTCATAACCTTCACCTTTGTCGTAATATAGTTTGATTTGCCTGCACGGCTTAAAATTTTTTTTGTCTTCTTTTAAAATAAGGTTAGATAAGAAGTTAAAATTACTTGAGGAAATCGCAGTGGTTCTTTTGTCAATTGTATTTATACCAGCCTTTTTCTTGGAAATTAAATCGACATGATAATTTCCTGATATAGATAATGCCAAAGCGGCAGTTAAACCTGTTAAGCCATCTCCAACTATACAAACTTTTTGCATCCTCATATTTTTAAAAACTTTATCAATTTTATATAAATGGTACAAAGTTAAATATATGATTCGTAAAATTCAATTAATAAATTTTTACAATTATACACTTAGTTTTTTTAAAAAAAGACTAATAGAATTACTTGGTTTATTATTAATAACCATTTTTCTCGTATTCACCTACTCTTTGATAAGTTATTCGCCGGAAAATGGCACGCTTATATATAATTATGGTAGCTTAGGGGAAAAAAACGTATTTGAAAAATATTCTGAAATAATTGCAGACTTTTTTCTTCAAAGCTTTGGATTAATATCATTTTTATTTGGAGTAACGCTTTTTTCCTGGGGTGTGAATTTATTTAAAAATAAAAAACTTAAAAATATTATTTTTAAATTTTTTTTTACAATTACTTACATTATTTTTGGGTGCTTATTTTTTTATTCATCAAATAATAATTCATTTTGGTTGCAGGATAATGGCAATTCAGGCTTTATTGGTGAAAAAAGTTTTGATTTAATAAGCAATTATTCTTTTATTGTTGAGAATGCCTTTTTAAATCCAATTTTACTTACAATAACTTTAATTTTTTTTATATTAGGCTCAGGAATAAATTTAAAAAGTATATTTAATAAATTAATAAATCCTTTTAAGAAGCACCCCAAAGATCTTAAAGATTTAGAAAAAATAGAACAGGATTTTGATGATTTGAAAGTAGATAAAGAAAGTGAAACTCTTGATGAAAATCCTCAACAATCATTTTCCTTCAAGACCTCAGATTTAAAAATGACTAATAAGTATATTCTTCCTGATTTAAGTTTATTAGAGAAAAAGCAGAGTGAAATATTAAAGGGAAATAATATAAAAAGACCAGATTCAAGTTTTATTGAAAAAGTTCTTTTAGATTTTGGTGTACAAGGAAAAATAAAAAAAGTTAATACAGGACCAGTAGTAAGTTTATATGAATTTGAGCCTGCTGCTGGAGTAAAGGTCTCAAAAATTATAAATTTGTCTGATGATATCGCTAGAAACACTAGTTCAATTTCTACAAGAGTTTCAACAATACCTGGAAAGAATACTGTTGGAATAGAGATACCAAACAATAAAAGAGAAAATGTAATTTTATCTGAAATAATTTCTTCAGATATTTTTAATAAAAGAGAAATTAAACTTCCGATGGCTCTTGGTAAAAGTATTTCTGGGACGCCAATTGTTGCAGACCTTACATCTATGCCTCATTTATTAATAGCTGGAACTACTGGATCTGGAAAATCAGTTTGTATAAATGGAATAATTGTATCTTTGCTCTATAAACACAGTCCAGACAATTGTAAATTTATATTGATTGATCCAAAAATGTTGGAGTTATCCTCATACGAAGGAATACCTCATCTACTTACTCCTGTGATAACAGATGCTAAAAAAGCTACGGCTGCTTTAAGTTGGACAGTTAGAGAAATGGAAAGTAGATACAAACTGATGAGCTTAGAAGGTGTAAGAAATATAGACGGCTATAATCAGAAACATAAATTAAAAATGCCCTACATAGTAGTTGTGGTCGATGAGATGTCAGATCTTATGCTGGTTTCTGGTAAAGAAATTGAGGGTTATGTTCAAAAATTGTCTGCTATGGCAAGAGCAGCTGGTATTCATATAATAATGGCTACGCAAAGACCAAGTGTTGATGTGATAACGGGAACAATAAAAGCAAATTTTCCTACAAGAATATCATTTCAGGTAAGCTCTAAGATAGACAGTAAAACTATTCTTGGTGAGCAAGGTGCGGAGCAGTTATTGGGAAAAGGTGATATGTTATTTATGTCCTCAGCAAATAAAATATTTAGAATTCATAATCCTTATGTTTCAGAAAATGAGATTGAAAAAATTTCTAGTTTTTTAAGAACGCAAGGTAAACCCGATTATGTTGACGAAATAACATTGGTTAAAAATAAAGATGTTAAAGAAAGTATAACAGATGAAGATCAAGATGAACTGTACGAAATGGCGTTAAAAATAGTAAGAGCAGAAAGAAAAGCATCTACTAGCTTTCTGCAAAGAAAACTTCAAATTGGATACAACAGAGCTGCAAGAATTATTGATCAGATGGAGGAGAATAAGATAGTAAGTAAAGCTAATCATGTCGGCAAAAGAGAGGTTTTGTAATTTTGCACAAAATAAAGCATTTATTTTACATAACAATTTTTTTTATTACTTTAGTAATTTATTCGACAATACTTTTTGCAAATCCAAAAATTAAAATTATTGATAATGTAACAGAAATAAAAACTTTAAAATTTAATTTTAATCAGCTCTCTTCAAACAGCAAAAATATAGAGGTTGGTATATGTTACTTGGCAAAACCACATTTTTTAAATTGTCTATACAACGATAAGGTTCAAAAACAGATAATTGTTAATAGGAAAAATCTTGTAATTTTTCACAGAAAATTTAAAAAATTGTATAATTATCCCGCAACAAGATCATATTTTCTTGATATTCTAGACAATAAAAAATTTTCTGATTTAATAAATAAAGGTAAAATAAAAAAAAATAAAAATAATTTTGAACTTGAATATTTTAATAAAGATAAGGGAAAAATTACCATTTATTTTGATGAAAAAAATTATAATTTAAATGGCTGGAAAGTCGTATCTCTGAACAAAATTGAAACAATTTTTAAAATAGAAAATCTAAGTAAAAATATTGAGTTAGATAAAAGAATGTTCAAAATACCTGATGTAAATTAAGAAACCATCTTACCAATTTTCTCTCCACCAAAAATGTGGAAATGTAAATGTGGTACCTCTTGACCTCCATTTGTTGAGATATTACTTAGAGTTCTGTAGCCTCCATCATTATTTGAAATTTTTAAAATTTTTGCTACATGGGAAATTGCCTTGAAAAGTTCTATAATTTCTTTTTCTTTAGCCCTGCTTATAAAATCATCAAGATCAATATACTCTCCTTTGGGAATTATTAGAGCATGTACTTTTTTCTGCGGATTAATATCGTAAAAAGAAAGAACAAAATTATTTTCATAAATTTTTTTACAGGGAATTTCACCTCTTAATATTTTAGCAAAAATATTATTTTTATCGTAACTCATGTTATTTCTTTTGCCTTTTTTTTAATTCTTCAATTACGTCCTCGATTTTTATGTCATTACCCTCTAAAAGAACTAAATAATGATACAAAACATCTGCAGACTCATGAATTTTATTTGAGTTTTTCTCAATAGACTCGATGAGTTCAGATACTTCTTCTTTCACTTTTTCAATACTCAATTTTTTATCCATCAATAATTTTTTAGTATAGGATTTATCAGGAGAAGACTCCCTCCTAGCTCTAATTACACTCACTAAGTTTTTTAAATAGTCCAT
>CETM01169481.1_pt1 | contig 14069 bp, 14 predicted proteins | sample 361451 | NCBI WGS metagenome assembly CETM01 (sample SAMEA2622690, study PRJEB7988) | marine metagenome | isolation source: saline water (ENVO:00002010), including
TGAATATTAATTTTATTAACTCAAAGCAACAAAAAATATGATTAAAAAGATAGTTATTAAGGGGGCCAAAGAGCATAATTTAAAAAATGTTTCTGTTGAAATCCCTAAAGATCAATTTGTTGTGATAACTGGTCTATCAGGTTCAGGAAAATCCTCATTAGCTTTTGACACAATCTATGCAGAAGGTCAAAGAAGATATGTTGAAAGTTTGTCAGCTTATGCAAGACAATTTTTGGATAAAATGAAAAAACCTAATGTTGATCTTATTGAGGGTTTAAGCCCAGCAATTGCTATCGAACAAAAAAATACCTCAAAAAATCCTAGATCTACAGTCGCAACAGTTACAGAAATATACGACTACATGAGAGTATTGTATGCTAGAGCGGGTGTACCCTATTCTCCATTTACAGGTAAAGCGATAACATCTCAAACAATAACACAAATTGTTGATTTAATAAAAAAATTACCCAAAAAATCTACAATCTATATTTATGGACCAGTAGTTAGAGGTCGTAAAGGTGAATATAAAAAAGAGATACTCAGTTACAAAAGAAGAGGTTTTAGAAAGATTAAGATTGATAATATTTTATATGATATAGAAAAACTTCCTGATTTAGATAAAAAAATCAAACATGATATTTCTGTTCTTGTTGATCGAATTGTTTTAAATTCTAATTTAGGAAATAGATTAGCTGAAAGCGTTGAATCAGCTGTAAACTTATCTAATGGATTAGTCTTTGTAGAATTTGAAGATGAAACGTTGCCTAAAAAATTTAGAAAAACTGAAAAATTAATTTATTCAACTAAATTTGCGTGCCCAGAAAGTGGTTTTACAATTGAAGAAATTGAACCAAGACTTTTTTCTTTTAATAGTCCTTACGGTGCTTGTGAAGAATGTGAAGGTATAGGAATAAAATTAAATATTGATCCGAATTTAGTTATACCTAATGATAGTAAAAGTATAGCAGATGGTGCTATTGAACCTTGGGCTAAATCTACAACTTTATATTATGCACAAACATTAGCCTCTCTTGCTAAACATTATGAATTTTCATTAGATGTAAAATGGAAAAAATTACCAAAAAAAATTAAAGATGTAATTTTATATGGCTCGGATGAAGAAGAGATCAAATTTAATTATGATGATGGTTATGAAAAATATTCTCATAAAAAGACTTTTGAAGGAGTAATTAATAATCTAGAAAGAAGATTTTTAGAGTCTGACAGTGAATGGAAAAGAGAAGCTATTTCCGAATATCAATCTGATTCTGCTTGTGAGGGTTGTAACGGAAATAGACTAAAAGAAGAAGCGTTGTGTGTTAAAATAGATAATCACAATATTAGTGAAGTTACACAAAAATCAATATTAGATGCTGCTAAATGGTTCAAAGATTTAGAAAAAAATTTGGACAAAAGACAATTCAAAATTGCCGAACATGTTTTAAAGGAAATTAATGAAAGACTAAACTTTTTATTAAATGTTGGTCTTGATTATTTAACATTATCAAGAGAGTCTGGTACTTTATCAGGTGGAGAAGCTCAAAGAATTAGATTAGCTTCACAGATTGGTTCAGGGTTAACTGGTGTTTTATATGTACTTGATGAACCATCAATCGGATTACATCAAAAAGATAATGTTAAACTTATAAACGCTCTTAAAAGATTAAGAGATCTTGGTAACACTGTCATAGTTGTTGAGCATGATACTGAAACAATGGAAAACGCTGATCACATAATTGATTTAGGACCTGAAGCTGGTAAAAATGGAGGTGAGATAACAGCTCAAGGAACTTATAATGAAATTAAAAAAGATAGAAATAGTATAACTGGACAGTATTTATCTAATAAGAAAAAGATAGAAATTCCCAAAACACGTAGACTTGCAAAAAATGGAAAATTTGTTGAAATTAATGGAGCAAGTGGAAACAATTTAAATAATGTAAATCTTAAAATACCTACTGGAAGTTTTACATGTGTTACAGGTGTATCTGGAAGCGGAAAATCGACTTTAATATTACAAACATTATATCATGCTTTAAATCTAACTCTTAATAACAAAGCTAGAAAAACTCCAAAAGCTTTTAAAAATTATAAAGGTATAGAATTAATAGATAAAATAATTGATATAGATCAAACACCAATTGGAAGAACACCAAGATCAAATCCAGCAACTTATACAGGTGCATTTGGACCTATTAGAGATTGGTTTACAAGTTTACCTGAATCTAAAACTAGAGGCTATAAGCCAGGAAGATTTTCATTCAACGTTAAAGGTGGAAGATGTGAAGCTTGTGAAGGTGATGGAGTAATTACTTATGAGATGCACTTTTTGCCTGATGTTTATATACAATGTGATGAATGTAAAGGAACTAGATACAATAGAGAGACTTTAGAAATCAAATTTAAAGGTAAAAGTATAGCTGATGTTTTGGATATGACTGTAGATGAGGGTTGTGAATATTTTGAAAATATATCTAATATAAGAACAAAACTTCTCACACTTAAAAAAGTTGGTTTGGGTTATATTAAAATTGGTCAACAGGCTACAACTCTTTCTGGTGGTGAAGCACAAAGAATTAAGCTTGCTAAAGAACTTTCAAAGAGATCCACGGGAAGAACAATGTATATATTAGATGAACCAACTACAGGTCTTCATCAACATGATATTAAAAAATTATTAGAAATTCTTCACACTTTTGTCAAATTAGGTAACACTGTTGTTGTGATAGAACACAATTTAGATGTAATAAAAACGGCTGATTATATAGTGGATATGGGTCCTGAAGGAGGTGTAAAAGGAGGAAATATTATCGCAGAAGGCAAACCTGAGGAAGTTTGTAAGGTCTCAAATAGTTATACAGGTCAATTTTTAAAACAATTATTAAAATAATCATAAAAGAATCTTAAAATTGATATTAATTTAGTATATAATAATTAATTATGGGTAATTTACTATCATCTCTATCGAAAACAATTCACGCTTCATTAGTATTAGCTATAATTTTGTTTCTAGGTCTATTTTATCTAAATGATGGTTTTGCTTTTGATACAATTTTTTGGAGCTGGTTATTTAGATATATTCATGTGCTTGTAGCTATAATGTGGATAGGTTTATTATGGTATTTTAATTTTGTCCAAATTCCAAACATGAGTAAAATTCCTGATGACCAAAAACCAGCTATTGGTAAAGTTATTGCACCAGCAGCATTGTTTTATTTTAGATGGGCTGCGGCATTTACAATTTTATCAGGATTAATTTTAGCTTTATTAAATGGTTACTTACATGATGCTATGACTTTGAGTATTGGATCTGGGATTCCAAAACATACAGCAATTGGAATAGGTATGTGGCTCGGTATTATAATGGCATTTAATGTTTGGTTTGTAATTTGGCCAAATCAAAAAAGAGCTTTGGGTATAGTTGATTGTGAACCTGAGCTTAAAGCTAAATCAGCTAGAACCGCAATGTTATTTTCTAGAACAAATACTTTGCTTTCTTTGCCTATGCTTTTAGCAATGGTGATGGCTCAAAATCTTTATTAAATTTTTTCCTCATCTTTTAAAATTGTTTTTTGTGATACATTTAGTCTTACAAGAACCGAATTAGCAATGTATATAGAAGAGTAAGTTCCAAATACTACACCAAAAATCATTGCTAAAGAAAATCCTTTCAATATTTCACCACCAAAGAAGAAAATTGATAATAATGCCAATAAAGTTGTAATAGAAGTAATTAAAGTTCTAGATAATGTTTCGTTAATTGAAATATTAGTTAACTCAAAAATCTTAATATCAGAATATTTTCTTAAATTTTCTCTTACTCTATCAAAAATAACAACAGTATCATTCATTGAATAACCGACAATTGTTAAAACAGCTGCAATGATTGATAGATTAATTTCTAAATTTAAAAGGGAAAACAATCCTAGTGTTACTATTACATCATGAAATAAAGCTAAGATTGCTCCAAAACTAAACTGCCATTCAAATCTTATCCAAATATAAATAAGCATCACTGCTAGTGAAATACTTATAGCAATAATTCCAGATCTTAATAATTCAGCACTAACTTTAGGTCCAACATTTTCAACTCTTCTAAAATCAAAATTATTTCCAAATGACTTATCTAAATTTGATTTAATCTCTATAATTATATTTTCTTTTTTATCTTTATTTTCAAACTTAATTAAATAGTCACGATCATTTCCAAATTTCTTAACTGATACATCACCCAAATCCATTTGATTTAAATTATCTCTTAAACTTGAAACATTAATTTTTGTATCACTCGATCTTAATTCTATTAAAGTTCCACCTTTAAAATCAATACCAAAATTTAATCCCTTAAAAACTAAAAGAATTAATGATGCTATAATTAATAAAGAAGATAAAATATTAAATTGAGTATAAAATCTGTTAAATCTTATCATTTAAATTAAGGCCTCTTTATTCTTATTTTTTGTGACATAAATTGAAGTAAACAATCTAGCAATAAAATAAACAGAGAATAATGTTGTAAATATTCCAACACCTAATGTAACTGAAAATCCCTTTATAGGTCCTGATCCCATAAAAAACAATATTATAGCAGCTAATAAAGTTGTTATATTTGCATCTAATATAGCTGTTCTGGATTTTACATAGCCACTATCAAAGGCAATAATGTTATTTTTTTCACTTTTTAACTCTTCTTTAATTCTTTCAAAAATTAAAACGTTTGCATCAACTGCCATACCAACAGTTAAAATTATTCCAGCTATACCTGGTAAAGTTAGAGTTGCTTCAAATAATGTGAGTATACCTAAAAGTAATAAAAGATTAATTACGAGAGTAAAATTAGTTATCAAACCAAAAATCTTATATTTTATAAATATAAAAATAATTACAAATGAAAATCCAATAATAAGTGCAATCATTCCAGCATTAATTGAGTCTTGACCTAAATCGGGCCCAACAGTTCTTTCTTCAATAATATTTAAAGGAGCAGGCAGTGCTCCAGATCTTAGTAGTAAAGCTAAATCTGTAGCTGATTGAAATGTAAAGCCACCACTAATTTGACCATTACCACTTGCAATAGTATCTCTTATAACAGGGGCACTAATTATTTTTCCATCTAAAACTATCGCTAATTTTCTTCCAATGTTTGTTGAGGTAGCTTTACCAAACCTTTTAGCTCCTACTCTATCTAATGTAAATGTTACAACTGTTTCATTAGTTTGATTATCCATTCTAGGTTGAGCATCTAATAAATTTTCTCCACTTAAAACAATTCTTTTACTTACTAAATCCTCATCTAAACCATTCTCGTGTTTTAATTTTTCAACTCCAAAAGAATCTTTATTATCGTTAGATACAAATCTAAAAGTTAAATTTGCTGTTTTACCCAATAAAGATTTAATTCTCATTGGATCATCGAGCCCAGGTAATTCTACAAGAATTCGATCATTTCCTCTTTTTAATATATTAGGTTCATTAGTTCCTATTTCGTCTATTCTTCTACGAACAATTTCTAATGCTTGATCTTGAGAAGAATTTTTTAACTCAACAAGTCCTTGTTTTGAAAAACTTAATTCTAACAAATTTCCCAAATCAACTATTTCAAATTGATGAGATTTAAATCTTGGATAATATGGATTAATTTCACTATTTTCACTTTTAAAATCATCAATTACATTTTGTTTAAATGAATCTTCAACTGTAAAAGTAATTTTTTGATTGGATAAATTTAAATTTGCAATTCGTATGTTTTTGTCTTTGAAGAAGTTTCTAATTAGAGTTGTTGTATTTTGAAGTTTTTGTTCGATTACAGGTGAATTATCAATTTCTAGTAAAAGATAAGAACCACCCTGTAAATCTAATCCCAGATTTATTTTTTTATCAATAAATCTTTTATCTGGAGCAAATAAGTTATTAAATGTAATACAAATAAAAAATAAGCAAATAAAAGAAATAAATATAATTCTTAATTTAGAAAAATATAACATTTCTTAAAATGATTAAATTATTTTTTGACTTCAGGTGTATTTAAAAGACCTTGAATTCCAGTTGCTTTAACAATTTCAACTTTAATATTTTCAGCAATTTCGACTTCAACTTTTTCGTTATCTATAATTCTTTCAACAGTACCTGTGATACCTCCGGATGTAATTACTTTGTCTCCTCTTTTTAATCCTTCAACCATAGCTTTGTGTTCTTTAACTTTTTTTTGTTGAGGTCTAATTAGAAAAAAGTAAAAAATAACAAATATTAAAATTAAGGGTATAAATTGACCTATTCCTGAACCTTCCATAAAACTCCTTTATTTGAGCTGATTTTTTATACTAATTGTGAAATTAAAACAACTTTAATTAAATGAAATTTTTTCTAAATTATTCATGTAAGGTCTTAATTTTTCTGGAATAACAATTGAGCCATCTTTTTGCTGATAGTTTTCCATAACCGCTATTAATGTTCTGCCGATTGCCAAACCACTACCATTAAGGGTACCAACATTAAGTGTTTCGTTATCAAGATTTTTGTACCTAGTTTTCATTCTGCTGGATTGAAATGTAGAGCAAGAAGAACAAGATGAAATCTCTCTATATTTTTTTTCTGAAGGCAACCATACTTCAATGTCATATGTCTTTTCAGCACTAAAACCCATATCGCCGCTACATAATATCATTTTTCTATATGGTAAACCTAAATCATCTAAAATCCCGGTTGCACATTTTGTCATTCGTTCAAGTTCTTCTAAACATTTTTCTTTTTCAACAATACTTACTAACTCAACTTTATAAAACTGGTGTTGGCGGATCATACCTTTTGTATCCTTTCCGTAACTTCCAGCTTCTTTTCTAAAACAAGGAGTAGAAGCAACAAATCTCATTGGTAAATCTTTTAAATTAACAATTTTATCTTTAACAATATTTGTTAAAATGACTTCTGCGGTTGGTATTAAAAACTTTCTGCCAGAACCTTCATCAAATTTAATTTCAAATTGATCATTTTCAAATTTAGGTAACTGGCCTGTACCAAACATGGTATTTTCTGATGCAATTAATGGAGGTGAAATTTCTTGATATCCATTATTGATAATATGTTTATCAAGCATAAAATTTGACAAAGCTCTTTCTAATAAAGCTAATTTATCTTTTACAAAAACAAACCTTGATCCAGTTGTTTTAGTAGCTATATTAAAATCTAGCATAGCAAGTTTTTCACCTAAATCGTAATGAGTTCTTGGCTCAAAGTCGAATTGAGGTATTTCACCAGATTTAGATATTTGAACATTATCATTTTCATCTTTTCCATTTGGTACATCTTTATGAGGAATATTGGGAATATTAGATAAAATGTCATCTAATTTATTTTTAATCTTTTTTTGTTCTTCATAAATCTTATCTAGTTCAATTGAAATTTTTTTTGATTTTTTAAATAAGTTTTCATCTTTTGATTTAGAAATATCTTTTTTTTCTTTCTCAAAACTTTCTTTTTTTTGAATGAGTTCTCTATTTAATTCATCTAATTTTTTTAGATTTTCTATATCAATGTCTATATTACGATTTTTAATAAGTTCTTTAAAAGTTTTAAAATCTTTACGTATTTCTTTAAGATTATGCATCGTTTTTTCCTAAATTCTTATTTTCTATAAATTTTACTGAAAAAATAGATAATTCATATAGAATTAATAAGGGTATTGCTAATCCTATTTGTGTAATTGGATCAGGGGGTGTTAATAAAGCAGCAGCTGCAAAAATTATAACAATTACATATTTTCTTCTTGTTTTTAAAAATTTTGAATCAACTAATCCTACTCGAGCTAATAAACTTAGAACTACAGGTAATTGAAAACTAATACCAAACGCAAATATTAATTTCATTACTAAAGAAAGATATTCGTTAACTTTAGCTTCTAATTGTATTGGTAGATTTGTAGATAATCCAGAACTTTCAAAAGATAAAAAAAACTTAATAGCTAAAGGCATGATCAAATAATAAACAAGCATGCCTCCTAGTAAAAATAAAATTGGTGTTAATATAAGATAAGGTAGGATTGCATGTTTCTCATGCTTATAAAGACCTGGAGCAATAAACTTCCATATTTGCATTAATATAAAAGGACAAGTTACAAAAAATGCAGTAAAAAAAGAAACTTTTAAATAAGTTAAAAAAGTTTCTTGAAGAGCTGTAAATATAAGTCTTCTATTTGATCCATCATCTTTCACAGCTTTTGCAAAAGGCTCAACTAAAAAACCATAAAGATGTTCAGCAAAAAAGTAGCATCCTACAAAGAAAATTATTAGAAAGATAAAACTATGGAGTAATCTTTTTCTAAGTTCTGCTAAATGGCTTATAAAACCATTTTCTTGCTCATCATTACTCATCTTTATTACTCTTTTTATTATCTTTTTTTTGAATATTTTGATCTTCTAAATCAATATTAGAAACTTCATTTTGAATATTATTAATATATTTTTTAGCAGTACCTATCCATGACCCAGCCTTTTTTAACATTATAGGAAAATCTTTTGGACCTAAAACAATAATAGCAACGGCTACTACTATTAAAATCTCAAACCAACCAATAGTAGGCATGTGACTTAATCTTTATTATTTGAATCTTGATTATTTTCGGAAATATTTTTGGTTTCAGACTCATCTGTTACGTCTGAAGCCATACCTTTTTTAAAACTTTTAATTCCTTTAGCAACATCACCCATTAAACTGGAAATTTTACCTCTACCAAAAAGTAAAACTACCAGGATAACAACAATAGCGATTTGCCAAATTCCAATACTCATAAAATCTTTATATCCTGTTTACAATTAATTTTAAAGTGACTTTTTATTTATTGTCTTCTTCTTTTAGAGTTCCACTTAACATTTCATCAATATTTGAGTAAATGTTCTCTTTTTTTTCATCTTGTTTTTCCTTATAAAACTTCCCAGTTCCAAAAATAGCGCTATCAACATTAGTAGTATCAATCAATCCTGCTGCACCTAACTCATCAATGGTAGGTAAATCAGAGAGTTTTTGTAAATTAAAATGACTTAAAAAATTGTCTGTTGTAACATATTGAATTGGTTTGCCAGGGACATCTTTACGACCTCCAATTTTCACCCAATTAAGTTCCATTAAAATTTCAAGAGTATTATTACCAAAAGCAACTCCTCTAATTTCCTCTATTTCAGCTCTAGTCACAGGTTGATGATAAACAATGATAGCCAAAGTTTCTACTGCAGCTTTAGATAGTTTTTTTTCTACAGTTTTTTCATGTGCCATTAAATTTGATAAATTAGGAGATGTTCTAAATGACCACTTATTTGAAATACAAACCAAATTTATACCTCTAAATGAATACTCTATTTTTAATTTCTCTAATGATTTTTCAATATTAACTTTTTTAGAAAGTTTACTTTCTATAGTATCTACATCTAACGGCTCAGCAGCTGCAAAGATTATAGCTTCAATTTCTTTTTCAATAGGAGTTAATCTTGATGGAAAATTAACTACATTATCTTTTTTTTCTAATTTTTTTTTACTCATTAATTTTCTTTAATATAAACATCTTCAAATAAATTCTTTTGTTTAATTTTTAAATTACCTTCTTTAACTAATTCCAAAGACGCAGCAAAAATACCAGCTTTTCCAGTTTTCTTGTATCTTTTGTCCAATTTAAATTTTTTAGGAATCAATTCATCTAAGTTTTTCCAATCCATTAATTTTCCAAAAAATTCTTTTATTGTATTGATTCCATCTTCGGCCGTAAAAACTGGTAACTTAGGGATATTAATTTTTTGAAAATCTTTTGTTGCGATTATTCTTGAATAAGATTTCATAAGTTCAAACAAACTTAAATTATATTCTGAACTATATATAGATCTAATATTTCCTTTCATTCCTCTAGTACGAATTTCGCGACCAAGTCTTTTCCTTTTTAACATTTGATATGATAGTAAACGAATTAATTCTAATTTTTTTAATTGTAGTTTTAATCTATCAGCAACCTCTTGAACTTTAAATTCTTCTTCAGGTGTACCAGGTAATAACAGTTTAGATTTTAAATAAGCTAACCACGAAGCCATTAACAAATATTCAGAAGCAACTTCTAAATTTAAATTTTCTTTATTTGATATAAATTCATGAAATTGATCAGCAAGTTTTGTAATTGAAATTTTTTCAAGATTAACTTTTTGTGCTTTGGCTAAGTCCAAAAGTACTTCTAAAGGACCATTATAATTGTCAACTTCAACCTTAAATAAAGCGGAATTAGAATCTAGCATTTAATAATATTAACTTAAAATTTTGTAAAATTCTGATGTTTTTTTTTGAATAAACAAATCAATTTTAGGAGAATTTATCGCAACTATACTCATTTCTTTTAAATTCCCGTTACAGTGTAAAACTAAATTACAACCTGCTTTGAAAGCTTTTATTGTATTTTCCTCTATTGAGTATTTTAAACTTTTCATTGATAAATCATCTGAAATTATAAGGTTTTTAAACTTAATCTGATTTCTAATGATTTTAATCATTTTATTTGAATGAGTTACTGTATTTTTTGAGTCAATTTTCTTAAAAATTACATGTGCAGTCATAGCAAATAAAGAATCTTTTAATTTAAAAGACTTAAAATCATTTTTTTTAAGATAGTTTATAGATTTGTTAACAGTTGGGGTAAAATGATGACTGTCTACTTTTGATAAACCATGCCCAGGAATATGTTTAATAACTGTCCCGATTGAATTTTTTTTAAAATTTTTAATACATAAATCTCCAATTTGTGAGACAATTATAGGATTTTTTGAAAAAGAACGATCACTAATAATATTTGAACTTTTTTTATATCTTAAATCTAAACAAGGAACTGTATTAATATTTATACCTAGTCGAGACAATATATGGCTAGTTTGGTCGATAAATAATTTATAAATAATATCAAATTGTCTTTTGTTTTTAATAAATAATTTTCCAAAATACTCGGATGTGAAATTTTCCATTGAAATTAACTTGTCTAATCTATTTACCCTACCTCCTTCTTGATCTATCATAATTGGATAATTTTTATCTTTAAAAATTTTTTTTATATGATTAGTTAAATTTTGTATCTGACTTATTTCTTTTAAATTTCTAGAAAATAAAATTATACCCCAGGGTTTATATTTAATTAAAAACTTTATTTCTTTTTGAGTAAGCTTAGTTCCTTTTATACCAGTGATAAATGAACGACGATTAATCATCTTTACTAATTAATTCCCAAAATAAATATTTTTTCTTTTTTTTGGTATTTGTGTTTTTTGAATATTCAATAATATTTTTAGTATCGTTATCTAAAATTGGAATATTTTGAGAATAAAAATCTATTTTTTTATCAATATTATTAAGTGAACGGTAAGATTTTTTTTTGTTAGTATCTGAAAAATAATATTTTACTGAAAAAAAAATGAAACCAATAATGGTTATTAAAAATATTGTATATCTAATTTCTTTGATCATTACATTTTTTCAGGAGTATCAACGTCAATTATATTCATGCCTGACTTAATTACATTTGAGATTACTTTCAAAAACACCAGCTTATCTACTGATATGTTTTGTTGATTATCAATAAATCTTTTATTTTCTTGTTGCTTTCCTAAATTCCAATAAGCATGAAATTCTGAAGCTAATTCATATAAATAAACTGGAATACGATGTGGTTCAAGTTTTTTACAAGTAGTATCAATACATTTAGGCCATTCAGAAACTTTTTTTAAAATTTTTATTTCTTCATTCGAATATTCAAATTTAAAACTATTTATTTCCAAGTTTGACTTTAAATCTTTATTAATATGTCTAAATACTGATGAAATTCTTGCGTAACAATATTGAACATAATAAAGAGGATTATCTTTTGATTTTTCTTTAACTGAATCAAAATCAAAATCTAACTCAACATCGCTACTTCTATTCAGCATTATAAATCTTGTAGCGTCTTTGCCCACTTCCTCAATGAGATCATCAACTGTTATATAATCACCTTTCCTTTTTGACATTTTAAAGGGTTTTTTTTCTTTTATAAGTTTAACTAGTTGACTAACTTTGCAAATTAGTTTTACTTTCGAGCCTGATAAAGCATCAACTGATGATGATATTCTTTTTATGTATCCTGTATGATCAGCACCTAAGATATTAATTAAGCAATCGAATTTTCTATCCAATTTGTTCTTATGATACGCAACATCACTTGCAAAATATGTCCATGCACCATCAGATTTTTGTAAAGCTCTATCTTTATCATCACCAAAATCTGTAGATTTAAAAAGTAATTGTTCACGCTCAATCCATTTATCTTTATTTTCTCCTTCTGGGGCTTTAATTTTTCCTTTATATACAAATTTACTTTTTTGAAGAAAATCAATAACCTTTTCAACTTCTTGATTTAAAACTATCTTTTTCTCACTTACAAAGTTGTCATGATTAATGCCGAGACTTTTAAGATTTTTTTTGATCAATTTTAATGCTTCTTCAATAGATAATTCTGTTAATTTTTCTGAAATTTTATCAAAGTTTTTAAAATCAATTTTCTTGTTTGAATTTATTATATTGTTAGCGAAATCTATTAAATAATCTCCAGGGTATAAATCTTCATTATTTGAAGGAAATTTTTCGTTAAAAATAATTTCTCTTATTCTAAAATACACAGATTTGGTAAAATTGATAATTTGATTACCATAGTCGTTTACATAATACTCTTTAATAACTTTATGTTTATTAAACAATAAAACATTAGCAATTACATCACCTAAAATTGCACCTCGACAATGACCTACATGTAAAGGACCAGTGGGATTAGCTGAAACAAATTCTATTAAATAATTATTTTTTTTTTCTTTTGTATTAATACCAAAGGATTTGGAATTTTTAATTATTTCCTCTACAAAATTTGTCCAAAAGATTACTTTGAACTTAATGTTAATAAAACCTGGTTTAACTACTGATATATTTTCAATTAATTTATCATTTTTTTTAATTGCTTCAGCTAACATATTTGCTAATTCAATAGGAGCTTTTTTATTTACTTTTGATAAAATCATCGCAACATTTGTGGAGATATCACTATCAAATTTTGAAGGCGGTATTTCTGCTGTAATAATATCTAAATTTTCTGGCAAAATTAATTCACCATTTTTGGACAAATCAAATAAAGTTTTCTTTATTTTATCTAAGTATTGATCAAAAATGTTCATTTTATATTATTATATAGGTTAATAGCATATCGATCTGTCATTCCTGATATAAAGTCTGAAATTGCTCTATACTTATCTAATGATAGTTGTTCTTTTGAAAGAAATTTTCTTGGATTTTGTTTAATCTTATTAAATAATTTTTTAATAATTAATTTACCTTTATTATTTTTTTCTAATACTTTTTTATTATTATACATTTTTGACTTTAAAAAGAATCTTATTTCTTTTTCAGCATTTTTAACTTTATCGGAAAAATCAACCATTAAAACAATTGTTTTGTTAATATCTTTAAAAGTTTTTATTTTATTTTGGTTTAAATTATTTTTTATATTATTTATTAGGTCTTTTATCATCAAATCTATTGAATCTCTTATTATTTGATATGTTGCTACTTTGTAATTTTTTTTATCAATTTTTTTTTTATATTTTTGGTAAATATCTTTAAAGAAATTAATTTCAACCAACTCCTCTAATTTAAATAAACTTGCGTTTATTCCATCTTGAATATCATGATTGTTATAAGCAATATCATCAGAAATTGCTGAAATTTGAGCCTCTAACGATGGAAATGTATGGAAATGAAACATATTCTTAAAATTTTTAATTCCTATTAAACTATCTACTAAATCTATATTTTGGACGGGCCCATTATGTTTAAGAAGACCCTCTAGTGTTTCAATTGAAAGATTTAATCCATTAAATTTTAAATATTTATTCTCTAAAAACATTACAATTCTTAAAGCTTGTAAATTATGATCAAAACCGCCATGATTTTTCATACATTCATTTAAAGAATCTTCGCCAGCATGACCAAATGGAGTATGTCCTAAATCGTGAGCTAGACTTAATGTTTCAGCC
>CETM01201062.1_pt1 | contig 14063 bp, 13 predicted proteins | sample 361451 | NCBI WGS metagenome assembly CETM01 (sample SAMEA2622690, study PRJEB7988) | marine metagenome | isolation source: saline water (ENVO:00002010), including
TCCGTTGTTCAAATAGCGGTAGATTTAGGTCGAGGACAGGGAGTAGGAACGGGTGTAATTCTGGACGAAAATGGTCTTATCCTTACCAATTGGCATGTTGTTGAAGGAGCGGTCGCAATAACGGTGGCATTTGCTGATGGGTCTATTTCTGAGGGTGAGCTTTTCAGACGTGATCCACTATTGGATCTTGCAATCGTGAAAGTCCAAAACAAAGTCGATTTGAAGCCGGCAATATTTGGCGACTCAGACTCATTACAAATTGGTGAAGATGTCGTAGCTATTGGGCATGCTTTAGGTTTGAGAGGAGGACCAACTGTTAGCAAGGGTGTTGTGAGTGCCCTTGAGCGTACGATTGTTGGAGAAGCGGGGGCTGATTTAACAGGTCTTGTTCAGACAGATGCAGCGATCAATGAAGGAAATTCTGGGGGGCCGCTGGTAAACATGTTTGGGGAGGTAGTGGGCATTAATACTGCTAAGATCAATGTTGGTGACCGAATAGGTTTTGCGATCAACATTAATGCAGCAAAGTCTTCAGCATACGGTCTCATAGCACAAGGGCCGGTTCCACCTCCTGGATTTTTGGGTGTTGGTGGGGTAGATATAACACGTGCCCTTGCTCTTGCATTGCGTTTACCGGTTGGAGAAGGTTTTGGAGTGACATTTATCGCGCCCGGATCACCAGCAGATGAAGTTGGAATAGAATTGGACGATATTATTGTTCAGCTCGGTGATAGTGAGATAACCAATGGTCAGGATTTGACGAATTTTTTACGGGAACACCCCGCCGGTACCTCAATTCGAATTAGGGTGGTAAGAGATGCTGAATTCTTGGTCACTCTTAACGCTACTCTGGTAGAACGCCCTAACTGATAGTCAAACACTAAACACGTATCGTCAGGATCGTGCAAAATGTGCCGAATCAATTTGTACAGTTTTGTCAAAGAGGTATCTGATGGAGCCACAGATTAGAGTCGATCGTGAGTTAAAAGGCAAGGTAGCAATTGTCACGGGTGCCGGTCGTATGCGAGGCATTGGTCGTGCTACTGCAAATGTGCTTGCACGCATGGGAGCTAATGTAGTAGTAACAGGCACAGGCAGGGACCCCGACACATTTCCGCTTGATGAAAAAGACGCTAGGTGGCGCGATATAGAGTCAACCGCTGAGCAAGTCGAATCATATGGTGTTAAATCAATGTCATTGATATCAAATATTGCCGATGAAGATGACGTACAGAAAATGATTGATGTCACTGTTAGACAATTTGGGAGACTTGACGTTATTGTGAATAATGCCGCTGCACCATACGGTAGCGATCGAGTTTCTGTTTTAGATTTGCCCACTGAAGTGTTCACTAAGGTTATTAACGTTAAAGTGATGGGCACTTTTTATGCTTGCAGAGCGGCAGTTCGGCAGATGACTCAGCAGGGAGAGGGCGGGCGTGTAATCAATTTGTCATCAACAATGGGCAAAAGTGGCCGACCAAACACAAGTGCTTACAACGCCGCAAATTTTGCAGTTGACGGTTTTACTCAATCTTTAGCGAAAGAGGTTGCTGATCAAGGGATAACGGTCAATAGTGTCTGTCCAGGATTGATAGAAACCTCTCGTATGGATCCGATGGGGCGAAATGATAGGTGGAGTGCTCGCTTGTCTGAAATTCCCATGAAAAGAGCTGGTACTGATGAAGAGGTTGGTGAATTGATTGGTTTTCTATCGAGTCCACGCGCAGCTTACATTACTGGCCAATCTCTTAACGTAAATGGTGGAGTTATTACTGAGCGTTAAATTTCAAGTCCTTCGTAGATAGCGATTTCTATGAAATCTCCTACCCCTTCATCCCAAGCGAACTGTCGTGCCTCAACAACTTGTTTTTCGTTTATGCCCACAACAATCTGCTGTACTGGATAGGAAGGGCCTTCACCCCACGGATCAAATGCATTAGTTCTATCTGTCTGTGAAAAGTATGCTCTTCCATTTGGATGGGAGTGGTATATGACGCGAGGCCGTACCTCGTTATCAAGGGTTTTATTAAGATCGAGGAGATCACTGTCTGAGATAATGTAAGCAGTTTCTGCAGTTCGATTTTTAGCCGTAGGGTGTGCTTTAGGCGTGTAAGCATTCGTTGCTCTTCTGACTCCATCAGCTTCTTCAGAGTCTTTGTGACCAGTTATCCAACCACAGCATTCATTTGGAAAGGATTCGCGTGCATGTCGAAAAATTTCTTCGAGTGAAGTACGGGGTACTTGAATTGGTTTTACTGCTGGCAATTTGTTGGTCTCATCGTTTTAATTTAAACCTGCGGGGCACTCTAGCGTCTATTCCGTTTCATTCCTATCTGAGGTTTAATTTTAAAAATAATAATTGATATGTTTTTTGTGCTTATCTGTCGTCAGTCTATATTTAAAGCAAATTGTTCAGACCATAATTTGTAATTGTGACATCTGCTTATATTTTTGATATTGGGATGTGTCAATATTATGGTTTTTATAAATATTGGATATTCAGGCTAATGCCCGGACTTACAAAAAATTGGATTAATCGACGCCATCGCAAATTGCGCAAGCGTGAGCGTCAAATAATTGAACGAATTGGTCTAGCGACTGCCGGATACCCATCAGTAGGTGAAACGACAATTTGTATAGCGTATATGTGCCCTTGGGCTCATAGCTGCAGCGCGGCGACGCATCGCCCAGCTATGGTGAAAGAGCGTGACTGTTTACGTAAATTTCCTGAAGAGCATCGCCCTAATTCTGGACTATCCGACCAAGCATTAGACAATTTGGCAAAGCATCGTTCACAAGGCGTAAGGCTCGGTTCCTTAACGGTTGGTTTATTAGATGAATTTAGGCCAAACGGTCCAACCCAATCACTGAATCAGAAGAAACCTGAGCGACCGTTTTACGATGGTGGGATTTGTGGAAAGTCTTATTTACCAGTTTTTGACAAGATTAGCCGTATTAGACGAACTTCAAAGTAGGTTGTGTTCTCTTAGAAACTTCTGCAAAACTGCGTGGTATCTCTCAGGATCGACTAGATCTAGACCATTGTGATCCCCTCCTGCTATGATCTCGAGTTGTTTTGGTTCTCTAGCGAATTTATAAATACGTTCTGAATGGATATGTGAAACTGTTTTGTCCGAATCGCCGTGGAATATCAATTTAGGTATTTTGCTGGTTGAAACATATTCCTTAGTGTTGAAATTTGCACTTGATATTAATTTGAGAGGGAAGTACCGGAGCCATTTTGATCGCTCTTTAATGATTTCTTGAATTGACGATATGGACGCTTCGAGTATTAATGCATTCGCAGGCACCTTTGTCACTAATTGAGATGCAACTGCTCCACCCATTGATCGTCCGAAAATGTATATTTTGTTTTTAGGATAGATGCTTTGCGTGTGTTTATATGCTGCTAGTGCGTCAGCATATAAACCATGCTCGCTTGGAAATCCTGAACTTTTTCCGTATCCACGATAGTCGATTGCGATTACTGCTGCATCGTAACGATCATGCAGTTCTTTGTATTGGTCTAGTCGTACACTGATGTTTCCACCATTGCCATGAAATATCAGCCAAACAGGTCCTTCTTGTTGAGCTTTTGGATGTGGAATGTGCCAACCGTGCAAACGGATTCCGTCCTCTAATAAAAGATCGATATCGGAAAAATCTAACCCGACGTGTCCAGGGTTACCTCGGAATGATTTTTCAGGCAAAAATAGTGCCTTTTGCTCTAACCACTTGAATGGATGTATTAGTGGATTTATCTTGCCTTGCATTCATCAAGCCTAAAATTCGGTTTGTTGGTTCAAAACGGTTGTTTTCACTGAATCATGTGATAGCGCCATGCTTACGAAGTTCAGAAATTTGATCTGCGGAAAAGCCTATGTCATTTAGTATCTCGTCAGTGTCTTTTCCTAATGCGGGCGAAGATTTTGGCTTGGGCATACCGTCGTTGAATTGTAAAACCGGTCCTGCAGTACGGAATTTGTGTCCAGTATGATGATCCAAGTCAATAACGTAACCGTTTTCGACTACTTGTTTGTCGTGAATCATTTCTTCTACAAACCTTATTGGCTCGCATGGGATGTCGTGAGATCTTAGTTTTTTGTACCAGTGCTTGGTTGTATTACTTGCGAAAATACCTTCAAAAGTCTTTACGAGTTTGTCTCCCATTGCTTTTGCTTCTGGGGTTGAATCGTTATAGTTTCGGTCAGTAACCCTGGGATCTTCTAGGCTAAGTACATTAAGAAGTTTTTCTCGAGCATGCACAGCTAAGCATCCCAAAGCAAGCCCACCATCAAGTGTTTTGTAAGACCGGTAGTAACATCGATAAATCAATGGTCTTACCGTCATCTGGTAGCTTTCTTGTATCTTTTCGTAGCTTGCGCCATTCTTTATTAGTTCGATTCGTGTGGTTTCGAACCAGACTTTCGCTGGAGCTGGTATTCCTTCAATGTCGGCGACTCTAAGTGATTGCATGGCTATTGCGTTAGAAAGCAGACTGGTTGATACGAGTTGTCCTTTTCCTGTTTTTCCTTTACCGATTATTCCAGCTAATATGCCGTTAGCAGCGGCATAACCGGTGGCGAAGTCAATATAAGACGACGACCATACAACTTCAGGCTGCCCGTCATTAGTGATTTTGCCCTCACTAGCTATTGCACCAGTGTATCCTTGCATAATTAGATCAAATCCAGGCATATTAGCCATATCACCGCTGGGTCCGTATGCTGTGATATCTACGTAGACGATATTTGGGTTTACTTCAGACACCGTTTCATAGTCGATACCTAGTTTATGTGCGGTGTCAGCGCGGTTGTTAGATATTATGCCGTCGGCAGATTGGATAAGTTTGTGCAGTGCTTTTTGTGCCGATCGTTGCTTCAAGTCTAAGCAAATGCTTCGCGTGCCGCGGTTCAAAGCCATGAAGACTCGGCTTTCGTTCTTCGTGAAAGCTGTTGCCTGACGCCAAGGGTCTCCAGAGGGTGGTTCGATTTTGATTACCTCTGCGCCCATGTCGGCTAGGAGTTGACCTCCCCATGGTCCCGCGACAAAGCTCCCAAATTCAAGAATTCTAATTCCTTCAAGTGGACCGGCTAGGATATTTTCTGATGCTTGCATTACAGATCATACTATTTCAAGTTAGGCGTTCAAATATTACGTAAACATTGATGGTTGAGTTTGAATGATGCTTACTTTTTTGTAGAAATACTGTTTAAATTTGATTCTAGAGATTTCGGTTTAGAATCTTCTTTGATCCTAAAATTCTTAGCTATTGTGAGTGTATTTTAGTAGTGAAGCATATAAAAACAGTCTTGTTTTCGACTGCATTTATGATTTGTATAAATGCACTTTTTGCCTGTAGCAATGGCACAGATAATACGTTAAATGTTTCTACTTCCGTACCTTCTAACGATATTACTGATTCGACGCGTCTGACTAACAAAAGCGAACTTCTAACGACTACAGTTAAAATAGAAAATGGTCAAAAGCAGTTCAAGCAGTTGGGTTGTAGTGGCTGTCATAATACTGACTCCACGAAATTGGTTGGTCCTGGCCTTGCAGGGATAGGCGATAGAGGTGATGAATACATTCGTAATTCAATTATAAATCCGAGTGCTGAAATAGTTGACGGTTATTTGAATCTTATGCCGTCCTCTTTCGCTAGTCTCGATGATTCTGATTTGGATGCGCTTGTCGATTATCTCAGAACTTTGAATTAAGTGTGTTTTACGGCTTTCGTCTAACCTATATCGAATCCTGAAGCATTGGCTACAGTTTCTAAATCCTTGTCTCCTCTACCACTGAGCAGGAGTAAAACGATATTGTCTTTGGGTAATGTAGGAACCCATTTCATCATGTAACCAATGGCGTGACTAGGTTCAAGGGCTGGGATTATCCCTTCTGTCCTGCTGAGGAACCTGAAACCCGCTAGAGCATCATCGTCTGTCGCAGAAACGTATGTCGCGCGTTCAGTGTCTTTTAAATAACTGTGCTCTGGACCTACGCCAGGATAATCTAAACCTGCCGAAATGCTATGCGCTTCTACTACTTGCCCATGTTGATCTTGCAATAGGTAACTCATTGATCCGTGTAGTACACCGGGACGCCCTTTTGTCATCGTTGCTGCATGTCGTTTGTCAAGGCCTTCTCCTGATGCTTCTACGCCTATCAGGCCGACTTGTGAGTCTTTCTGGAAACCAGAGAAAATCCCCATTGCATTAGATCCACCACCAACGCACGCAATAACGTAATCAGGAAGGCGGCCTGCCATATCTATGATCTGTTGTCTAGCCTCGACTCCGATCACAGATTGGAAATCTCTAACAAGCTTGGGGTATGGATGTGGTCCCACTACACTTCCAATGATGTAATGCGTGTTTTCAACGTTTGCGACCCAGTCCCTTATTGCCTCATTAGTAGCGTCTTTAAGCGTGCGACTACCTGATGTGACAGGCTCGACCTTTGCACCTAACTCACGCATTCTGTATACATTTGGCGACTGTCGAGCGATATCGGTATCACCCATATATACAATGCATTCTAAGCCCATCTGAGCGCATACCGTTGCAGTGGCCACTCCGTGCATTCCAGCGCCTGTTTCAGCAATGATTCGTTTTTTTCCTAGTTTTTTTGCTAGTAATGCCTGACCTATGGCGTTATTAATTTTGTGAGCACCGGTATGATTGAGGTCTTCCCTTTTTATATAAACATTTGTACCACCAAGTTTTTCTGAGACATTTTTTGCATAGTACATTGCTGAGGGTCGCCCAACATAATTCGTTAGTAGGTCTTCGAACTCCGCCCAGAACGATTCGTCTTGCTTCGCTGAATCGAATGCGTTCTCTAATTCGGTGAGGGCTGCCATAAGGGTTTCGGGTACGAATTTACCGCCGTAAGCACCGAATCTCCCAAGAGAATTTGGTAATGATTCAGATTCGTGATCTAAATTTTCTGAAGTGGATTGCATTGAAATGTTGATTAGTTAAATATTGATATGCATTATGTTGATTGACCGAAATCTACTCGAAATTTGAAGCGCAGAACGGTATCTCAAGCTAGGATATCAGTGGAATGGCAAGACAAGCCTGATCCAGTGGTATAAATCGCAAACACTAAAGGGAAATGCGTAAGGATTTTTGATTATTGTCTGACATGAAATCAAGTCGGCCGGATATGGATGAGTATATGATGTCGATCGCAGTTGGCGTTCGCACGCGTGCTAACTGTTTGGGCAGTCATATTGGTGCAGTGCTTGCTCGTGATGGGCATATAGTTTCAACGGGATATAACGGCACACCTCATAAAACGCCAAACTGCGATGAAGGGGGATGTGCGCGGTGTTCTAACAAAGTTCTTTATCCTCCAGGCACAGGTTACGACATGTGCATTTGCGTCCATGCAGAGCAAAATGCGCTACTTTCCGCCGCTCGCTTTGGGATATCTGTTGAAGGTTCTATCCTTTATACCACTTGGCAACCCTGCTTTAGTTGCACGAAAGAGATGTTGCAAGCCGGGGTGAGAGGTGTTCGTTATGGTGAAGAATGGGAGCCTAAACTGGAACTGAAAGATGAATACGAGCGATTACAAAGCTATTTTCCTGATGGAGTAAAGCAGATTGATTTGCCATTAGGCGCACGATCTCATCGGTTGAACGAGTAAGTTATTTATCATGAAAATTACAAGTGTTGAGACCATTGCTCTTAGGGATAATTCTGATGGGAATGTTATTTCATGGAATCCCTCGTTTGCAGATTCTGAAGACGGTCCAGCTAGTACCGGGGGCTACGATCTAACCGTGATTAGGGTTCATACCGATGAGGGCTTGACTGGCATTGGTCAATGTGAAGCTCCCAGTCTTGTGATAGACGCCATAATTCATTGTTCTCTCGGTCTCGAAGCACTTTTAATAGGTGAAGATCCTACTGAGGTACAGCGACTTTGGCAGAAAATGTACAACTCAACTGGAGTGTTCGGACGACGTGGGGTTGTTATTGGTGCTATAGGAGCTATAGAGACGGCGCTCTGGGACATTACTGGCAAGACAACAGGGAAACCTGTTCATAGACTTATTTGGAAATCCTTTACAACTACTGCCAGTGATACTGATCCACTAAAACGAGTTACTCCATATGCGACTGTTTATCCGCCTGGAGCGAACCTAGACGAACTCGAAGATCGGCTTACTTTTGCAATTTCAACAGGTGTCAAGGCGGTGAAAATTGAGGAATGGCCGGATCAATTTGGAAACGTAGATGTTAATACGGACGTTGCTGTGATTGAGAAAGCGCGTTCGGTAATTGGTCCAGATCGAGATCTTATGATTGATGTTCAAAATCGTTGGCGTGATGTTGGGCAAGCCTTACGTACCATTGAGGCAATAGAGCATTTTAATCCTTATTTCATCGAGGCGCCCTTACCAGCAGATAATATTCATGGATATCGTAGGCTTGCAGAGTCAACTAATGTTCGCATTGCCGTTGGAGATTGGGGGTTTAGTACACGTCACGAATTTTCCGATCTTCTTGATCGTGGTCGACTGGATGTTGTTCAGCCTAGCTCCGTTCGTGCTGGTGGGATGCATGAAATTCTGAACATTGCTGAAAACGCATATCGTTATGGAGCACTTTGTGTCCCACATACTTGGTGCCACGTGGTCGGTGTTGCAGCCGAACTGCACCTCGCAGCGGTTACCCCAAACATGCCGTATTTCGAATTCCCTATTGCATTTCCAGCATCTCCATTAGTTGAGAATCTTTTATTACCTCAATTTGAGATAGCCATTGATGGAACGATGGAAGTCCCTGGTCGTCCGGGTCTGGGTTTTGAGCTTAACGAAGATGTTGTTGCTGAATTCAGGGTTGAACCTTACTAACGGCAAATTATTTCGTTCACTTGTGTGTATCACTGTTCAATGCTTGTACTAGAATCCTAATGTCTTAGATCCACGGAAGTATTGATTAGCAAGGATTCTGTGTTGTTATGGATAGTAAAATTTCTCCCCATGGGATGGTTGGCGAAGCATATCGTCCCCCCAAAATAGGTAGTAAAGGCGCCATTGTGTCTAATCACACGATGGCAACACAAGCTGGGATGCGAATCCTTCATAAGGGTGGAAACGCAGTTGATGCTGCGATTGCAGTTGCGTTTTCATTAGGTCCAGCAGAACCACAAGGATCCTCCATAGGTGGAGACGGATTTGTTATGGTTCACATGGCTGAAAATCGGTCAATAGAGGTAGCTAATGGCACAGGAGCTGCACCGTTAGCTGCGACGGCTGACAAATATCCGAATGGAATTCCTGTGACCGGCATTCTCGGAACTTCAGTTCCTGGCATTGTTGATGCTCTACTCAGCGCGCATGAGAAATACGGTGTTTTGCCTTTATCACATTGTCTGGAACCGGCGATTGAATTGTGTGAGGATGGTGTCCCGGTTTCACATTTTCAGTCGAAAATCGCGTCAGAACATTCCGTTCTACGTACTTCAGCGACTTCCGGTCCAGTTTTTTCTCCCAATGGAGAATGGCTTAGGCCTGGTCAAATTCGAAGGAATCCAGATCTCGCCCGAACATATAGGTTGATCGCAGAACATGGTAGAGACGCGTTTTATGAAGGTGATATAGCGGAAGAGATTGCCAGATACTCTGAAGAAAACGATGGATTACTTACTTACGAAGATTTAAAGCGTCACAAGGTTGAGTGGCAAGCTCCTATTGCCATTAATTATCGCGGTAGAACCGTTTATGAAGCTCCGCCAAATTCTAGTGGTCATGTATTGTTGCAAGAGTTGGCGATATTCGAATACTTTGACCCTGATCATTATCGTTATATGACGCCAGAATCTATACATCTGATGGTTGAGGCCAAGAAACTTGCGTTTGCTGATCGGGAAGCCTATCTTGCTGATCCCAATTTCGTAGATGTTCCGATAGAGGGGATGCTTAATTCTGAGTATATTTCCGAAAGGGCTTCTTTGATTAGCATTGAGCGTTCTGCGCAAGATGTGATCGAAGGCAATCCGTGGGTTTTTATCAATCGTGTTCCAGATTTAACTAAAAAGCATCGGATAGGTGGTAGATTGCATGCAGCTGGAACCGATACCACTCACTTTTGTATCGTAGATCGGTGGGGAAATGCAGTTGGAGAACTTCAGAGTATTCAGACTATGTTCGGGTCATGTGAAATTGCTGGCACAACAGGTATTCTTATGAATAATCGCATGACTTACTGGCACTTGGATCCCGATCACATTGATTTTCTCAACCCTGGACAGCGAGTTAGACACACAATGAATCCAGTGATGGTGTTTTCAAAGCCAGTAGAAGAAGGCGGTCAACTAGAGCTTGTGTGCGGCACTCCAGGAGCAGACACACAGGTTCAAACTAATTTTCAAGTCGTAACCAGTGTTTTTGACTACGGACTAAATGTTGCAGAAGCGATTGATGGTCCGCGTTGGACCCACATTCAGGCAGGGATGTCGTCTGCTGAGCCGAGACCAACTTTCGATTCGCTTCAAATTGAAGATAGGGCAGGAGAGGATGTAATTGAATCAGTTAAGGCTAAAGGTCATAGTATTGAATTGATGGGTGATTGGGGTGGAGCTGGTAGTGAAGGAGCTATACAGGTCGACATTGAGAATGGTACTTTGTTCGCTGCCTCCGACCCTAGGCGAGAGGGAGATGCAATGGTCTGGTAGGCATAGGGTATTGATTCCAGTGTTTACTTTTACGATATTGTTTTCACGGTTTAAACCCAGAATCTAACGAAATTCCAAATCGTTTCGACTGCTTCAAAAAAAGTGAAACTGTCAAGATATTTACCGCCATGTAATATCCATTCTTGTCCGAGTTTTAGTAATAGCAAGATTATCAACCATCGGGCTACTAGTTTCTTTGTCATTTCATAGTTTGGCCAGTAGTGTTTTCTAATCGCGACGAACACAAACCAAAACTCAAATACGTTCGGGAATATAAGTAAAATTGATCGAGTTTGTGTAATTTCGAATGCAATGAACCCGATCATGCGTATAGTGAATAATGAGATTGCTATTGATCGATCAGTATTTGTCCACTTATTCGCTACCCACAGGAATGTAAACATGTAGATGAGGTCGGCGAATTTATCGAAACTCTGATAGTTCCTTAAGCCTCCCAAATCTAGTACACCCATCCAGAAAAGGTCGGAGAAATCGACCACAATTGCTATCAAAGCACCTGCGAAGGCCCAACGTAGGACCGGAAGAGATCCTACGACTCTGATTAATCCTATAACGATTTGTTCAGTGGTCATGGCTAGAAATGCCAGTATATGTTTTAAACACCTGACGGCAATTAGTTGTAGTTACGATAGTTGATTTATCGCTCTTTATGCGTGACTAATATAATCATTTAGTTACAGGATAAATGCCGTAAAAATTTCTAATGAATGGGGGCAAGGACATGCAATATCGTCACCTTGGCAACTCTGGCCTTGAAGTTAGTGTTATTGGTCTTGGCACTAATAATTTTGGTGGGCGAATGGAGTTTAAGGAGGCTCGCGAGGTCATATTTACGGCTCTCGATGAAGGTATAAATTTTATTGATACTGCGAACATATATTCACATGGAAATTCTGAAGAGATCATTGGGCGTTCTCTGGTCGATAGAAGAGACGAAGTATTGATCGCAACTAAGTTTGGAATGTTGTGGGAAGAAGGGCCACATGGTAAAGGCGGATCGCGTAAGCATATTATGGATTCGTTGGAGGGGTCACTCAGGCGATTGCAGACCGACCACATTGATCTTTACCAGATGCATCAACAAGATCCTGAAACTCCTATAGACGAAACCCTCAGAGCTCTAGACGATGTAGTTCGTCAAGGCAAAGTACGATATATCGGGCTTTCGAATTTTGATTCTTGGCGAATAGCGGATGCTCATTGGACAGCTGTACATAACGGTTTTACTCAATTTATTTCATCACAGCCTGAGTATTCGATGTTAGAGAGAGGCGTGGAGCGCTCTGTGCTGCCGGTGTCTGAGAAATTTGGACTTGGAACGCTGCCGTATTTTCCTCTTGCTCATGGATTTCTTACTGGTAAATATCGAAGAGATGCAATGGTCCCACCAAATACCCGGCTAGCGTTGACCCCAGATGCTCAGAAGAGGCGGTTGTCAGAGAAGAACTTTGACATTTTGGACAGACTTGAATTGTTTGTTCAGAATAGCGGTCGTTCGATGGTTGAATTGGCTTTTGCATGGCTTTTGGGAAGGGCTTCGGTGGGATCAGTGATTGCGGGTGCTAGTACACCTCAACAGGTCCAACAGAACGCACGTGCATCCGGATGGGAACTTACGGTCGGCGAGATGGGACAGCTGGATGGAATACTCTCTATATAATTTGCAATGAGATTATTTGTTTTTATTATGACCTCTTAAATGCCACAGCCCCTATTTTGTCGAAAAGGTAGGCAGTCAATTCATGCCAGATCATGTACTTGCTATTGATCAGGGCACTACTTCTACTCGCGCCATACTTTTCGATTCTTATGCAAATTCGGTGTCCTCCGCGCAAGTCGAGTTAAATCAGTATTTTCCTCAGCGAGGGTGGGTTGAACATGACCCTGTAGAAATTGCCGAAGCAGTCGTAAATGTTGTTAGGCAGGCAATTAGTCGCGCACAAATTGCCCCCGAAGATGTTGCTGCTATCGGTATAACCAATCAACGTGAGACTACATTGGTGTGGGAACGTGATACTGGACGTCCAGTTGCAAACGCAATTGTCTGGCAGGATAGACGTACATCCGAAATATGTAGCGATATCCGCAAAACTGAACACTCGGAAAACATTCGAAAAATCACAGGCTTATTGGTAGATCCATATTTCTCAGCTACAAAGTTGATGTGGATACTTAACACGATTCCAAATGGACAACTTCGTGCAGAGAACGGGGAGTTGTGTTTTGGGACGATAGATTCATGGTTACTTTGGAATCTTACTTCTGGAGGCCTGCATGCCACGGATTCATCCAATGCTTCTCGGACTATGCTATTGAATCTTCACGATCTCCAATGGGATCGTGAAATGTTGCGATTGTTTAATGTTCCAGAAAATATGCTTCCTGAAGTGAAGCCTAGTGCCGGTGATTTTGGAGTCACAGATAAGTCAATATTTGGTGCTGAGATACCGATAACTGCAATGGCTGGAGATCAACATGCAGCCTTATATGGGCAAGTGTGCTTCAAAAATGGAGACCTTAAGTGTACTTATGGTACAGGCGCATTTGTCTTAGCAAACAGAGGCTCGTCTGTGCCATCTCGCTCCTCGGGATTAAATGAAGCAGGCTTGTTGGCAACTCTTGGTTATACCGTGGGGAGTAAAAAGACTTATGCGATAGAAGGGTCTGTATTTGTGACCGGAGCGACTGTTCAGTGGTTGCGAGACGGTTTAGGTGTCATTTCTAACGCATCCGAAACAGGTAATATGGCTCAATCTGCAGGTTCTAATGAAGGAGTTTATTTCGTCCCTGCTTTTGTTGGTTTGGGTGCCCCTCACTGGCGACCTGATGCGACTGGAATGATTACAGGTTTAACACGAGGAACGGATCGTAACCACATTGTTCGAGCAGCGCTGGAATCTACCGCATATCAGGTGAAGGATGTCGTAGATTCAATGGAAGCGGGACGCCATAGGTCTACACAATCCCTAAAGGCTGATGGTGGACAGAGTGATAATCCGTTCGTGATGCAGTTTCAGGCAGACATTCTCGATCGTGTTGTTGAAGTCGCTGGTGTGACTGAAACTACAGCACTGGGAGTAGCGTTCCTTGCAGGTCGTTCCGTTGGGCTTTGGCAGTCTGAAAAAGAAATAGCTAGTCTTTGGAAAGCTTCGGCAGTTTACGAACCTGTTATGAGTGAATCTGAGCGTATGTCGTTATATTCCGGTTGGTTAGAAGCGGTTCGCCAGGTGGAGACTAGTATCCTGTAGGAGTGTAATGCCGATGATTTATGGTTCTATAGGTTAAAAGTTCAAGATTATGTGGGCTGAAATATTCACCTATTCTTTACCAAGGTGCTACCCTTC
>CETM01457088.1_pt1 | contig 14030 bp, 7 predicted proteins | sample 361451 | NCBI WGS metagenome assembly CETM01 (sample SAMEA2622690, study PRJEB7988) | marine metagenome | isolation source: saline water (ENVO:00002010), including
ACAAATAATTTAATTGGATTTTCAAATAGATAATCATTTTGAGTCTTGTTTTTAAACCAATTATCATACCATGCCAAATGAAAATCACTAAAACTTCCAATAGATGCTTGTTCCCCAAATTCTAAATCACCTGAATATGACAACTCAGGTTGCGAGGTGCCATGAGTCCATGGACCAATTATGACTTTAATATCAGATTTCTTTAAGTTACTTAAACCTACATAATTTTCTAATGTAGCTCTAGTGTAAGAATCATACCATCCACCTACATACATCATAGGGATATCAGGATGTTGATCCCAATATTCATCTATAGCAAATCCGGGTTGTTTCCAATAATCGTCATATTTTGTATTAGTAAGTATATCAAATGCCCATTTTTCATAACTAGGCACCAGACTTAGAGGGGTTAATCCTTTTTTAATTGGCCAATTTTTAAGTAAATTTTCAAAACTATAATTATTTAAGGCAAAATCAGTATCAAGGTTTTTTAAATTTTTGTTTGTATTTAACGCAGAATGCCAAAATGCCCACGCAATAAATCTTAATTCCATTGCACCACTTTGTCTTACAGTGGAAGTATAGGCATTACTACCTCCCATATTAACAATCATAGAATCAAGAAATTTTGGATTTTGTGTTGCCGCAGCGCTTTGCGTCCATGCCTGATAAGAAGTCCCAAATGTTCCTATGGGGCCTTTAAACCAATCTTGCATTCCTATCCAATCCAATGTGTCTGCACCATCTTCTGCTTCTTGAGTCAAAAAATACAATTCTCCTTCTGAAGCATAACAACCTCTGCAATCTTGACTAACAACTATATATCCATTTTCACAAAAATAACTATATCTTTGAGTTAAATTTAAAGCTTTTTTGTCGTAAGGGGTTCTTTCAAGTAAGATTGGTAAATCATATATTGGTTTATGGTTTTTGTCTGACGGGAAATAAATGTCTGTTAAAAGATTAATGCCATCTCTCATCTTAATCTTTATATTTTTGTTGATCGTAATATTATATGTTTCCATGTATTGATTAATTGATAGTAATAAAAACAATATAACCTATAAGAATTACATCATCAATCCGATTTTTTTTGTTTACATATAAATATTATTTATATAGAATCAAAATATGAATACAAACAATAAATTTCTCAGTAAACTTTCTGAGATAGATTCTGAATCGACATCTATCTTTGGAGGTAAAGCAGCTAATTTAGGAGAGTTAATTAAATCGGGAATTAATGTACCTCCAGGCTTTGCCCTAAGTAAGGATTTATATTTTAATTTTATAGAAAATTCTAAAATTCAAAATACAATAGAAAATCTTCTAATAGATTCCGAAAAAATGGGGATCGCTGAATTGCAAAAGATTTCTACTCAAATTAAAAACTTAATTGACAAATCAGATCTAGATGTATCAGTTATTAAAGAAATATCTGATGAATATAAACATTTGGGTTCGCCAAGAGTAGCTGTAAGATCGTCAGCAACATCTGAAGACTCCATGGAGGCATCTTTTGCCGGACAACAAAACACATATTTGAATATTCAGGGATTAACATCTTTAATGGAAGCAATTAAATCTTGTTGGGCGTCAGTTTTTGAAGCGAGAGCAATTTTTTATCGTAACAGCCAAAACTTACCACATTTTGATTCCGGAATGTCTGTTGTGGTTCAAACAATGGTTCAACCAGATGTCAGTGGTGTTATGTTTACCTTGGAACCAACTACTCTTGATAATGAAAAATTAGTAATTGAAGCCGCATTTGGTCTTGGGGAAGCAGTTGTATCAGGATTAGTTACACCTGACTATTATGTTATAGACAAATCTTCGCAAACTGTCCTACGTCAAAAAAATGTACAACAAGTTTTTAAAATTGGTTTAAATGAAGAAAGTGCAGGCGATGGGATTTTCACTAGTGATATAGAAAATCAAAACATAAATATACCGCTTACTCCAGAACAAAGTGTGGAACCTAAATTAAATTTGGATGAATTGAAGAAATTAACTGAACAAGGTTTGTTAATTGAACAACATTATGATTATCCTCAAGACATTGAATTTGCTGTTAAAGATGGTGAAATCTTTTTATTACAAAGTAGACCGGTAACAAATTACTCAAGAGGAGTATTAAACACAGATCAGGTTAATTTAGATGTTTCTAATGCTACTATGATTATTAAAGGATCTGGTGCAAGTCCAGGTTTTGGTGCCGGGAAAGCAGTTGTTGTTAAAGATTTAAATCAGTTGGATAAAGTAAAAGAAGGAGACATTCTTATTACTGAAATGACAACCCCTGATTTTGTACCAATAATGAGAATAGTCTCGGGTATCATTACAGATAAAGGTGGAAGAACCTGTCATGCTGCTATAGTAAGTAGAGAATTAGGAGTTCCATGTGTTGTTGGTGCTTACGACGCAAAAAGTGGAAAATCAGCTACTACAGAGATTCAATCTTCAGATAAAATCACTATTGATGGAACTAGTGGTTATGTTTATGAAGGAATTATTGATATACCCGAAAAAGAAGTAGAAGAAGAATCTAAATTTAAAACTAATACTAAAATTTATGTAAATTTAGCAGACCCTGTATCTGCTCCTAAAGTATCAGAAAGAAATGTAGATGGAATAGGTTTATTAAGGGCTGAATTCATTATTGCTAATATAGGAGAACACCCTAAATATGCTATACAAAATAATGAAGCTGAATTGTGGTCTGCGAAATTGGCAGAAAATATTTCAATTTTTTGTGAAAGTTTTGGAAATAGACCTGTTGTTTACAGATTAACTGACTTCAAAACTAATGAGTATAAAAATCTTAAAGGCGGCGAACAATTCGAGGATGACGAAAACAATCCTATGATGGGTTACAGAGGAGCCGTAAGATATATTAATGACACAGAAGTTTTTCAAATGGAAGTTAACGCAATAAAAAATGTACTTAGAAAATATAATAATTTAATAATCATGGTACCATTTGTCCGGACACCTGCTGAATTACGAAAAGTCATGGACATTCTTAATGCAAACGACATTTCTGCAAGTTTAGGTCATAAAATTTGGATGATGGTAGAAGTCCCATCTAATGTTATTTTGATCAATCAATTTATCAATGAAGGAATAACTGGAATTTCTATTGGATCTAATGATTTAACGGAATTAACTTTAGGCGTTGACAGAGACAATGAAAGATTAGAAGAATCTTTCGACGAAAGAGACCCTGCTGTATTGTGGGCGCTTGAAAGAGTTATAACAGCCTCAAAAAAACAAGGAATTACATCTTCTATATGTGGTCAAGCGCCGTCATTTTTCCCAGATTTAACAGAAAAATTAGTTCAATGGGGTATCACATCCGTGTCTGTCAGCCCAGACAGTATAGATAAAACCCGTAATTTAGTTTATAGAATTGAAAAAACTTTATAATGAATAACGGAATGATCACATGCCCTCAGCCTATAGCTGGCGAAGTCGGTATTAAAATTTTAGAATCAGGAGGCAACGCATTTGACGCTGCTCTTGCTGCAGCTTTTTCGCAATGGGTTCTAGATCCTTTTATGTGTGGTCTTGGAGGTATGGGGATAGCACAGATTTATGATAAATCTTCAGAAAAAGTAATTTCAATTAATTTTGCAGGCGTGGCTGGTAGCAAAGCTTCAGAAGATATGTGGGCCAAAGATAAGGTCACAAGGAGTGAAATTTCTAACTTGTTTCAATTTTCTGACTTTAGAAGTGAAATAGGTTACACTTCTGTGATGACTCCAACAGTTCTAGCTGCATTTGACCAAATATATGATAAATATTGCTCAATGCCATGGAAGGAATTGTTATCACCGGCAATTAACATTGCTAAAAATGGTTTAGTTGTAAATTCAAACTTAGACCAATATTTTCAAACAGGATACGCAGGAGGAGACAAAGAGAACAATCCTTTACAACCAAATACATATCAAAGAATAACCGCTTCTATTGGAAGTAAAAATAAATATACCAAACCTGACGGTTCTGTTTATACTTTAGGCGAAACTATTGATATGTCTGATTATGCAAATACATTGTCTTTAATTGCGGACAAAGGAGCAAAAGAATTTTACGAAGGCGAATTGTCTCAAATCATGATAAAAGATATTAGTGAAAATGGTGGTTTTGTAACATCTGAAGATTTTAAAAATTACAGGCCGGATTTCCAAGATCCATTAAAAATTAAATACCTTGATTATGAAATAACATCACCACCACCTCCTAATACAGGTATGTCAGTTTTGCAAATGTTTAAACTAATAGAGCCGTTTCAAAAAGAATTAAATGAACATGGTTCATACAATTATTTAAAAGTATTAGCAAATGCCATGTCAATATCTCACCAAGATAGACTAGATTATAATGCTGATCCCAAATTTGTAGAAATTCCTGTCCAAAAATTATTAAGTGATTCTTATATCAATCAAAAGATTAAAGATATTAAAAATGGGGTCATTCCAAAGTCAGGCAATACAGAACCTGGTTCAACAACTCATGTTAACGTTATTGATGCAAAAGGAAACTGGGTTGGGATTACCCACACATTAGGATGGGCATCAGGAGTCGTAACACCTGGATTAGGTTTTATGTATAACAATGGAATGAATCTTGCTGATCCTAGACCTGGAATGTTAAATTCTATAGCACCAGGAAAAGCAAGAGGCTCAAATATGATCCCTACAATGGTTTTCAAAAATAACAAACCAATCAAAATATGTGGCGCTCCGGGGGGTGCTGTTATTGTAAGCGCTGTTTTCCAGGCATTATTAAATTCAATCAATTTTGATATGACAGCAACTGAATCTGTTTCTGCCCCTAGAATTCATACAGAAAGCGGTAAAGTCTTTTTAGAATCACGATTCAGATCTGATTATAAAGATATTTTATTATCTGATGGGTTTGATGTTGTTCAACAACCCTTCCCGTTAAATCCTATGATGGCTAGAGCTCAATTAATTACTTATGACGAATTAACAGGCCAATATGACGGAGGAAGTGATCCTCGCGGTGGTGGAGTAGTATTCCAATCATAAAATGAAATTTTTCCATTTGATAAATTATAATAGTTTAATTATATGCATTGGTCTAATATTTGTTTCTTTATTATTATTTTCATTTGTTTACAGAAGTAAACTATTGATTATTATCACATTGCTATCACTAACATTTGGAATTCTTTTTATTACTTTTTTAAAAATACAATCAAATTATGATGACCAGAAATATATAACTGAGATAATTAAAACAAATGATCATACATTAGTTTATTTATATAGTAATTTTTGAGCGGCCTGTGTTGCATACAAACCTCAAGTTTTGAAGTTAAAAAATAACATTATAAATATTAAAGTTAATTATATTGAATATGAAATAAGTAGCAATCAGGCAAAAGATTTCATAGAAAAATACAAATACAAATCAGTTCCTTACATTATGCTTATAAATAAGCAAGGAATAATTGTAAACAAATGGCAATCTATTCCTGAGATTACTGAGATAAGTAAATATATATCTAAATAGATTTCAGTCCTGGAATGTTGCTTTTGTCCACCATATCTTCAAAATCAGCCAAACCTGATTCTTGCATAGCCTTTAATTTATCCAATTGCTGATCAACTTCATCTCCAATTTCCTTAAACACACCTATTGATTGATCTGTTGGTTTGAAATCTGCACTATCAATTACAGGGATTAAACCTGCTAATTTAACATTTAAAACTACAGGTACATTTAATCTGTCTCTAGCTCCTTTGTACTCACTAAATACCAAAGAATTTTCGATAGCATTTAATTCAGAAATTAATTTTTCACCATCTTTCTTGATTTTTTCATAATTAGTAACATTTTCAGATCTAGATATCCATCCACGTATCTCGTCTTGATTAATTCTTATAATTTCGACAGATTTATGAATTTCAGATAATTTAGAATTTATATCTTGTAATAAATTATATTGGTCATCTAAATCTTTATCTGATGCACTAACTCTAGGATCTTTAACAAGTGTTACATTCGTTTTAAGAGTAGTGGAATTTTTTCCTTTGGTTAAAATTAATTCGATGTCATAATCACCAGGAGTAACCATCGGGCCAGAAACTCCAGCTGTTAATTGCTCACCATCTAGTTTGTATGGATCATTTGCATACATATCCCATATAAATTCATTAAATCCTTTATTGATTGTCAATTCAGATTTCTTTTTTCCGGGTCCTTTAACTAAAGGTTTTTCTTCTTTTGAATTATCTTCAGTTGACAGAGACCTGACTATATTGCCATTTGTATCAGTTATAATAATTTCGGCATTTTCAAATTCATCATTAAGATAAAATACAACAGGAACTCCCATTGGGGGATTTTCACCGGAATCCAAATACTCTGTATGAACAATTCCGTTTGCATCTTTTGTTTTTTCAATTAAGACCGGAGTACCAAGAGAAGCCATATAAGCTTTTGCATTATCAGGGCTTCCTCCAAATAATCTAAACCCAAAAGGTGGTAATATTCTATAAGTTGGAGCTGGTTTAAATATAACGTTATTATCCTTTGTATTTGAATTAAGTTGTGAAATAACAGTTATATCATCTAATATCCAAAAAGAACGACCATGAGTTGCTACAACCATATTATTGTCTTTAATGTCTATGTCGTAAACTGGTACCACAGGGAATGTGGAAGATTCTAGTTTGTTCCAATTCGAACCATCATCAAATGAAACAAAAATACCTGTCTCAGTACCAACATAAAGTACATTGGGATCATTTTTGTCTACCCTGATTACTCTTGTGATTTCATGTTTAGGGAAAGAATCATCAATTCTTGTCCATGATTTTCCATTATCTGTTGTTTTATAGATAATAGGAGAATAATCATCAAGCATATTTTTTGTAGCAACAACATATGCAGTTGATTTTTCATGTGGTGACAATTCTATAGTGTGGATCCTAGCCCATTTGGGGAAATCTTCAGGTGTCACATCTTTCCAACTTTTTTCATTAGAATCTGCTCCGTCAGTTGAGATATGTATCTTGCCATCATCACTTCCAGCCCACATTAAGCCTTTAACATAGGGAGATTCTATGAATGAGTATATAGTACAATATGTTTCAGCAGCTGATGTATCTTTTGTAATCGGACCTCCTGAAACTTCTTGTTTGGATTTATCGTCTGTAGTCAAGTCTCCACTTATTTCTGTCCAGGATTGTCCTTCGTTTGTAGATTTAAAAACTTTGTTTCCTGCAACATATAACGTTTTATCATCATGAGGGGAAAATTGTATAGGAAAAGTCCATTGGAATCTATATTTCATTTGATCTGCACCTTTTCCTGTATTCATAACAGGCCAAACTGTGACAATTCTTACCTGCCCTGTTTCGTGATCATATCTTAAAAGATTTCCGCCGCCACCAGGAGAACTACCTATAGCTCCGGAATAAACAATATTTGGATTTTTAGGATCTGTAACAATATATCCACTCTCTGACGTTCCTGTTACATAGGCATCAGACCAAGTAATTGCACCTTTTTCTGTTCTATAAGGTACGCTTATTGCAGAGTTGTCCTGTTGGGTTCCATAAACCCTGTAAGGAAATTGATTATCAGTATGCACATGATAAAATTGTGCAGTTTTTTGGTTATATATGGTAGACCAAGTATCTCCTCCATTTAATGAAACATTCGCACCGCCATCATTACCTTGAATTAATCGATTACTATCATTAGGATCTATCCAAATATCATGATTGTCACCGTGTGGAGTGGTTACCAATTCGAAATTTTTACCACCATCAGTAGATTTGTAACAACTATAGTTCATAATCCATACTGTGTTTTCGTCTGATGGGTCAGAAATTATATGTTGATAATACCAAGGCCTACCTTGTAAATCTTGATTATCTGATACTAATTCCCAATTTTCCCCGTAATCTTCCGTTCTATACACGCCTGTATCTATTTCTGATTCGATTGTAGCCCACATTCTGCCTTCTTTCGCAGGCGAGATTGTAACCCCCATTCTGCCTTTCAATCCCCCAGGTAATCCAGGTTTTGTAGTTATATTTTCCCAATTTTCACCGGCATCAAATGATATATAGATTCCTGAATCAGGGCCTCCACTTTCTAAATTCCAGAAAGTTCTTTTAGCTTGCCAGATAGCAGCTATTAAAATTTTAGGGTTACCAGTATCCATAGCCAAATCTGCTACTCCAGCTTTATCACTTACAAATAAAACATTTTCCCATGTTTCTCCGCCGTCAGTAGATTTAAAGACTCCTCTTTCTTTATTTGAGCCAAAAGCATGACCTAACGCTCCGACGTATACTGTATCAGGATCAGTTGGGTCTATTCTTATTCTTGAAATATGCATTGTTTCTGCCAAACCTATATGTTTCCATGTTCTTCCTGCGTCAGTAGATTTATATACTCCATCTCCTGGCGAAACGTTTCCACGTATTTGTGATTCACCTGTACCAACATATATTACATTAGGATCAGATTCTGCTATTGCTAATGCTCCGATAGAAGATGTATTTAAAAAACCGTCCGTTATATTTTTCCATGTTGTGCCAGCATCATCAGTTCTCCACACACCTCCGGCACATGCTCCAAAATAATACTCATTAATATTAGTTGGATGGCCTGCTACTGCGACAACTCTCCCTCCTCGAGGTGGTCCTATGTTTCTCCATTTTATATTATTTAATACATCATTTTGCATTTTTGAACTCATTGTCTTCTCCTTATTAGTTATTATATTCCGATTGCTTGGCCATCTTTTCGTGGTTCGGAACCACCTATGAATATATTACCATTTACTTGAATTATTTGACCACCTCCAAAATTTGGAGTCGGGTCACTAACAATAATATTATGACCAAATTGTATTAATTGTTCTATTAAATCATTTCTAAATGTTGATTCAATTAGCACCGTATCTTTTTTGATATCTTTTTCCTCATCATCCCATGGGGTAACACTAAACCTTGGGTAATCAAGTGCTTCTTGTGGTGTCATTTTTTTATCAATTAAGTTAGTCAAAACTTGGAAATGACCTTGAGCTTGTTGCATGCCTCCCATAACCCCGTAACAGTATTCCAAATTATCATCTTTTGTTACCATCCCAGGTATTAACGTGTGGAAAGGTCTTTTGTTAGGTTCTAAATAATTTGGGTGATTTTTATCTAAACTAAAACTTGATCCTCTGTTTTGTAAGAATATACCTGTTTCCGGCACAACTATACCTGAACCAAATCCTTGATACAAACTATTTATAAATGAACATCCATTCCCTTCTTGATCAACAACAGTTATATAAACTGTATTACTTGTGTCAATTTTAATTGTAGGTTCATATTTATTTGCCTTATTGTGCTTTATTAATTTTCTTTTTGATTCTGCATAAGATTTAGAAAGAAGTTCAGGTAAAACTTCTTTTGATATTTCAAAATCAGTTATATTAAATAATCCATCAGAAAAAGCAGCTTTTACAGTTTCAATTTTAAGATGAATTTCATCTTGAAGATTTTTGGTATCATTGCTACTAAATCCTTCAAAAATATTTAATGACATTAATACATTTAAACCTTGCGTATTTGGAGGGCATTGCCATACAGTATGTCCTTTATAATCAGTGTTTATTGGTTCTACCCAATCGGCTGAGTGATTTGATATATCATTTTCATCTATCCATCCACCAAGTGATTTAATATGATTTGAAATTTTGGAAGCAATCTCGCCATTGTAAAATGCATCAGGTCCTTCATTCATAATAGTATTTAATGAGTTGGCTAAATAAGGTAGTTTTTTTAGTTCACCAAATTTAGGTGCGCCTGGTGTAAGGTACTCAGAATATTTTGAATCTTCTTGAATTTTATTAACCGAACCATTCCATCCCTCAGCAATAACTTCACTTACAGGAAATCCATTTTTTGCATATAAATATGCAGGCTCAATAATGTCAGATAAATTTAAATTGCCAAATTTATTCACAATTGCTTCCCATCCCCTAACTGCACCAGGTACAGATACTGAATAAGGTGAAGTTGCAGGTATTGAATTATACCCTTTATTTATCAATTCTTCCGGGTCCGCTTTAGATGATGATCTTCCACTTGAATTTAACGCATATACTTTTTTTTCATTAGCTTTATAATAAAGAGCAAAAACATCTCCACCAATACCTGTAGACATTGGTTCAACTACATTTAACACTGCAGCAGTTGCAACTGCTGCATCTACTGCGTTCCCCCCATTTTTTAGTATTTGTATTCCAGCTTGAGCTGCCAAAGGTTGGCTTGTAGCTACAATACCCTTGTTTGATAAAACATTTGATCTTCTCGAATTGAATTTCATAATTCCCCTTTATTTTTTTATATCAGATAATTCATTTATAATTTCGACAACTGCATTTACAATTCCATCTTCAGATAACACTGGTAATTTTTTTTCATTAATTAAAGGTTCTAAATTTTGATATTTATCTGTAAAAGGAATATGGATAAACACAAATTTTGTATCTAAATTTTCTGTGTTTATCTTATATTGATTCCAATAAAAATTTGCATTACACATGAATTTGCCAGCATTGGAAGATATTTCAGATTTAACTTTTGTATTTGAAATGTCATTTAGATTTTTTAGATCCAAAGAATTTTTTAAATTTACTCCCATATGAATGATAGGTTGATTTTGCAGTAAAACACCTTCGTTATCCGGAGAAAGAGAGCTGTATTCATTTTGAGCTATATATTCTAAATTAAGAGATTTTCTAGAAGCGCCTAAGCCTAAACTAACAATAATATCAGGATTATTTTTGTACAAATCGTAAATTTCATTTTTTATTGAAGAATAATTACATTTCAATATTTTATTAATCACATTGAAATTTCTATTATTTTTAAAAATAGCAGAAACTCTTTCTGCAACTGAAATTGTTGGATTATATTTGTATTTTGAAAATTGTTCAAAGCTTGTAATTATCAAATTAGTCATATTATATTCCTAATATTTCATAAATTTTTTCTTGTATTGAATTTTTATCAAATCCATAATATTCATATAAATCTACCTGATCTCCTGATTGTCCAAATTCAGAAATCCCAATAGATTTAGATTTTGTACCCAGAGCAGAGCCAATCCAATTAAGTGAATGTGGATGACCATCAATGACACATAAAGATGGCAATGAGAAATCCGCACCTAATATAGTTTTTAAATGGAAATTCTCACTGTTGTCCATATAATCTCTATATAAAGGTCCTGGTCCAGTTATGTTAATAAGATTTGAAGAAATCCCTTCATTTAAAAGTTCATTTTGAGCTTTTAATGATTCATTAAAAACAGCACCTAATGAAAATATGTTTACTTTTAATTTGTCATTTACATTTATATTGGAATTAAAAACATAAGCACCTTTGATAACATCTTTTCTTAACATCTCCTGATTTTTATCAGAATTGTATTTATTAAATAAGTCTTGATCTAGTTTGGTGGTAGTTAACCTTAAATACATTGATGAAGTTCTTGATATAACATTTTTAATCCCGGATAAAAATATCCATTCTAATTCTTTACCAAAAGTAGGTTCATAATAATCAAGTTCTGGCATTTCTAATCCAATTGAAGGAGTTATCATGCTTTGATGCAAGCCTCCTTCAGGACTTAGTGATATACCAGATGGAGTCCCAATCATAATAAATTTAGCCCCTGAATATACTCCGTAAAAAAGTGCATCTAATCCTCTTCTAATAAAAGGATCATAAAGAGTACCAATTGGGATTAAAGTTTTGCCAAACATTTCTTCAGTTAATCCTAATTGGCCTAATGCCATAAATAAATTATTTTCAGAAATTCCTAATTCAATATGTTGTCCATTATTTGAAATTTGCCATTTTAAAGCACGAACCAAATCTTCTTCTGGCAATTCTGTTGACTCAATAGATTGCCAAATTCCCATTTTATTTATCCAACCACCTAGATTTGTAGAGCTGGCAACATCTGGACTTATAGAAACAAATCTATCTCTTAAATCATTATTTAATCGTGAATTTTCAGTCATCATTAATCCAAAAATTTGCTGAGATGACATCATATTTTTGTAATCATAATCAAAAGAATTTGGCAAGGTGTCTTTTAGCAAGAATTTCGAGACTTGTCTTTGTAATTTTTCTTTGATTTCTTGACATTTTAATTGCTCCGGAGAATCTTCTTTAAAATTAGCCCATATATCATTTTTATCAATATTTAGTTGGTTAGACAATTCATCAATTTGATTTTCTGTCAAAATCACAGAATGATTTTGAGGATCTCCTACTGAAGGTAAGTTCCATCCTTTTAATGTATAAGCAAATATGACTGTTGGTTTATTGGAATTAAGGGCTCTTTTAAATGCCTTGTCTAAAGAATAAAAGTCATGGCCGCCCAAATTGCTGAATATATCATAAAGTTGGCTTTCATCAAAATCGGAAATTAATTTTTCCATATTTTCTTTTTCTTTAACACTTTTTGGCAACCACTCTCGTAAGGCTTCAGATTTTCTTAAAAGTCTTTGATAAAGCTCATTTGGCATGTCATCAATAGCATCTTTCATAAGATGGCCGTTAGGTAGATTAAACACATCTTCAAGTTTTTTTCCATATTTAGCGTCAATAACATTCCAACCATTTGCTTCAAACATTTGGCGCCAAGTCTTAACTCTTATAAATGGGATTATTCTATCTAAACTTTGGCGATTTAGGTCAACAATCCAAATTAAATTATTAACACCTTGCATTGCCGGATCAGCTATTGCTTCCCAAATTGTTCCTTCATCTAATTCAGCATCGCCCAATAAACTTATAAATCTGGCTTTTTTAAGATTATTATTATCTTCAAACATTGAATGATCTGACATATATTTATGAGCCATTGCTGCAAAGTTAGGTGCAATAGATCCAATACCTACTGATCCTCCTGAGAAATCAACAAAATCAGGGTCTTTTGTTCTACTTGGATATGATTGTAGTCCGTGTAATTGCCTTAAAGTTGTAAGGTATTTTTTATCCAAATTACCTAATAAATATTGAATTGCATGAAACACTGGTGAAGCATGAGGTTTAATAGACACATAATCATATTTTTCAAGTAGTTCGAAATATAAATAAGTTAGTATAGTCACTACTGAGCTACTTGAAGTTTGATGTCCCCCAACTTTTAAATCACTACGATTTTTTCTTACTGTGTTTGCATGATTAACTAATTGAATGGAAAGCCAAAGAATTTTATCTTGTAAATTTTCAAGTAATTTAATATTCATATTGTCTCAAACAGAAACTAATACAAATAATATAACAAATGGGTTATGTATTTTCTATATTAGACAGATTCTTTTTGCAGTATTGCATACCCAAATGGGCCTTCAGGAAAATCTGCTGTTATAAGTCTGTCTAATGAATAACCAGCATCATCACCGCAATTAAGAAGGTGTTCAAGTTTTTTGTCAAACCGTTCTTCTGGATAGTCTTCATCATCATACATTGGACCAATAGCAATTACTCTATACTTCGGTCTTTCAAATTCAAAATCTAACATATATAACCTTACTATAATTTTAATCAAATGCTAAACTCTACAATAATTAAATGCAATATATATTAGGTTCTACATTTTTATGAAATTTATTGTTACAGCTGACACACAATTAGGCTTGTATTCAAAATTTAGTGAAATAAATGATGATTCTTTAGATTTGAGATGGAATAGTGAAAGATTTAAAAAATTTAAATTTAAAAATATAAAACCTACCAATTCATTAAATTTTGAAGTTAATAATTTCATAAAATTAACTAAAAAATTACAAGGCACACAATATCAATTTGTGACAATACTTGGCGATTTGATTAATGATTACAATTCAGATTCACAGTATGACAAATTTCAAGAAATTATATGCTCCAATCTAAATAGTACAAATTTACATTTAATCCCTGGAAATCATGATATGAACGAACCTCCTGATAAATCTAGCCTTGATATTT
>CETM01022012.1_pt1 | contig 14022 bp, 14 predicted proteins | sample 361451 | NCBI WGS metagenome assembly CETM01 (sample SAMEA2622690, study PRJEB7988) | marine metagenome | isolation source: saline water (ENVO:00002010), including
CTCAAGCGCAGCAACCCTCTCAGCACCCTTCAGTTCGATGCTCTTTGAACGCCATTCTCGCTGCCGAACAAACTCTCGGATGACAAGCAGTGCAGCGAAGGGGTGGAGTAGTAGAACGAACACCTGGATTGGATCCATGAGAAATCAAGCCTCTTCCTCTTCGAACATTTGTTGCTTGATTAGCAAGACCCAGTAAAACAAGAGGAAGGTGAACAAGGCCCAGATGCAGCACATTTCCAACCATCCCCAGTAAAAGCCGGGCTTGAGCATGAAACCAATAGAGGGTGCTGGTCTTGAATGGTTTCCCTTGGCATTTGTGATTCACCATCATGGCCCCTAGGGAACAACCACGCTAGATGAGTGTCAGAAGAATCGTCCTCAAAAACCAAGAGCCGAGGCCCCCAGACGGAGACATGGGTAGTCTCGAATTTATGGGAATACCTAACTGGCTGGCATTCGCAGTGATAGGATTCGTCTTCATTCTCATGGTGCGGGGATCATTTTTCTGACCTCATGACTATGCCAATCCTGGTCCCTAACTACGGCCCCATAGTGATTGAAAATCCCTCGAGTACGACGGTTGCTCTGTGACGTAGCAAAACCACATATGAAATAACAAACCCATTTAGTAAAATTATGGAACGAGAGTTCGATGCTGGACATTTCGACACTTTCGCAGCTTCTCGAAGATCTACTCGAGACTTTCTTCCAACACCAGTTCCAGGTGAGGTGATCGAGGAAATTATCGCTGCCGGACTGACTTCACCGAGTTGGAGTAACACCAGACCGTTCGTGGTAGCAGTAGCAGAAGGAGAGGTCAGAGACCGGTTATCTGAGGAATTCCTAAGTCGATTTGAGTTAGTAAAAACGGGACAAGGAGAGGGGGTGCTTGGGAAAATCAAGGCTCTAATTCGCAGGAAAGGGTTGCCCACTAGCAATTGGTTAGTTCTCAAAAGATATCACAAGGATCTACTGCCAAGATCACAAAGAATTGGCAAGGAATTATTCACTCAAATGGAAATTGATAGGGATGACAAAGATGCCAGGGATAGATTCTGGGCTAGGAATTACGAATTCTTCGGCGCACCCGTGGAGTTGTTCTTGTTCACTCACAAAAGTCTAGGCAAGTTCGCAGCCTCTGATGCTGGACTTTTCATGCAGAATCTAATGCTTTCAGCGCATTCCAAAGGATTGGGGACTTGCGCTCAAGGCTCCGTCGCAGTTTGGGAAGATGCGGTTCGAAAGGAGTTTGAGATTAGCAGAAATTACTCCCTTCTTTGTGGGATATGTGTTGGATATCCGAGTCAGGGCCAAGTAAACAAATTTGAAGCGAACAGAATACCCCCCTCGGAGATAATGCTTCCAGAGAAGGGTCAATCCTAATCGGAAACATTGCCTTCCCTGATCGCACAAATGCCTCAATTAGGGATGTGTTTATTTCTGGATAGTCCGTAACGGAACTGTGCTGGAACTGAGCTTTCGCAAGGCGGACGAAGCAGATCTCCCCGCACTCGTGTCACTGTTCGTCGATGACCCATTAGGCGCTCAACGAGAGGATCCCTCCATGCCGCTGAATCCCGCTTACGGTGCTGCCTTTGTGGCCATCGATAGTGATCCGAATAACGAGGTGATTGTTATAGAAAGCGAGGGGAGGCTCGTGGGAACTATTCAGCTGACCTTCTTAGCCAATCTAACGCATAGAGGGGCTTGGCGCTGTCAAGTCGAGGGCGTTCGGATCCACAGTGATTATCGTCGCCGAGGAGTCGGGACTCGCGTCTTAGGTTGGGCAATCTCGCGGGCCGAAGAGAGGGGTTGCTCAATGGTGCAGTTGACATCGGACAAACAGCGTCTTGAGGCGATTGGTTTCTACGAGAAGATTGGTTTTCGGGCCACTCACGAGGGCTTCAAGCGGATGCTGTAGAATAGATTTACTGCGATACCATAACGCTAGGGAATATGTCAGAACAAGAAAGGACTTGCTACCAAAAATGATCCAATCAACGATCCCCCAATGATGTTCATCTGGAAAATCTTGGGATACTCCTCTCTCGCCCCCCATGAAAATGTCTTACGAATCCATACTTTCTGATTGACCGAGCAATTTCCCACATACAGAAGTATGACTATGCCAATCGAAATTCGAATGTAATCAGGTGCCGTTAAGTCCATGGACGTAATTATGAGAGCCGCTTTATGATGCATTCGTCAAATATACGAGGAGATAAGAATAATATCGTTCGCAACATCCCCTCGCACGTGAACCCGAGTGAGCGCGGATCAGGGTCCATTGGCATTGGAGCCATGATAGTCTTCATAGCACTAATTCTGGTAGCTGCTGTAGCTTCAACAGTCATAATTAGCACCATTGAGAAATTGCAACAAGATAACGAGGACACCAGTGCAGAGGCCGTTAATCAATTAGCGAATAAGGTGGTAATGGAGTCGGCGTTCGTAAGCTTCAACGGTGCTGCTGACTGTACTGCCACTCTTTACCAGCACTCTGGATTTAGTGGATGGTCGGCCCTATACACAGTGGGCGATTACTCCAACGTACCAAATTCCGCTGGAGGCACATTCTTGGACCCCGATGGAGATGGTGTGGACGAGGCTGTCTCAGATGACGCAACGACGATCAAAGTAGACGATGGCTGCGAGATAATCATGTACAACGGGAATGATTTCGGCTCCGGGGGAGTTCCAGGTGGCCAAACATCCTGGTCAGCTAGGCTTGGTCCTGGAGACCACTCCCTCTCCGATATTAATGAGAAAGCGAGACCCCAAAATTGTGGCGGAACCAGTTGCAATGATCAAATATCTTCTCTCAAGGTATTAGGTTTTGAATTAGAATTGGTAATGAAGCTTTCATCTGGATCCGACAATCTCATGGCTGGGGATATTTCCTGGGCGGCCTCGTGTTCAGACGGCACCACCGCTAGCATCGACTCCGAGAATATCTCACACTCTGGATCTAGCTTAATCGATGGAACCAATACACTAGGGCAAGAAAACAATTTTATCTGGTCGGAAGAAATTGAGACGAGAATGATTTTCAAAGTCGAGGCCACTCTGAGGAACTGTTCACCTCAGATCGGGGATCAAATAGAAATGTACGTTCACGTTGATGGAGGGGCTTCCACCTATTATTTACTCAATATCAGATCTCTGGATAGAGGCAATGACTTGATGTTCAACTCGTGAGAGAGAGTCTGGTAGAGCAATTGACGACTGGTTCCGGGACATTCCCTGCTTTGTTTGTTCGCTTGATCCTGTGCTAATGGCCTTCTTCCCTCAGGTTCGTCCACAATGACCACATCCCCAATGCCGCGGCTGCAAACCAAGCGACCTCTAGGATGAAGAATGCCCATTCGTCAATTAGGTAGGCACGAATAGCGAGGAGACCAGAGCCCAGTGCCATCAGCCCCAGGTATGGGGCGGCCTTGCTGTGCAGGATGTCCCGCGTCTCCATGAAGAATGCACTCAGGATGAGCATCATCCCCAGGTATGCTACCGCCTCGCTATGGGCGAGGTCGAGCAATGCGTCTATCACGTTACGTCACCGGCCCTCGAATGCCCCGGTAGACCAGACCGGGTGATTGGAAGTGGACTTGTCCAAGCATGACCTCCCCTCGGAGTCTTTCTACTTGAATGGAGTCTCTGAGTACTAGGCATTGTTCGTGGAGGAGATGGAGCGGCTCTTGTACTCCGAATAGTTTCCCGGCCAGACCACGATGCTCCCATCCCCCTGCAGGTCCCATATGGTGTCGCACACCTTATCCAGGAAGTACCGGTCGTGACTGACTGTGATTATCCCTCCATCGAACTCTCTCAGAGCCGTCTCAAGAGCCTCCTTGGCATCCGTGTCAAGGTGGTTTGTGGGTTCGTCGAGAAGTAGCATGTTGTTCTCCTCCAACAGGAGCCTTAGAAGGGCTATCCTGGCTCTCTCGCCTCCACTGAGCTTGCTTAGTGGCGTGGATACCATCTCCTTGGAGAACTGGAACTGGCCGAGCAGGGCCCTTAGGTCTCCGTAGTCCATCCTGGGCTTGAGTCTCCGGACCTCATCGATTGGCGTCAGATCAAAGTCAAGTGTCCTATGGTCCTGGTGGAAGTATCCGATTTGCACACCGGGACTGATCTCTATCGCCCCGGAGTCGAGTCCGAGGTCTCCCGTTATTAGGCGAAGCAGCGTGGTCTTCCCAACTCCGTTGGGCCCAATCACGCCGATCTTCTGCCCCCTCCTGATACTCACCCCGACATCCTCCAAGATTGGCCTTTCCAGTGATTCGAATGACAGGTTGGCATCCCGGAACTCCAGTACGTCCAGACTGCTCTTCTCGGCTGACTGAAGGTTGAACTTGAGGCTCTGCCTCTTCCTAGGCTTAATCGACTTTAGCCACTTCAGTTCCCTCTGGGCACGGGTTATCATGAAGTGCTTCTGGGATACGGACTTGTCGAATTTGTTGGATCTCTTCATCGACTGCATCGCCCCCTGCAACCTCTTGATCTCCTTCTGCGTCTTCTCTATCCTGTCATTGAGAGTCTGAAGGAAGATCTCCTTCTGCTTTAGGTACGATGTGTAGTTCCCGGGATAACCCTTGATGTGAGCGTCTTGGATCTCCACGATGTTGTTGCATACCCTATCGAGGAAGTATCGGTCGTGGCTAACTATCATCAGCGCGCCCTCGAACCTGTTGAGGAACCTCTCGAGCCACTCCAGGGTGTTGAAGTCCAGGTGGTTCGTAGGCTCGTCGAGGAAGAAGACGTCGATCTGGTCAAGTCCGACGAGCTGCCGAGCTAGAGCTACCTTTGCCCTCTCCCCTCCGGAGAGGGAGTTTAGCGGGACCTCCATAGAGCTCTGATCGAGGTTCAGGGCCTTGAGAATCTCTGTGGCGTGGCCGGCTACGTCCCCCCCGCCTGAGCGTGCCATTAGACTCTGCAGCTCCTGGTACCTATCCATGGTCGGCTGCCATTCACCGTCGTAGAAAGAGGGTTCCTCCATCCTCCGCTCGATATCCAATATCTCCTCCTCAAGCTCGAGGAACTGCCTCCCTCTGCGGTTGAGCTCCTGGCCCAGTGTGGCCTCATCATCGATGTCCCGGACCTGAGTCAGGAAGGCGAGCCTGAGTGCGGGTGCGAAAGAGATGTCACCGACATCCTGATCCTGGTTGCTGATGGTCCGTAGCAAGGTGGTCTTGCCCGAGCCGTTGTGACCGATGACGCCGATTCTATCGCCCTCGTCGATTCGGAGGTTGACTCCCTCGAGGACGGTGAGCGGACCGAAGGCCCTGTGAACCTCCTCGAGTCGTATTAGTTCCCGGGCCACAGCCTTCGCGAGAGACTCCCCTACAAGTAACCGATTACTTCCTGGAGGCTAGTATTATCCCATCGGGTTGCTCCAATGGGTCCTTATCGTCAAGAGTGATTGAGAATCCTGCTTCCTCAAGGGATGCCTTGCATGACTCGTGAATATCCGCGCCATGTGTCCCTACTATTATGCTGGAGATTCTCTCGCTAATGTTAGGATCCGCAGCTAGATCCCGGCAGATTCCCTCTTCCGCCCCTTGAACGTCCATGCTGACCAGGAGTTCAGAGTTCGGAACCGATCCGAGAAGGCTAGCTAGGTCGACTAGCTGGACGACCATCGAGTCAGCATCATCTGAGGAGTTTGCGGATCTGACGGATGCGCCGTATCCGAATTTAATCTTCATCGGGCCATCATTTAGCCCATCCTTTCCCACTACTGCTGAGTTGAGAACGGATATGCCAGTGACCCCGTTTATCATCGAGCCCTCCATTATTCTGCTGCACATCTTCGGATGGGCCTCTACTGCGAAAACGTCAATTTCTGGTCGTGTCTTCTTTGCAAGCAAGGAGTAGTATCCCCACGCGGCCCCGATGTTGATGTATGCCCCGGACTCTGTGAGTGAGTCGAGGGCTTCCAGGAAATGACCCTCTTCCTCCGGTTCGTGCAGAATCCCGAGGGTGTTGCTCTTGTATCTCTTAATCTGATGTCGAGTCAACCATTTTCTAGGGACTGCGATGGAGTTGTCGAACCTGAAGATTCTCACGGGCAAACCAAGTATGGTTAGTATTTGAATTGATTACCAGCCATAGCAGACCAAGACTCTGGCAACTATGACCTGGTTTTTGCCTTCTTTGGAGGTCCCTTCCTTCCCTTTCTCTTATCCTTGTACCTGACTGGCTGCTTGCCCTTGTGCTTGCCCTTACGCCGGCCATTTCGATGGTCGTTTCTTTTTCCGTTCTGGTTTGAGGAGCGATACTGCTTGCTCTTCCTTGACCTTCGGGCCCTCTTGTTGTTCTTGGGCCCCCTAGAATTGCTGCCTCCCGTGAATTTCACAGGGGGTGCCATCACGAACTCCCGCTCCTCCAGGATGTCGACATCTGGCTCCGTGAATCTGCACTTGATGCCGACCTCTTGCTGTATCCTCTTGTACTTCCTATTCTGGGACCTCTGGACCAGCGAGACGACTGTCCCCGTAGACCCTGCCCTCGCAGTCCTCCCACTTCGGTGCTTGTACGCCTTTCCATCATCCGGGGGGTCGAAGTGGATGACGCAGTTTACGTCAGTAACATCGATTCCCCTGGAAGCGACGTCAGTGGCTATCAGGACCCGGGAACGACCAGCGCTGAACTTCTGCATCGACCTGTCCCTCTGCTTCTGGTTCATCCCCCCGTGGAGAGTGGTGAATGATGCTCCGATCTCGCTCATCTCGTCGCCCAGACGGTTTACCCCGGCCCTAGTCCGGCAGAATATGATGCTGCGACCGCACTTCTCGGTGATGTATGCAGAGAGGTCGGCCTTGCCTCTGGAGTTTATCTTCCAGAAGAGGTGTTGCATGCTGTCCATGCTGACCTCCTCGGGGCCTATCCCTATTCTGGCAGGGTCATTCTGGTATGACTTGACAATCTCTGCCACATCATCGTCCAGGGTGGCGCTGAAGAGTATCGTCTGCCTTTCAGGGCTGCACTTGTCGAGAATCGAGCAAACGGGTTCCATGAATCCCATATCGGCCATCCTGTCGGCCTCGTCCAGGACAACGATGCCGACGTCATCTAGGCGTAGGGCGTCCCTATCGAGGAGGTCGATGAGTCGGCCCGGGCAGGCCACCAGCACCTCCACCCCCTGATTCAGCCTCCTCAGTTGTCCCTTGTATGGAGTTCCCCCATAAACCGAGAGAACTCCGAAACCGGACGACCTGGCCAACGGCTGGAGGACCTGCCGTATCTGCTCTGCCAGCTCCCTAGTTGGAGTGAGAATCAATGATGTCGGCCTCTTCGACTTGGCCTCCTTGGTTCGCGAGATCAATGGGAGCCCGAATGCCAGCGTCTTCCCAGAGCCGGTTGGTGCTCTGCAGCAAACGTCCCTCCCGAGCATTGCATCGGGAATCGACTCTCGTTGCACCTCGAAGGGTTCCACTATCCCCTCTCCGCGCAAAACGTCGACCAATGCCGGCTCGACCCCTAAATCTGAAAATCGAACCAACCTGCTCCTCTAATCCGCCGCGCCCTCCACTCCCTATTTAGTATGGAGAGTAAGAAATGGGGGGGCGGGAGCCTCAGCAACTGGATTCGACGAAAGCCGTGGCCCCCTGTTCACAGTGACTTGCGATTCAACTCGGAGAAAAGCTGGGATGGAATATCACTCTCGACTCTCATCCTCCTCCCGTTGGGGTGCTCAAACCCCAAAGAGGAAGCGTGCAGGCAGAGCCTGTTAACGCTGGCCTTGCCGCGACCGTAACGGGTATCTCCGGAAACTGGGCAACCCAAATCGCTCATGTGGAGCCTTATCTGTGCCCTCCTCCCCGTATCTATCTTGATTCTGATCAGCGTGTGAATCGGTCCGGTTTGCTCGATACTCCAGTTTGTTATCGCCTCCTTGCCTCCTCTCTCGCCCTTCTGTATCAGCCTGACTCGCTTGTCCTTTGTCTCCTTGACTCGTGCCCTCTGTACGCCGGATTCGGTACTCGGCTTGCCGAACACGACGGCGTGATATATCCTCTCGACTGAGCGATCCTTGAACTGCCGCTGTAGCATGTCTCTCGCCTGAGTTGACTTTGCCAGAATGAGGCATCCTGAGGTCTCCCTGTCAAGTCGATGGACTAGATGGACCCGGGTCGAGTGGTTCTTGGAAGACCAGGCGAGCGCCCGGTCGAACATGGTGTCGGCCTCCCCCCTTGGCGTAGCGACCGAGAGTAGTCCGGCAGGCTTGTTGACCACCAGGATCTCGGAATCGTCGTAGAGAACCTCGGGTTCGGGTATCCCATCTGTCTTCTTCCTTGCTGGCCCATCGCCCTCCGAACGAGAAAGGGTCTCCACGATGGAGCCCTTGTGGACTGTCTCCTTGGCACGTGATGCCTTGATTCCATCAACGAGAACGCGCCCATGATCGATCATCCTGCGGAGCGAGTTCTTCTTGGCGGTTGGGTGGAGGGCAGAGAGGATATCGATCAGGTGCCCCTTCTCGTCGGTTTCCACCCTGGGGTTCGCCATGAGCGGGGCAGAGGGAGTGAGTCATCAAGTTTGACTGGGAGTTTGGGGGAACTGTCACCCATCTGTGAAATAGTCGTTCGATTTGGGAACCACCCATGAAGTGGACCGAGGAGATGATGGGGGACCAGAGCGGGAAGGTCGCCATAGTGACGGGTTCCAACACTGGAATAGGTTTCCACATGGCAAGGGCCCTGGCTTCCAAGGGTGCTATGGTGATCATGGCATGCAGGGATTCCGAGAAGGCCGGGGCCGCCATGCGCAGTATCCAAGATGAGTTTCCGGGCTCGGATGTTTCTACTTCAGTACTTGACTTGGCAGACCTATCCAGTGTGCATTCTTTCTCTAAGAGCTTCTCCTTGGGAGCGGATCGCTTGGACATCCTGATCAACAATGCTGGCGTCATGATCCCTCCCAAGTCAAGGACGAAGGATGGGTTCGAGCTCCAGTTCGGGACAAATCACCTTGGTCACTTCGCACTAACTGGGTATCTGATGCCAATCCTGGAGAAGACCGAGGGAAGCAGGGTTGTGACTGTCTCGAGCATCGCGCACAACCCGGGTGTCATCGACTTCGAAGACCTTCACGGAGACAGGAAGAGGTACAACAAGTGGGGTTTCTACTCGCAGAGCAAGATTGCGAACCTTATCTTCTCGCTAGAGTTGTCTAGGAGACTGGAGAGGAGCGGTTCGGGAGTCTGCGCGATAGCGAGTCATCCGGGATACTCTGCGACTGACCTGCAAAGGCACTCACTCTTCTGGAGGTTCCTGAATCTGATAGTGGCGATTCCTGCGAGGAGGGGGGCGGAGGCAACCCTCTATGCGGCTACCGAGGATGACGCTCTGAGCCACCCATACTGGGGTCCGTCTGGGATAATCGAGATGAGGGGGTGGACTGGTAAGGCCAGGATAAACGCGAAGGCCAGTAACGAGGAGACTGCGAGGAGGCTCTGGGAGGTAAGCGAGAGGCTAACCGGAGTCGAGTTCCTCAGCGAGGATTGATGGGATGATCGAGGAGTTTGTGGCAGCCACGATAGTCCTGATACTAACTCCTGGCTGGGCTATAGCACTCCTAGCCGTCTCAGCCTACATCTGGAAGTGGCTCAGATCTCGTTCGGAGTGAGTCAGACCAGTCGTCCTTCCATCCCTCCGGCGACCTCGATGACCTGTCCGGTAATGTGGCCTGAGACCTCGTCTGATGACAGGGCAATTATGGCCATGGCAACGTCATTGGGAGTAGCCAGCTTCTTGAGTGCCATCGTGGACTTCGCCCTTTCCATTACCGCCTCTTCTAGCCCGGATTCGACCTTCTTCTCGGTGAGAGTCCAGCCCGGCGCCACGGCATTCACCCTGACCGAGCCCAATCGAGACACCTCGTTCTTCAGCGACAGGAGGAGCCCCGTGGTTATCGCCCCCTTGGCCGCAGCATAGTCCGAGTGGCCGGCCTCACCGTAGACCCCGGCTGTTGACCCAACAAGGACTAGCGACCCCGAACCCCTTTCTGAGGCATGGGAAAGGAAAGCACGCGAAGTGTTTGCAGATACTCCCAGATTGGAAATGATGGTCGAGTTCCACCTCTCTTCGTCGATCTCCCACATTGGCCTTGGCTCGGGCGGATATGATCCTGAATTGGCCACGCAGACGTCAATTCCCCCCATCTTAGAGACAATCTCACTCACCATCTCATCGGCTTGGGATGGGATTCTGAGATCGGCTTGGAATGCCATTCCGCCGACCTCCATTGCCAGTGACTCGGCCTCTTCGGAAGACGTGTGGAAATGTACTGCAACCTTGGCGCCCTCTTCGGAGAACTTCCTGCAAATCGACTGGCCGATCCCTCCGGCACCGCCTGTTACCAGAACCACCTTGCCCCCAAGTCCTGTTTCCATGTGCCTTGTGACTGGTCCGCACTAATAATTACGTTAGTGAACGAGACAGTTGAATACGTCTGCTGCTTCCGGTAAGCGAGGATTATGGACAAGATCAACCTCAGGGAAAAACTCTCCAGCTTCTCGGACCAATGGTCCCCCAAGGTTATCGCCGAGATGAACGACTACCAGTTCAAGCTCGTGAAGATAGATGGGGAGTTCGTCTGGCACGAGCATGATGACACTGACGAGGCCTTCATCGTCATCGAGGGGAGTATGCGTATAGAGTTCGAGGAAGGGTCAGTTGAACTAGGCGAGGGGGAGATGTACGTTGTTCCGAAGGGGGTTAGGCACAAGCCCTGCGCGGACTCCGAGTGCAAGGTGATGCTGGTAGAGCCCAGGGGAGTCGTTAACACGGGTGATGCGGATAGCGATCTGACTGCTCCCAATGACGAATGGGTGTAGTCCCCTCACTCTTCCTCGTCGGTCTTCTTCCCCCTCCTGAGAGAGTACGCGTAGAGAGGGAGGATCAAGAACCACCACGAGAAGATTGGGCCTGGTCCGGCCACCAACTCGCCATGGAACCCTATCAGAGACTCGTGTCCCGGCTGGCCCTCGCTTGGTGCCGAGTCGATGACAGCCTGCCTGTCTCCCTCGTCCAGCAGCCCCAGGTCGTAACCAGTCGATTCGTAAGTGAACACCAGACCAGTGGAGGATAAACCATTGCCGGTTCTTGAGGAGAAGTGGGCGAACTGGTCGATGGAGACGGAGCCGTCGGTCTCCGAGTCGAAACCCCCCGTCGAGGAACCGGTTTCTCCACCCTGATCAGAGCCGAAGATCCCGAAGTCTGCGGCGGCGGCCATTGGGACTCCTAGGACTATCATGGACAAGCAGGCCAGCCACGATATTCCTGCTGCGGCATCTGCCCTCCTGCTGGGCCTTAGTGCAGAGAATCCTAGAGTAGCAACGAAAGTAACCATGAGGAGTGCCAGGTATGTCCTGGCACGCCCCATGCAGTCTCCTCCACAACGCTCGGGCCCCTCATCCTCTGACTCTTCCTTTGCTTCGTTGGATGTCTCTTCTGGAGGGTCGTCATCAGGCCCCCCTCCTTCAGTGATGTCCTCCCTCTGCATCCAGTAGAGTATCAAGGGCGTCGCGTTCTCTATCGATATCTCGAAGGTCTGCTCATCGTTGTCGATGGAGTACTGCGTGCTGATAGTGGGTTCTCTATCGAGTCCCTCTACGTACGTCCCAGTGGCCGTTATCTGGAACCACGCGCTGGACCATGCCACCATGACTAGCAACGCTGCGAGCCCGAGGGCCGCCTTGCGCCCGACTGCCATGGTGACGGGACCTAGTCATCCCTTCTAGGGATGAGCATGGCTGCCGCGGCGATTACAGATAGCGATGCCACCAAGCCATGGGCAGGGAGGCTGGATGATTCGGCTTCGGCCTCGACCGTGTTTGGCTCTGGGTCTTCCCAGTCCGGCACTCCGTCGTTGTCGTCGTCAGTGTCGAAGAAGTCAATCGTTCCGTCCCCATCGCTGTCCGTGGTGTCCAGGTTCGGGAGGTAATCAGGACCCAGTATCTCGTATAGCTCGACCAAGTCGTGCTTGGAGGCTGGCGCAATTTCGTCCATCGATACCTGAGGCATGATGCCTGACTTCGCGTCCCTGGCTGCCTGTCCGGATAGGAGCTTCACGTTGATGGTGGTCGTTGGGTGTGGTATGGAGTCCTTGATCTGCGGACCGAAGAGGAGGCCCCCCTCGAGGACCAGTGCCACTCCCAGGACCCTGACATCGCTGACATCCCAGAGCATGGTCGCACATAGGTCCTCCAGATCGTACTTGGGATCCTCCGGTACGTTGTCCTGAAGCAGGCCCTCCAGCCTTTCCGAGAATGCCTCGACGGTCTTCTCTAGGTTCGACTCGGCGAGAGCTTCGGCCATCCGTTCGAGGTCGGCGGAGCCGCCCGGATCGGCGCCCCCTCCATTGTCAGGGTCTTGGTCCTCGTCATTCCCATCGTCCTCGTCGGAGCCGTCGTCGCAGTCCTCGATGCCGTCTCCGACCTGCCACTCCTGAACGCGAAGATATGGGTCCCAATCGTCGCAGATGAAGTCGGTGACGCGTGGCCCCGTGCCAGTCCAGATGTCACCTTCGGAGGTAGGGACGGCTAGGTACAGGTAGTCTCCGGACCAGACATAGCGAGTCCATTGCCCGTCTCCACCTTGGATAAGTTCCCCGTCTATGGCCATGTCCGAGGGTGCTGGGAATGCGCATGACTCGTACTCATCGACCCACGTTCCTGCCATGTCCTCGCAATTCTGAGGTGACCCACCATAGTCTTCAGTCCAGAATTCGTGCCAGTGAGATGCGTTCCTCGCCCCAATGTGCTGCCATTCTGGGTCATCGATCAATGCGCCATAGACGTCATCGGCAGGGGGGAGGTTTGGCTGGGTTTCGCTGATCTGCAGATCGCCGACAGGCGTTCCGCACCATTCAGGGAATCCGGGATGGTCGAGGGTCTTGGCCTCGAAGGAATCGAACCCGGTATCATCCAGGGAATCTACCCTCACATCCACCGCACATGACCAGACCTGGGGTTGCATCTCCTCGTCGGTGCCGTCGTAGCAGTCCGGGTAACCGTCACCTACTCCCGATGATGGGATGGTCTGCCAGCTTTCGTAGAGGCAGGTGAAGCCGATGTCGCTGGTTCCCTGACCGTAGTACTCCTGGGAGTCGAAGTCCCAGTCGGGCGACCAGTCGTTGATCACGTGTGGCTCGCCTTCGAGCCAAGTCGAGAAGATGCTACCGTAATCATCGGATTCCACTAGGTTCGTTATCCCGACATCGAGCGCGGTCAGGAGCTCGTTGTTGCCCTCTCGCAGGGCTATTCCGAACTGTTCCTCGGAGAATGTGGCCATAATGGTGCCATCCGAGGAGAGGACGGGGGTGTCTCCCAGGGCGTACATCACGTCACCGTTGTTCAGGGCTGAGATGAGTGATGGGTAGTCGTCGTACGCAGATGTCGTTGCCATTGGGAGGTTTTCAGCGGCATAGAATTCGGAGATCGTCCCGGACTGAACCCCGATGGTGACTCCATCTTGGTTGAGCTCGGAGGCGTCGCTTATGGGTGCGGATCCAGAACCTCCTATGACTCCCTGGCTCGCTGTGTAGTAGCCACGCGTGAAGTCTACGGCGGAGTCACGCATCTCCGTCTTGGTCATTGCAGAGATGATCGCGTCGCACCACTCGCCGGACATCAGGTTGGGTATGATGGGGTCCCAACCGGACTCGACCGGCACGAACTGCACGGGGGTCCCGTACTCCTCGGACAGGGCTGATGCCAGGTGGTCGGCGACGTCGATGTCGAAACCGACCATGTCTCCGTTGGCGTCGTATTCCTCGAATGGTGGGTAGAAGGGGTCTGTGCAGTAGGTCAGCTCACCGGTAGACAGGACGTGGTGCAGCGAGCTGCCCTCCGTCGGGTCGGGGAACTCGGTGGGCTGCTCATCGTGCCACTCATAGTACAGGGGCTCGTTTCCGTTTCCGGTTGGAAATTCGTCGGAGCCGTCGTCGCAGTCCGGATAACCGTCGTTGAACCAGTACCGGGGGATTGTCTCGCCGTCGTCGCAGACGAAGTCGGGGGGG
>CETM01012305.1_pt1 | contig 14020 bp, 11 predicted proteins | sample 361451 | NCBI WGS metagenome assembly CETM01 (sample SAMEA2622690, study PRJEB7988) | marine metagenome | isolation source: saline water (ENVO:00002010), including
TCATTCTGTTCTCCTCCCCACATTGTATATGACTAATTACCACCGCGTTTCTAAAACGCGGTGGTTTTTTTTAAAGCCTATAAATCTCTAACTAAATGCCCGCCATCAACTACTAAGGTGGATCCAGTCATGTAAGATCCAGCATCACTTGTAAGAAGAAGAATTGGCCCTCGAAGTTCGTCTATATTGCCTGGTCTTCTAAAAGGAATTCTTTTTATCATCGGTTCACTCATCTCTGAGTCTAAGAAATCACTATTAATATCAGTACGAAAATAACCTGGAGCTATAGCGTTAACTCTAACATTATATTTTGCCCATTCTAAGGCCATTTGACGAGTCATATGGGACAATGCTGCTTTAGATATAGCATAAATTCCATTACCTTTTTGTGCTGCTTCACCAGTAATGGACGATACATTCAAAACAACTCCGTTTTTTTGATTTTTTTCTAATCTCGATTTAAGCCAAAATTTTGATAATGCCCACGGCCCACGAAGATTTGTATTTATAACATTATCCCATTCATCTTGTTCGTTGTTATCTAATGTTCCCACTACTGTCATACCCGCATTATTCACAAGTATATTAATTGAAGAGAATTCATTATTAATATTTTCAAGACAATCTTTGATTGAATTTTCTTCAGTTACATCCAAAGAAAAAGTTTCAACAATTTGACTTTTGTCATTCAACATTTTTTTTGTTTCTTCAAGCTTCTCTTTTCTTCGAGCAGCAAGAGCAAGGTTGGCCCCAGCCTCATATAATGTTTTTGCGATTTCTTGTCCTATACCACTTCCAGCTCCAGTTATTAGTGCTGTTTTTCCCTCTAAATTAAATAGATTACTTGTTATCATTAAATACTCCTATTGCTGCCGCTGTCATAGCTTTTATACCAGTTTTGAGCGTCGGCTCCGGATCAGGCGCAAAAAAAGGTGAATGAATTCCAGGTAGATCAATCTCTCCTCTAATTGATTTTTCCCAAACCTCAACTGGACTTGCCCCAAGCCAAAAAAGAAAAGTTGGAATTTTTGGTTCAACTCTTCCATATCTTCCAAAATCTTCACCTCCCATCACTGCCTTAGACTCAAAAACATTTTCCTTACCAATAGATTTCTTGATATTTGTAACAACTTGATCAACAAATTCAGGAGTATTGTATAAGGCGGGAGTATATTGATCTCTTAACTTAAGTATTGGCATTTTTTCTTGAGGAATTCCTAGAGAAATTGCTTCACCTTCAATTATTCTTTTTATTTTAGAAATAATTTCTTCTCTTACTTTATCTGTGTAAGATCTCATTGTTAGCTGTAATCTAACCTCATCAGGAATAATATTGTGTTTCGATCCTCCATGAATTGAGCCAACAGTTATAACAGCAGGGTTTAGGGGGTCTATCTCTCTACTTACGATTGTTTGTAGTGCTAGGACAATTTTTGAAGCAAGAACAATAGGATCTTTTGCTTGATGAGGGTAAGCACCATGACCTCCTACTCCATAAATCGTTATATCAGCCATATCAACATTAGCCATGGCATATCCTTTTGTATAAGAAACTTTTCCAGCTGGTAAGGAACCAACATGAAGGGCTAGATTAAAATCTGGCCTTGGAAATTTCTCAAACAATCCTTCTTTCAGCATTCTAGCTGAACCTTGCCCAACTTCTTCTGCTGGTTGAAAAATAATCATTAATATTCCAGACCATTCGCTTTTACGTTTTATTAACTCTTTTGCTGTTCCTACTGCAACTGCCATGTGCACATCATGACCACACGCATGCATAACAGAGACTTCAGTATTATTTTCATTTAGGGCTTTGGTGGTTGAGGAGTATTCCAAACCAGTTTTTTCCTGAACAGGTAAGGCATCCATATCAGCCCTAATCATTAAGACTGGACCTTTACCATTTTCATAGATTGAAACAACACCCGTTTTTGCAAAATCTCTTGTTACTTTAAAACCTAGCTCTTTCATTCTATTAGCAAGAAGCTTAGATGTTTCAAATTCTTGCCATGATAGCTCAGGGTTAGAGTGTAAATGCTTATAAAGATCTATAATTTCATCAGCATTAGATTTGTTAGTTAGTGAAAGAAATATCACAACAAATATATATAATTTCTTATAAAAATTCATATTAGTAATGTTCAATTTTATCCTCAACAGCATGTCCTTCAAAAGGAATTAAAATCTGCCTTCTGAAAGTGCAAACTACATCCCCGTTTTGGTTTATGCCTGTTGTTTTAATTGTGACAATACCCTGTCCCTCTCTTGATTTGCTCTCTCTCTTATCAAGAACTTCAGATGATCCATAAATTGTATCTCCATGAAAAACAGGAGCTGTAAATTTAACTTCATCCATGCCAAGATTAGCAATAGCCTTTTGACTACAGTCAGAAACGCTCATACCTATAAGAAGAGATAAAGTATATGGTGACACAACAAGATTTTTACCAAATTCTGTAGCTTTACCATATTCAGCGTCAAAGTGAATAGGGTGAGTATTTAATGTCATAAGTGTGAAAAGATGGTTATCATACTCGGTAATTGTTTTACCTGGTCTGTGATCGTAAACATCACCAATATTAAAATCTTCAAAATATCTCCCGAATTTTTCTCTATAATGATTAGGTCCAATTTCTTTAGTATTTTTGATCATTTAAGTAATTTAACTCCATTTAAAGTTTAAGATTTAAGCATTTTTTTAATATGAAAACTACTGATTCTTCTTATAATGTTAATAAAGGAGAAAAAAATGAAAAATATTTCATATTTTTTTTTAATATTAGTTTTTTTATTTGATAATGCCTTTGCTCAAATTCAAGACATTAAAAATGATCAGGATATATTGCCTGGTGTATTAAGAACTCCAGATAATAGGTTTGAAAACTTAACCGATTATCCATTTGAACCAAATTATATGTTTATAGATGGATTAAGGATTCACTATTTAGACGAAGGCCCTAAAGACGCTAACCCAATAATATTATTTCATGGTGAACCAGCATGGAGTTATTTATTTCGTAAAATGATACCTGTTTTAACAGAAGCAGGACACAGAGTTATTGTTCCAGATATGATTGGATTTGGAAAATCAGATAAATTTATTTCTAAATATGATTACAGTTATAAGCATCATATAGATCTAATGAAAGAGCTTGTGATACGTTTGGATTTAAAGGAAGTAACTCATTTTGGCCAAGATTGGGGAGGGCTAGTTGGATTAAGAGTAGTTGCCGAATTACCTGACCGCTTTGCGAGAGTTGTTGTTTCAAATACAGGAATGGTAGCTCGAGCAGGTTTTTCAGGTTGGTTATTTGAAAATATTGTTAAGCTTGTTGTTTGGTGGCACGGACCTATTACATTTGAAGAATTACAACAAGCTCGTGATAAAGCATTAAAGAGTATTAATCCTTCACCCCTAGAAGGAGCTTTTATGTTTTCAAAATGGATTGCTTATTCATATTATAGCGAAGATATGGATATCATTGGTATTATTGAGAGTTTTGGTGGGTTAAGCTTATCAGAGGGTGAAAAAAAAGCTTATGAGGCTCCTTACCCAAGTGGTAGATATAAAGCTGGCCCACATGTCTGGCCATATTTAATTCCAACTCAACTCTCAGAAAATGAACAATATTGGATTGATGTATATGAAAAATGGGAAAAACCATTTTTGGTTGCATTTGGTGAAAATGAGAGAATTACAATACGAATGAAAGATGATTTTCTAGAACGAATTCCAAATCCAACAGTCATTACTCTAAAGGGGGCTAGTCATTTTGTTCAGGAAGAAGTAGGACCAGAACTGGCAAAAATAATAGATGATTTTATTAACAATAATCCTTGAGAAGATACAGTGTCAGAAGTAAAAGGTGTGTTAAAGTAGTTGTGATTCTTTTTTGAGCTTTTTATAAAATGATAAATATAAGGATTTGTACTTTAGTAGTTGCGATTACCCTTTTTATAGGTGGTTGTTCATCTAATCAAAAAAAATATCTCAAAAAATTACCTGAGGTTCCTTCAAATTGGTCTTCAATTTATGAGGGTGATGAGAATTCTAGTGGTTGGGTAAGTGAATTCGAAGACGAAGCTCTATATGGTCTTATAAAAGAAGCTCTCGAAAATAATAAAGATTTAGGAATTGCATTTGAAAATGTTAAAATTGCGAGAGCTAGAGCAGGGGCATCACTCGCACCATTATTGCCGTCCATTAATGTAGGTGCTGCAAAAAGTCAAATATCAACAACTATCCAAACGTCAAACGGTGATATCGAGAGAGTTTATAATTATCGAGATAGTCTTACAACTCAACTTAATTGGGAGATCGATATATGGGGAAGATTATCAACTAAATCTAGAGCTACATATCTTAATGCTAAGTCAGTTTATAATGATTACGAGGCAGCAAAATTATCTATTGTTGGACTAACGGCTCAGGCTTGGTATTTATTCTGTGAGTCCAAACTTCAAGCAGATTTAGCTGAGAGAAATCTTCAAACGAGACTAAGCACTCTTAAAAGAGTTGAAAGCAGATATCAAAAAGGAATAGTCCAAAGTAGAGATCTCCGTTTAGCAAGATCAGAAGTTGAGTCAAGAAAGGCTGAGCTTTTAAATAGAAGAAAGGCTCTATCTGAAGCGGCAAGAAATCTGGAGATTATTATAGGAAGATACCCAAGTTCGAACATATCAGCAGATACTCTTCCTAGTTTACCGCCAAGACCTATATTAGGGTCTCCAGAGAATGTGTTGAAAAATAGGCCAGATATTATCAGTTCAGAAATTCAGTTAGAGCAGGCTGGATTAGAAGTTACAGCAGCTAGATTAGCATTTCTTCCAAGCTTAAATATAAGTGCACAATGGTCAACATCAGAGAAAGATTGGTCAGATGCTTTTGATCCAGACAGGCTTGTAGGGAATATTATAGCAAGCTTAACACAGTCAATTTTTCAAGGTGGAACAAGGATAGCTCAAGCAAAAATTACAGAAGCTCAAATGAAAATTATTCTTAATCAATACTCAAAGACCTTACTTAATGCTGCAAGAGAAATTGAGGATGCCATTTTTGCTGAAAACATACTTAAAGAAAGAGAAGAGTCATTAAGAAGTGCTTTCAAAGAATCTAAAGCTGCTGAAGAATTAACAATTGATCAATATAATAAGGGTGTTTCGACTATTTTTGAACTTTTAGATGCTCAATCGAGAAGGTTAAGCGCTGAGAGTTTATTGATAAACTCTAGCTTATTAAGAATAACTAATAGAATAAAATTACATTTAGCCATATCTTCGCCATTATTTGAGGAGATATAGGGCTATGAGAAATATACTTAATGCTATTTTTCGATCAAGATTTCTGCCTATTATAGTTATAGCTTTTGGATTTTTTGTCTCATTTATCATCTCTTCCACTGATCCAAAGCCAAATAAGGGAATTGAAATACCAAAGCCAACAGCAGTTTTTTATGAAAATCCAAAAAAAAGAGATGTTACCCTTAAAGTAAATACAAATGGCGAAGTTAGATCTGTAACTGAGATAAATGTTATACCTCAAGTTAGCGGAAGGATTGTTCAGGTTGCAGATGAATTTATAGATGGTGGAAATATAAAAAAAGGACAACCATTGATTTGGATTGATGATCGTGATTATAAGCTTGCTAGTATTTCAGCAGAGTCAAGAGTTGCTCAAGCAAAAAAACTTTTAGAAAGAGAGATAGCAGAAAGTGAGCTGGCTAAAAAAGATTGGGAGGAGCTCGGAGAAGGTGAGGCTAGTCCGCTTACTTTACGAATTCCTCAACTTGAAGAAGCAAGAGCACTTTTAAATGCAGCTGAGGCTGATCTCGAAAAGGCTAAATTAAACCTTGAAAGAACAATAATAAGTTTACCTTTTGATGGGTTAATCCAAAAAAAGAATGCCGGAATAGGGCAATATGTTAATGCAGGTTCTATTCTGGGATCTGCCTTCTCAACTGAAAAAGTTTTAATACCGCTCCCTTTAACTGATACAGAGATTTCTTATTTGGGATTGCCTTTGGGATATGAAGCAAAAGGGTATTTTGATGGTCCAAAAGTTATTTTTAGGTCTTTTATATCAAGAAAATATATTGAATGGACTGGGCGGATTACCAGAACATCAGGCTCAATTGATAGTCAAACAAGGCTTGTTTATGCTTATGCCGAGGTTATGAATCCTTATGACAAAAACCCCCCATTAGCGATTGGTACATATGTTGATGCAGAAATTGAAGGTAGTTTTATATCAGGTGGTTTTATTATTTCTAATGCTGCAATCAAAAATGATAGCGAAATATATGTAATTGACTCAAATAACAAATTAAAAATAAAAAAAATCGAAATTGTTGGAACAGAAGATGAAGATGTAATAATTTTTGGAGATATCAGTGAAGATGATAGGATTGTTGTTTCAACATTAAATACAGGCTACGAAGGAATGGAATTAACCCCTATGGTACTAGATATGAGAGAGGAATTTTGAATGTACAAGATGATTTCATGGTGGGCTAGAAATCCAAAAGCTGCAAACTTACTAATGGCAGGGATTATAATTGTTGGGGTTGCAACTTTTTCAAGGATTGAGCAAGAAGTCTTTCCAAAAATTAGTGCACCAGTTGTTTCTGTTCACTATGTATGGCCAGGGGCATCTCCAAAAGAAGTTGAAGATCAAATTTTAGTTAGAGTTGAGGAATCTCTGAGGGAAATTGAGGGAATTGAAAAAATAAGAGGTTTCGCACAAGAAAGTTTTGGAGCAATTTATGTTCAGGCTTTTGCAGGTGCAGACATAGATTCTCTAGTTCAGGAGGTAAAAAGAGAGATAGATACTGTTGTATCAATTCCACAAGATGTTGAACCTCCGGTGGTAGACGATGCTTCATTTGAGTTTCCTATAATTGCTATAGCTCTGTCAGGAAATGTTTCTGAAAAACAATTAATTCAAACTGGAAGACTATTACGAGATGAGCTCTCTCTTCAACCTTACGTCGATGTTGTAAATTTAATGGGATATCGAAAAGAAGAAATTTCAATAGAATTATCTGAAACAGCGATGAGGAGATATGGTTTAAATTTTGATGATGTAGCAAATGCTATTAGAAAAAATTCTATTAATTTATCTTCTGGAAATATCAAATCACAAACTGGAACATTACAACTTACAACACGAAACCTTGGCGACAATCTTGAAGATTTTAATGAGATTGTAATTTTACAAACACCCGATGGAGGAAAAATAAAAGTTTCTGATGTTGCTACAGTTGTTGATGGATTTGAAGATAAAGATACAGTGAATATTTTAGTTGACGTCGAGACTGGAAAATCTTTGCCACTTTTAGGTTTAGCGGTGATGTCTTCAAGTAATATGAATGTTGTAAAGACTTCTCAGTCTGTTAACGAATGGATTGATAGCAAGCAAGGAAGCTTACCTGAAGGCATGACTTTACAACTATGGACTGATCAATCGGAGCTTTATAAAGGAAGAATGAATCTAATAATTAGGGCTGCTTATGGAGGTTTGATCCTAGTTTTCTTTATTTTGATGCTTTTTTTGAGGCCTGCAGTGGCTATTTGGTGTTCAATAGGTATTGGTACAGCTTTTACAGGTTCTTTGATATTCCTTCCCGGTATGGATATCTCCTTGAATGTTATTTCTCTTTTTGCGTTCTTATTAGTAATAGGAATTATTGTCGATGATGCCGTAATTGTTGGGGAAAATATTCATCTTGAATACGAAAGGGGAAGGACTGGAACTGATGCAGCTATAACTGGAGCATACCTTGTATCTAAACCGGTTTTTTTTGCGGTAATTACAACAATGATAGCTTTTATACCATGGTTATTGCTTGACGGCTGGCAGGTTCAGTTTGTTAAAAACATTTCTTATATTGTTTTATTTGCTCTTGCATTTTCTCTTATAGAAGCATTTTTTATATTACCTTCACATTTAGCAAATCTTAAACCCCACAACGAAAAATCAAAATTTGCAAAAATACAAAAGAAATTTGCTGATGGTATAGTTAAATATGGAAAAACACATTATATGCCAATTTTAGTATCAGCATTAAGAAAAAGATATACAGCATTATCATGTTTTATTTTTATATTAATCACTGTTGTATCACTATCATCTTCTAATTGGATTTCGAAAAGCTTTTTCCCAAATGTTGAAGATGATGAGATGACAATTCAAATTAATCTACCCTCTGGATCACCTTTTTCAAGAACGGAAGAAATTGCCAAAAAGGTTGAAAGTGCTGGATATCAAGTGATTAATTACTACAAAGGAAAGGATAATGCTGTAAAAGGCATTTTGTTAATGCTAGATGAAAATAAAATAACTGCTTATATCAATTTACATGACCCTGCTATTAGGGATGCCTCGGCTAAAGAAGTAGCTAAATTGTATAGAGAATATATAGGTGAAATTCCAGATGCTGAAAATTTTGCGATTGGCACACAAATAGGAAGGGATAGTACGGCAGCAGATTTAGAGTTTAATGTAACGGCTCAAAATACTGATATTTTAATAGAAGCATCGGAGGAGTTTATGGGAAAGTTGAGATCTTATGACTCTATTTATGATGTTAATACGAGTTTGAATAGTGCTGCGACAGAATTGCAAATAATTCTAAAACCAAATGCAGAAAAAATTGGCTTAACATTGGGCGAGATTTCTCGTCAACTAAGGCAAGCATATTATGGTGAAGAGGTTCAAAGACTCCCAAGAGATGGCGATGATGTTAAGGTTATGGTTCATTACCCAAAAAAATTAAGAAGATCTGTGGATAGCTTAACCAAGTTTAGAATTAGAACTCCTGACGGACGAGAAGTCCCATTTATGTCTGTAGCTACGGTCAAGCAATCTCCTGGTATATCTAAGATAGAAAGGACTAATGGGAAGAAAAGCGCAACAATTGGTGCTTACGCCATAGCTGGTCAAAGGTCACAAGTTTTGAAAGATTTTAGGGATAATTTTCTTCCTTTGTGGGAGGCTAAATATAGTGATGTTTCATGGTCATTTTCAGGCGAAGCAGAGGGTGAAGATCAGTTTTTAATTGAAATAAGGTTTTTATCTCTTGTTGCTTTTCTAGCAATGTTTGCTCTATTATCGATAGCTTTTAAATCATATTTCTTGCCATTAATTATATTGTCCGCATTGCCTTTTGGTTTCTGTGGAGCTGTTATTGGGCATGTTGTTTTTGGTAAAGGTTTATCTATGATTTCTTATTGGGGAATTGGCGCAGCTTGTGGTGTTGTTATTAACGATAACCTTGTTTTAGTTGATTATATAAACAGAGTTCGGCGAGGGGGCAAACACCTTCTAGAAGCGGTTATTGAAGCCGGTGTTGTCAGGTTTAGGCCAATAGTTATTACCTCAATAACGACGTTTGTTGGTCTGATGCCTATTATGCTTGAGCCATCAGTACAAGCAAATTTCTTAAAACCAGCAGTTATTTCTCTTACATGTGGAGTAGTTCTATGCGCACCAGTCACCTTAATATTAGTGCCATGTTTAATGGTAATTGGGGCAGATATAAAAGAAGTATTGGGTAGATTACCTCAAGTAATTAAAAGGCAATTTAACCCTACAGCATCATAAATAAGTAAATTAAAAAGGTGAGAAAGTTCAAAATATTGTTATATAATCTATGCAAGAAGCAATGAAAAAGTTACAAATATTACAAGATAAGAAATATAGTAAAAATGTTTTTGAAAACCAATAGTTGTTAATATAAATAATAGCAATCAATTTGAACAGCGTTAGACATGAATAAAGAAGAATTTAAAAAAATAGCTTATCCTGAAACCTATGCTGATGAAATCGAGCTCCATAATATTTTTAGCTTTATGAGGAAGGAAGAACCTGTTTCCTGGGTTGAACCAGATCAATTCCGACCATTTTGGGCTGTAACAAAGCACGAAGATATAATCGAAATAGAAAAGCAAAATGAATTTTTTATAAATGACCCTAGAACCACTTTGATGGATATCCCAACTGAAGAGGCAATTAAAGAATTTACAGGTGGTAGCCATTTGTTGGTAAGAACACTGGTTCATATGGACAACCCTGATCACCAAGTTTATCGATCACTAACACAAAAATGGTTTGCTCCACCAAATTTGCAATCTTTAAAAATAAATATAAGGGATATCGCCAGAGAATATGTTCAAAAAATGATTGAACATGGTAGTGAATGTGACTTTGCTCAAGATGTGGCTATTTTTTATCCTTTAAGAGTAATTATGTCTATTTTGGGGGTTCCAAAAGAAGATGAACCAAGAATGTTGCGCTTGACCCAAGAATTATTTGGTGGCCGTGATGAAGATATGATTAGAGATACAGAAGAAACATCACCAGAGTCAAACACCATCACTGATTTTTTTGAATATTTTAATAATTTAACTGAAGAAAGAAGAAAAAACCCTACTGACGATGTTGCGAGCGTAATTGCTAATGCGGAAATAAAAAATGAACCTCTAGGTTATCTTGAAGCTATGTCATATTATGTAATTATAGCAACTGCAGGTCATGATACAACTTCATCCTCTACTGCCGGCGGTGTTTTAGCTCTGACAGAAAATCCAAAAGAATTTTTAAAACTCAAGAACAACCCAGAACTCATGCCAAGTGCGGTCGAAGAGACAATAAGATGGGTTACCCCAGTAAAAAATTTCTTTAGAACTGCGACAGACGATTATCAGTTAAAGGATAAGAAAATAAAAAAACATGACTCAATCTTATTATGTTATCCATCAGGGAATAGAGATGAAGATGTTTTCGAAGACCCTTTTGAATTTAAAGTTGATAGAACTCCAAATAGACATTTAGCATTTGGTCATGGAGCACACTTATGTCTTGGAAAATATCTTGCTAAAATTGAGATGGAAATATTTTATGAGGAATTATTTAAAAAAATTGATAAAATTGAATTAAATGGTGATCCTGAATGGGTGAAAGCAAGTTTTGTTTCAGGCTTAAAATCACTTCCTATTAAGTACTCGATAAAGTAAGGATATTATATGGCTACATTTCAAGAAATATTGCAAGAGGCAAATAATGTTGTTCCAAAAATAAGTCCTAATGAAGCAAAATTTTTGCAAGATGAAGGGGCTTTAATTATTGATATTAGGGAATCTGATGAAGTTAGCTTATCTGGAAAAGTTGAAAACGCATTCCATATTCCAAGAGGTTTATTAGAGTTTCAAACTAAATTAGTTAATCCGAATGGACTTGAAAATTTTACTCCTGAAAATACAATTATTCTTTATTGTGCATCTGGCGGTAGAGCGGCCTTAGCAGGAAAATCTCTTAAGGATATGGGATTTGAAAAAGTTTATAATCTCGGAGGACTTAAAGATTGGGTAGATGCGGACTTACCAATAGAAAAATAAAACCTAAAATTGCATCATACCATAATCATCGGCTTGCGATGGTAAGTTAGAAGGATTATGGGTTTTGGCGTTCAATTCAGTATCAAGAAATTCATATACCTCTATTATTTTTGAATCTTTGATTTTAAAAATTTGACAATAAGTTGTTTCAAAATTTACATTTTCTGTTGTTTCGGCTCTCCCAGTCATTAAGCCTACAACACGATCTTCATCTGCACACATTACCTTCCATTTTCCAGCAAACTCAATGCTTTCGGGTTTAAATGATTTCATTACAGAAGGTACTAAAATTTCGTATACTTTATCCCTTCCTTCCCATCTTCCAGAAAAAGGATTAGTTCCATTTATATGAAAAACAACATCTTCACTCATCATATTAATCACAGTATCGAAGTCACCAACACTTACTGATTTATAATACGTTTCCATTATTTGCCTATTTGTCGCGCTTTTGCTCATTTACATACCTTTTATAGTTGTTTAGTTTCTATTTTATTTCTATAAGACTAATTAATAGCAGTCAAAATAATAAGGAGTTACTGAATGTCTATTCCATTTAATTTTCGTTTAACAGATTTTCCTGTTGAAGCAGAAACCTTACGTCTTGAAGTTAGAGAATTTCTATCAACTGCCCTAACGGATGTTCCAAAAGAGACAAGAGCCGAAACTTGGTACGGTGCTGATGAAGGATTTAGCAGAAAAGTCGGGGAAAGAGGTTGGATTGGTTTAAGTTGGCCAACTGAGTATGGAGGTTCAGGCCGTTCAGCTATGGAGAGATATGTTGTTCTTGAAGAAATGTTAACCGCTGGAGCGCCTGTTGGAGCACACTGGATAGCAGACCGTCAATCTGGACCACTTATAATTCGATATGGGACACCTGAACAACAAGAGAAATTATTACCAGGCATTCTGAAAGGTGAGTCATATTTTTGTATAGGAATGTCTGAGCCTGATTCTGGCTCAGATTTAGCTGCATTAAGAACAAAAGCTGAAAAAAAAGGTGATAAATATATTGTCAATGGTACAAAATTATGGACATCTGGAGCACAGCGTTGTCAATATATGATTGCTCTCTTTAGAACATCAAAAGATGAAGATAGACATGGTGGTTTAAGTCAATTTATTGTTGATTTAACTCTACCAGGTGTAACTATACGTCCAATAATTGATCTAGCAGGAAGACATCATTTTAATGAAGTTGTTTTTGAAGATGTAGAAGTACCCGAATCAATGCTTGTTGGTAAAGAGGGTGATGGATGGAATCAAGTCACTGCAGAATTGGCATTGGAACGATCTGGTCCAGAGAGATATTTATCAAGCTATGCTCTTTTACAAGAATTAGTAAAAGAGTTTTCAGAAAGAAATGATTTTGAAGGTGTAACAGAAATTGGAAGACAAATGGCTCATCTGACAACATTAAGGCAAATGTCAGTATCAGTTGCAGGTATGTTAAATGATGGTGAGAACCCAGCATTAGAGGCTTCGGTTGTCAAAGATCTTGGGGCTGTCTTTGAGCAAGATTTACCTAATATAGCTCATAGAATTATGGATTTAGAGCCTGATGCTCAAGGTAATGATTTTCAAAAATATCTTGCTATATTAACACAAATTTCTCCGTCTTTTTCTCTTAGAGGTGGAACAAGAGAAATCTTAAGAGGTATCATCGCTAGGGGATTGGGTTTAAGATAATGAATGATGAGACTTCTCAATTATTGTCTGACACAGCTGAGAAACTTTTTAGCGATCATGTTACAAAGAATTGTATAATTGATGCTGAAAAAGGTAAATGGCCTCAAGAATTGTGGGCAGAGGTAATTGATAATGGTTTGAATTTAATACTTGTTCCTGAGGAGCTTGGTGGAGTTGGTGGTAATTGGATGAATGCTGGAATTCTTTTTAAAGCTACAGGTAGATATCAAGCACCTATACCATTAGCTGAAAATATCGTTGCTTCATATATTCTAAGTTTGGCAGGAATATCACAACCTGAAAATTCAATTTTAACAATTCTTAATGGAGCTTTTATTGCTGAAGAAAAATTTCTATCAGGAAGTTCACCAAGAACACCGTTTGCTTCTCATTCAACTCATGGAGTAGTTTTATATAAGGATGGGAGTGACCTAAAAGTTGGATTAATTGAGATTGATAAGAATAACTTAGAAGATAATAACAATATTGCTCTCGAGAATAGAGGGCTTATAGATCTTAATAAAGCAGAACTTATCGAAAATGCCATTGTTGATTGTGATTCAAATTTGATAAATCAGTTAGGGGCCCTTATGAGGTCAAACCAGATGGCGGGCGCTCTTGAGTCAATATTGATCCAATCAGTCAGATATGCAAACGAAAGAATCCAGTTTGGCAGGCCTATAGGAAAATTCCAAGCAATACAACAAGATCTTGCAGTTCTGTCTACTCATGTTGCTGCATCATCTGTCGCAGCGGATTATGCCTGTTCCTCAATGGATAAAGGTAATCCTGATTTTGCAATAGCAGTTGCAAAAAGTAGAATTGATGATGCTGTCTCGGTCGGAGCTGGAATTGCGCATCAAGTTCATGGAGCAATAGGCTTCACTTATGAGCATGGACTTCATTTTGCAACAAGAAGATTGTGGGCATGGAGAGC
>CETM01204017.1_pt1 | contig 14010 bp, 13 predicted proteins | sample 361451 | NCBI WGS metagenome assembly CETM01 (sample SAMEA2622690, study PRJEB7988) | marine metagenome | isolation source: saline water (ENVO:00002010), including
GCATGTAGTTCACGAATTTATCCAAATGCATACCAAGCCAGTCTATTTGATGTTCTGTGGTAGCCGGGTCGTATAGGTCTATACCATCTGTCTCAACCATTATAAAAAATGCAGTTGACCAATCGCTTTTACCATCTTCAGGGGTGCCAATCGTAATATCTTGAGAAATTTCAGCCTTCATTAATTCGAGCTGGTCTGTAAAGAATTCTCCATACTTGCGTATATCATCTCCATCAATGCGCAGGAAAACTCCAATTTGGTCCTTACCACGCCAAGCTGTAATCCATTTCAAGGGCGCAGGCAGTAATGCCTTGCACCAATTGCTACCTCCTCTTCTGAGAGGTTCCTGATCTGGATGGCTAAAATTGATTTCATTTATGGCCCTCTGCCAAAATAGGGTATTCAGCTCCTTTTTTTCTTCATTCATCTGTCGCTGAGCAGGACTCGTTTGATTAGACAATTGATTAACTTCTGACTCATCTTCCTCAATGCTAACTGGCATACCTTCTGTCGAGATTAAAACTGTGCGGGTTATCGTCTCAATTGCCTGCGGTACAGATGGAGATAGCAAAATTTCTCCCTTAGTATTTTGATGGACTGAAATTTCTAGCAAACTCAAATCCGCTGTCATTCCGGTCATTGCAGGTGAATTCACCAAGTTGACCAGGTCGGTGCGGATACCATCTCCAGCAATGACTATATGGAAATTGCCTTTTTTAATTCCTTGATCTACTCGACTAATCAATAATGACTCATCTACTGAAATGCCCGCGCTTCGCAAGGCGAACACAATAGGGTCTTCAGTGCCAGAATCGATGTGCTTCCTTAATTTGGAAGAGAGGTCTGAATAACTCAGCGATTGCAGGAGCGATGCGTATTCAAACGCTTGCGCCAAGACTTCTCGTCTTGCCTGCGGATTTTTCCAGAGCTTACATTCGATCAAGATGAGCTTGCCTGTTTCTGTGATCGTTAATATATCGAGATATAAATTTCTTATTCCGTCATTAAGATTTAGCTCTCTACAGAGTGGGATTAGCCGAAGTTTGTCATAGCTCGCATCTGTAGGTTGAATAAGCTCAATATTGGCAAACAGAACTTCTTGCAACCATTTCTCATCAAAATGACCTCCAGCGCTTAGAGAGTATCTCTCAAATCTTTCTTGCAGATCGCCATTCTTAGATAAAGCGAATATGTCACCACTCTTCATTGCAATTTCTCTTCGATTGTATTGATTCATGGGCTACTTTAGCAAAAAGCCCACGGGGATACTCTCGGCACTTGGTAAGAGGATTGAGAGCTCGGTGGAGGGGCTTCAATTTTGTATACTCCCCGAGGTGAATCGAGAGCTTCACTTTTTTTCTAAATGTAATCCAAATATCAATCCACGTCCCATCGCAAATACCTTCTTCATTCAAAGATTCCAGTCCTAGCGAATACAATTTTTTCTCAAATGCTTGCCACTGTTTTTCAGTAGGCGTGGCAATGCTAAGTGGCTCTTTCAGAAAAGGTATACAGGGTGAGGTTTCTTGAACGTTCAAACGCAAGCGGTCGTTCTCGTTCAAGTCAATAAGATAGTGAGAGCCGAAGTAACTCTGTTCCTCGTAATAAAATTTTTTTGGAAAGGGTTGAGCCATCGGCTTAATTCACTGTTGATTATTCTGAGGGTCGAGTGAATCTTCACAAATAACATCTTCCCCTGCAAGATGTTCAATGTCTAATTCAGATCGTATTTGCTCAATGAACTTACCATATTCGCAACGCTCCGAGTGGGTTGGACACGCTCGTTTTTCTAGGGTTTGTTTGGCCCTAATAAGAGCTGCCTCAACCCAGGAATCGTCTCCAACAAAAGGGATAATGGCTGTTTTAAATCTCATCCAGGCTTGAGAAGTGTTATCAGTATCGATCATGCCAGATTCATTTACGTGCTGCCCGTCCACATAGAGAAAATACCCGGTATCACTTACAAAGTGGCCTTTACGTCGCAGTATCCATTGGTACATTTCCATCTGTCTCCGATAACTAGCTTTGTAGTCTACTTTTTTAGGGTCTTCAGGCGGCGCGATAAATGATTCATCCAAAGGAGCTGGTGTCCTGCTCATTTGCGCAGTGCTTTTATAATCGACGACATGCAACTCTCCGCTTTCAACATTCTCCCAGACGTCATCAAGGCCTCCACCAAACAAGATGTTCGTCTGTTCGTGGATTGTATTGAAATGATTAGGGCTTGAACCGAAATGTAAGGAGCTTTCCCATTTCTCAATGTCTTCGTGGGCGAATGGACGCAAGTGAAATAAGTTAGCATCACTCATAACGGGGTGTGGGCCTTTACCCCGGAATTGATCAAAGTCTTTTTTTAACAGCGTGTCAGTATTAGTGTTCAGCAGAAATCCAGGAATAGATGGAAATTTTACCCCACGCACTCGATCCAACCAGAAACAGGCTTCACATTGTATATACCCTTCCAGCCTACCTCTGGATAGCTCATAGGGTTCAGTGCGCTCTGGTTTGTAAGTCCCTCTATGTCTCGGCATTAGTGATCACTTTGCTCATTCAGATTGAAATTTTTAGCTTTTTTTAATACAATAAGCATAGCATTTGAGAGGACTGACGTCCCACCAACCTGCTGCTGAGCAAGGTGGTATCCCATCGGGAAATGTGGCCTAAGGGCAACTACAGCGTCAGCCTCCTTTGAGTTTCTCACTGGGGGTTTTTTAATGTCTGAAAACATATTTTCCTTTTACTGATACAAATAATTCTGCTCTCGCTGAAGGATCAATGGCGGATCGTTAGATATCCAATTCAATGCTGTAACCTTGTTTATTTATAGATAAAAAATAGGAGATCGTATGGAAAATATCGATAGTGGTTGGCAAAGAAAGGAATGGGAATGCGTAGATAATTGGAGAGGAAAAGGCTGCGGATGGAAGGGGCTTGGCTCCGAATGCGTGACAGTTGATTGGTTTGAATGCCTTATGGAAAAAGGCTGCCCACTATGTGGTAATCAGATTTTTAATGTGGAGTTTCCGTTAGTAGGAGTTCCCGCTGGTACGAGCACTCACTGATTAACCTTGAGTGTCTGCTCTCTAATCTGTAGTCTGTAATTAGAACCAAAACATCAATCTAACTTGAATAGGTGATTTATATTGTCAAATTTCTTACATTTTCACTTCTTTGTTTATTTTCTGTTCTGTCATTCGCTCAAAACACCTACATAAAAATAGGGGACACTACCTTTGGTAGTGATGGGTCCTCATATACGAAAATAGGCGATACTACTTTTGGTAATGACGGTTCGACCTACACAAAGATAGGTGATACGACGTTTGGTAATGATGGGTCTAGTTATACCAAAATAGGCGATACGATATTCGGTAGTGACGGTTCCTCCGCCATAAAAATAGGCGACACAATTTTTGGTAGTGATGGTTCCTCAGCGACGAAGATCGGCGACACAATATTCACCAACGGAGGTCTGAAAAAAGACAACAGTAGCGGTAGTTTATTTGGCGGCAGTCTTTTTGGCAATTAGATGTGAGCAAACTAATCACAGCAATCCTTTTGCCAGGCCGTGTATGTTAGAAATTGCTGCGATAATTTTTCTAGTCTTAACAATACCAATATGGCTGCCTATGACTATAGGTATTTTCACAAGTCTGCTTCGGTTCGGTTTTATGGCTGTCTTTTGGCTGGTCCTTATTGCTGCCGCTTTTTATTTAATATTCGTATGATCACCAAGTACGCGCTGCTTATGTAAATTGTAAAAATCGGAGCAAATTTAATGGAAACGAATCACAGTATGATAATTAAAGCAGCGCACTTTGCTTCTTTAAAGCATAAGACGCAGCGCAGGAAAGACAGCGCAAAAACGCCATACATTAATCATCCTCTAGCACTAGCCAATGTATTGGCAGTTGAGTGTGGCATTGATGATGGGGAGGTTATTTGCGCAGCGCTTCTTCACGACACAATTGAAGATACGGAAACTACAGAGGAAGAGCTAACAAAAGATTTTGGTGAGAAAATTGCCGCCATCGTACTTGAAGTAACAGATGATAAGACTCTTGATAAACTGCAGCGAAAAGAAGCACAGGTTTCTCATGCGCCTCATATCTCAGACCAGGCAAAGCTCGTTAAATTAGCCGATAAAATAAGTAATTTGCGGGATATTTCTTCTTCACCGCCTTTGGGATGGTCGGTTGAGCGTAAGCAAGAATATTTCGACTGGGCGGCTCGAGTAATAGACGGGTTGAGAGGAGTGAATCCAAGGCTAGAAGCATTGTTTGATAAGGTTTATTCTAAAAGACCTAAAATATCCTAAGAAAAAGTAATCATTTTTGGAACTCACGAGTCCTAGATCTGTCTCAATATATCCAGGCAGTCGAATTAATTAATCAATGGGAACTTTTCTAGGGTTCTGAGTTTAAGCGAGCCAATTAATGAAAATCGAATTTAGAGAAGTAACACATCAGTTTGATGAGACCCACATGGGCCATAAAATATTTTTCCACCCTTGCTATGAGACTGACACCATCTCTGCAACAGCAAATACAGGGGGTTTTACACCCTTAACGGCTATAGCTAGGTATTTCGGTTGGGATTCCAAATTTATTCACAAAGCGTCAGAGGAGTGTAATGCTCGAAATGAAGTCGCCATTGTGACTCAAGTAGAACCAACATTAATTTTGGTGCCAAAGACCAGAGAGAAAGAAAAGGTCAGGTTCTTGATTAATGACTTGCTGGATGCAGCGAGTGAAATTGGAAGCAAGATACTGCACTTTACACACTTTGGTTTTACTCAAACTGAATACCCGGAAAACGAGTTGCAAATGATATTGAATGAGTTTGGCCATTACACCGTGGGATCTGCAGACGGTTTTGGCTTCGTTACACCTAGAAGAGGCTATTTCACTGCGCAAGAACGAGCACGTGACCAAAGAAAAATGGAAGAGATCAAGCGAGAATTAGCGGAAAGTCGGCGAGAGACAACCGTAAAGAAAATTGTCTGGGACTATGATTTTCGGCGTTGGAGTTCTTTAAAAAAAGCATGGCGTAGATTGAAATATCGCCAGGACAGTGTCGGCCATATTGGATCTTCAAACCTAATATTCACGCGAACCAAATATCTTGCCTGGCCTGAATAAATGACTAAACAAGTCAATCCAGAGGTCGCGTATAAGAAAGGACTTTATTATCTTAAGGGCGAAGGTGAGGGTAAGAGTCTGGAAAAAGCCAGAGAATGTTTTGAGGAAGCTGCATCCCAGGGTTCCGAGCAAGCCTTGTTTCAACTCGGGGAGATTTACTGGTGGGGTAAACCGGGAAAAGACGTCAAGAAAGCGATTCACTATTACGAACTAGCCGCTGACAAAGACGACAAAGATGCGCAGCATGCACTGGGCTTTGCTTATCAGTATGGCCATGGCGTGGAAGTTGATCTTGAAAAAGCAATAGACCTCTTAATGAAGGCCGCAATGCAAGGTTAGTCAGAAGCGCAGAATAGAATTGGCAACGCTTACCGTAGCGGTGAAGGTCTTCGCCAAAATCAGACCGCTGCTTACAACTGGTTCAGTCAGTCAGCGGTGTTTGATTCCCACGGAATGTGCAACCTGGGTGCCTGCTATTACAATGGTAATGGAACGCAGAAAGATATCGACAAGGCTAACTATTGGTGGAAGCAGTCTGCTGAGCTCGGTTATCGTCAAGCGCAAATGAACTTGGGTTTTTCCTATTTATTGGGAGACGGTTTGACAAAGAATCCTCGGAAAGCAAAGAAATGGTTTAGGCTTGCCGCACTGCAGAGTCATCCCGAGGCCTTTAGAGCACTAAAAGAAATCGACGAGGCAGAGATATAGAATGATCTTGTCGCATAATTTTAGTTTGCAAAATAGCCAGTTGCGTTATCTAAAAGAAAAAGTCCGGCGTCTCATTGAGGAGAAAGGAGAGCCTGAGATCGAAGAAAACATTGGTATTGATTGTGGAAACAAGCGCAGATAATTAAATTAACAGGAAATACAAATGCAAGATTTTGCTAGGTACAACGATAACCGTAACTTGACGGCTCTGGAGACCCGAACAGTCGAGTGGACACCAGAGATTCCAAGCGTAATTTTAGGAATTTTAGTTGGCATTTTCGTCACCATTATATCTTTTAAGATAGTCGAGTATTACAAAGGCCAAGCAGCGCTTATAGAAACTCCGGTGAAAGAGAGATTTGAAGACAAACCATTTGTGTTTGAATTCTATGATGCCCTGAAAAATTATGAAGTCCCCCCAAGGAAGCTTTAGAACCTCTTTCTGAAAAAACTGTCAAGGCTTAATCTAGAGAGAAGGTATGCTTAGGTTTAATAAAAAGGATTCTTCTTTTTCATCGGCAGAGAAAAGTTCTCTTAAAGAAAATAAAATACTTGAGCGATACGATTTACAAAAAGCGATAGTGACCTCCTGTGAAGAATTTAAGAATGAAATAGGACTGCCCTCTGCATTTCTTATTGGTCAAGAAATAACTCCAGATAATTCGACTCAAAATAGTTTAGATTTATTAGCTTATGATGCCGAGGAATCGTCGCTCATAGTTATTGAATTAAAACGAGAGAAAAATAAATTACAATTACTTCAAGCGATTTCGTATGCGGCAATGGTCTCGAAATGGGATAAAGAAACCATTATCCAGCATATTAACCATCAAAAAGTTGCTGATTACGAGGAGCTGCTCGGTATAGTCAATTCGAATGAATTAAACACTGAAATAAAAATAGTTTTAATCGCAGAAAGTTTTGACCCTGAGGTGATAGTTACTGCCGATTGGCTCACAGCGTTTTCACTAAATATCTATGCTTATGCAGATGTAGAGTAAGCGTGCTCAATTTTAGAGGTACTTCGAGCCTCGGCTGCGAATTATACATTAATCAAGATTTGATAAATTTTGAGGGCTCTCCTGACCAAGACACTCTTAAAAAAGCCTTTGCTCGCGTCGCAGCCACATGCAGCAATGATTTGAATTGAACTTTCATATCCTCCTTATCAGCTTCATCGATCGCTTTGTCCAGCCGCCATTTTGGCGGAAATTTAACCGAAGAGATAAACGGAATAGCGACTGCCTTAAATTCAAGCCCCTTCGCGCGGTGCATAGTGCATAATCGCACTCCAGCATCTTTTTGGTCGTCAGCCTTATCACTCGTTAGTTTTAATGATTCGATACCGGCTTTGGAAAATTGCTCCTTAATCAGCTTCAACTCTTTGTTGGTAAAGGCGAGTACTCCAATTTCAGAATCGCGAATTTTGTCACTTGGCAACTCACTAACCCACTGTGCAAGAGCGTTCAGCTCCTTCTCATCGGAATCGTAACCGCTCAGTTGTGGTGCGATGCCTTGCTTAATGCTGGCATATCCCTCTAGGGTATCTTCTCCATCGTTCAAATCATCGACACGCACGCCACTCAAAATTGATACTGCCCAAGCACGTATCTCGTGAGTCGTTCGATAGTTCAACCTAAGTTTACGTGACCGTCCAACAATATTAATGCCACATGCTGACATACTGGTACGACGGTTATAAATTCGTTGATGTGCATCGCCCACTATGAAAATTGAGTTTTTATCACCATTTAAAGATTCGGGTATAAGTGTTCTTATAAGCTTGAACGCCTGCTCTCCCATATCTTGGGCTTCATCGACAATTACCGTCGCATAACCCTGCTTACCAGGCTCACTTAGAAGCAACGGAACCGCTTCACGATAAACATCATCTCGCTCAACCAAACCGCTCTGCAGCAATTTTGCACGATACAAGGCAAAGATATTCCAGAGATCTTTGCGCTTAGCTCGATTTAATGGTGTGCCTCGGCCAGCACGAGAAACTTTTAGATATGAGTTTAAGTCATTAAGCCCTTTGGCTTGGATAATCTGCTCCCACTCTGCTTTAACGAATGCCTCAGTCAACCGATCAGGAAGTGTGCAGGTATCGAATACTTCTAACCACAAATCCGCGATCTGTTTCTCATCTTCATCGGTAGTTACAACTCGCCTATCGAACTGTTTCTTCTTTAAGTACTGGCTCGCCCAGCGATCTAGGTTGATAACTTCAATTCGCGGCGTTGATCCGGACACATGCTCCGGGCATAAGGTTTTCATATTTTCTTTAATATCTTTGGCAAGCGTAGTGGTAAAGGTTGTAACCAGAACCTTTTGACCTTGCTTCTGCGGGTCAGCCGCTAGTTGATCGGCAATATATTTTGCTCTATGCATTGCTACAACAGTCTTACCTGTGCCAGCACCGCCGCGAACCATTGCAGGGCCGTTATACTCTTTGTACGCGAGCTTGCGTTGCGCAGGGTGAAGCCAGACACGCCATCCTTCGAGTTCGCCATCAAAGAATCGACGGAGCTGATCGATGCTCTCTGGTGTGAAGATTGTCTGCCGGCTTTCTTCGGTAGTAAGTAATTCCTCGAAAGTTTTATCACTAGTATTTCCAGTATTATCAATTTCTTCTCCAACAATTGAGTAAACTTCTTCTTCGCTATATCCGGCAGCAAGCGCATAAAGTACTTGAAAGCTTAGCGGGTCGAAGCGATCTTCTGACGCCTCCAATTCCTCTTCTGATTCAAAAGTACGTGCTATAGCAATCGCTTCGTCTGCCGCACCAAGAGACTTAAGCTTTTTGTCTTTGAAAGCAGCAAACAGTCGAGATGGTGAGTCATCAACATCAAGCGACTCTTGAGCTTGTTCAATCTCTTCAACGATACGAATTCTGTTTGAAGCGTTATCGAGTTTTACGCGTCGCCCTTCCGCCCAACGATATGCCTTATCATGAGCATTCACGTGCACGAACATAATATCCGTTGCGGTTTCGAAAGCGATTGCCCGGTAATTTTGATCAAGGCGTAATGATTTAAGGGACTTGTCCTTACTTGCTTCTACGGATTCAAGGTTAAGCCCATTTCCCGAAGGGTTATCCATATACCGGGACATCACATCTAGGAACTTACCTGATACATGATCAGGCAATTTTCGCACGGATTTCAAACAGCCTTGGTCGTACGAAACACGTTTTGCTGATGCAGTGTTCATAAATTATTTCCCTTTGTGTTTTCTAAACGCGAAATAATGTCTGCGACAACCGCCGGAAGTGTCTCAGCAGCTAAATCCCAAATAACTATATTTTCTTTCTGTATCGTATCATCATCAGTGACCCATAATCCTCGGGAGGTCCAACCAATCTCTGCACCACCAAGCACTCGATTTCCATCCATGATCTCTTCTCCTATAGCATCTGGTACTTCAACTTGAGCCGCTATTAGAGCATCTATTAGAGAGTAGTATTCTTCTAAGACCTCTGCGCGCACCTCGGACCATGCATTATCAACCTCAGTATCGTTAGGGTGGCCAGTGTTGGGCATCGGCGTGTCTAAGGTATCCAACCCGGGGAACTCAATGTGCAGTCCGTTGATTGTCTGCAGAAGGTTGATAGATCGCCAGAGGCCTCGAAAAGCCTCAACAAACTCTTCGGTAATTTCTGCTTCATTCTGCACGGGCGGATGGTTGAATCTAATCAACACTCGAATATCATCGAAAACCTGCTCAAACTCAGATGGCTGAACACGCTCAAGCGACAGACACAGATCTAGCTTGGATCCATGGGCAGTTTGCGCCAGCGGGTTGGCCTTAATCCAGTCAGCATTTTCAGTTCTGAGCTCATCAAATAATTGAACTGTTTCTGCTGGGTGGCCTTGTCCAACAATCCCACGAAGTAGGATTCCGTTTGCCACGTCAAAAGTATGCGCAGACTGGAGCGTCTCTTTCAACAATTCAAATGAGCCGGCTGTTTGAGCCTGTTTTATGCGAGCCTCGTGAGCTTTGAAATGCGATAGCACTCTGCCGAGTGATCCGATAGACTCGGGTTTCATGGCTTCTGAAGCTAACGGATTACTGAAGGGCTTAGTAGATTTTGGCTGTAAGTCGTACCATGTCAGGGACCAAACCGTTACCTCTTCTGAACGAATCATTTCCATACGATCGAGAATATCTTTGGTCACAGAATCGGCATGATACTTAATACCGTCAGTCTCTATTACAATCGGCTTGGATGCAGAATGGTCTATGGGTGTCATCAAGAAGTCTACCACTTTGTGCGGCATCTTCTTGAAGCGATTTTTCAATTGCACCTGTGGCTCAATTGTCCAAATAGGATTATCCTCGCCAGTCGAAAGTACAAATCCACGCGAGCCATCGCCCACGACTTTTGGAGTGAGCGAGTTATCGCCGAATGCTTTTTTCAGAGCCCCTAAAAACAGCGACTCTAACTCGCTTCGAATTAGGCTGTTGGATAGGTTGTCATCGAGCGTTGTTGTCGATTTACTCAAAGAATCCCATTGATCTAGGACGCTCTCCATCATCGAACGCGCTAAATCTCGGTCAGGCTCACCTGGTCCAAACTGAGATCGGTAAGATTTCACACACCGGTAACAACCAGTCTTATCTTCATGCGAGCAAGGACAGATATCGAGTGCCTCAAAAGCACTCTTAATAACGGCTTTCATTGCTCCTGGGTTATCGGCTAGCTGGCCGAGGTAGCCGCTACCGCCAGGGACCGCGTCGTAGAGAAATAGACTTCTTACGGTCGACAGTCCATCTATTTGAGCTTCCACGACCGCCGAGCGAATATGATCAACGCGACCGGCAAAATAGCGACGCATACCAAGATTAATAGCCGCTACGAAGCTCTTAATCTCATCATAATTTACCTCGCCTGCAACGGGGATAATCACGCGAATGGCTTCAGTTTCAAAACTTCGCATTAAGAAAGCGTGACTTAGCCAGTCAGACTGCTGCTCCAAACTGTTCTTGATGACATTACAGGAAGGTGGATGTTCACCAATTTGATCTGCAGGAAGAAAAGAGGACTGCTGCGTTCCGCAGTAACGACAGATTCGGAATGGGGTCGATGATCGAGAAATACCGGCGATTCGAGGTCCAAGGGGACCATCAGCGCGCTCACCGAAATTAAAGTCACGGAAGGTGCATCGCGAGATCAACTCATACCCAAACGGCGTACTGGCTTTTTCATCATCGGACAACCATGCTGCTGAGATATCAGCCGCTTCGTATTGCGGGACCATCGAACGGTCAAACTGCACCAGCGTGCGTTGATCCGTGTCGCGAATTGTCGCTCTCTCCTCAGAGCTTATTGCTAGCACCGACTTCAGCTCAACGACCTCGTGAACGGAACCACTATCGGCCCACATATCATCACCGCAGCGAGGGCATTCGCTGTGGTTGTCGGTAACCGTTGTATTCTCAACATGGGAACAGGTTGGGCAGAACCGCCAATGGGTTAAATCTTCCGATGACATATCAAGCCGCGAGATCTCGACCTGCCTCCCGTTCGCATAGAACGTCTGCCCCAGCGCAAACTCACTGAGTGCTGAGCTAGCGGGTCGTTGGTACTCAACGGAGAACAAATTGTCCTCATCAGGTGCAGCATTGCCTTCTCGACGAGATAGTAGTTGGGTGAGCTTTACGCCCTCTTCAGGGAATGCGTAGTTGGGAAGCCGGCCACGGTCGGTGAGAAATTTAATAACAGGCACATCATCAATACCCTTGCGAATGAGTCGATTAATTTCTTTTCGATCCTGCTCTATGGCATCTTCAAGTTTCTTAAATTCCTCTGGAGTAAACTCGGCTTCGCGCGCTTTTAGCTTACGCTTTTCTCTCGTGAGCTCTTCACGCTTATCCGCCAGGCGCGCTCGTTCGATGTCAGCATCATCAAAGGCTTGAAGAACACTCCAACGCATTGATTTGGGCTCGTCAGAGACAACAAAGTTTTTAAGCCGCTCGACAAGATTAGTTTGCGCTTGAACATCATCAGGCAATAGCCCTATAAATGCATTTGCCAGAGCTTCGCCTTCAGACGTTGTGAAGGTCAACCAATCCACCGGGAACCCGGCAGTGTGTCCAGCCTCGCGGCGCTTCCGTACGTCGCTTACTTTACCTAAATCACCTTTTATTTTTGAAGCTACGACATAAGCATCCAGCGTAAATGCCGTTACCTGGCGAACTAGCACCGACTCTGCCGCGATATACACACCCGGGGCTCTTACCTCGCCCTTCAGCATTGGTGATGGATCTTCCCAGAATTGCAAATCATGCGCGCGGGCATTGGCTAATACTAAATTGAGTGCATTCCCGTCCCGACGTCCCGATCTACCCATACGCTGAACATAGTTGGCTTCTTCCGGCGGCACTGAACACAGTAGCAGCGTAGACAGGTCACCAATATCGATACCCATCTCAAGTGTGGGCGTGGCCGAAATCAAATTTGGCGCCCAAGACGTCCCACTTTCTATAAAGCCTTTTTCTATCGCCAGGCGCGTATCCGCATCCAATAGGCCCGTGTGCTCGCGTGCCACTACACGGTGCGTACGATCGCTGTTCAATGTTCTTAAAAGCGCGTTTTTAGGCACGCTATCTGCGGGTCGCAAAACTCCCTCGCACGCTAGACGCGAACATTTCATTCCATCTACCCAAGGCGCATTCTCACTCAATACCACTTCTCGTCGATTACAGCAGTCACAGGCAAATTGTGAGACATCAGTACTAACGTTAATTTGCTGGGAATCGAGTAAATAACCGCGAGGACGAGTATCTTCATCACCCTCTCGCGAGATCCCCAATAGCCAACCATCACTTACTAAGCGGTCAAACAGTATTTGATAAATATCGCGCGGGTGCGCGAACGAAAGTTCGTCACGAAACAATGAACGAAAGAGCCAGTCTCTAAACCAATTGGTTAATGCATCACTGTTTAGATTGTCGAAATGCGTCAATCCTCGACGAAGGGATATGGGTCTGGGGGCCAGGCCATTTCTCGGACTTAATGTTGGCATCACCCGCTCTAGGCCTAAGGTTAGCCCCGCCGCAAAACCGCCTAACCGGCCATCAAGATGGGATTTTTCAATGGCTCTTACAAGATAAGGGTGTGCTACCGAGCCTTGTTTACGAAGTCGCCGCAGTACACCAAAAATAAACTGGCACAGCTGTGCTAAGTCAATATCCTCGATATCCGAAAATTCATTTTTTAGCTGCCTACCAAAATTCTTCGTAGTTTCACTCAGTTGTTCGATCGCGATATCTGCACTGGCTATCCCGTGTCCTTCCAATGAGCTTAGCAGGTGTGATTTGTAGGTGAGATCCTCGAATATTGACCAGCCTAAACGCCACTCTACACCACGCGTAAGTTTGCGAGACTCAATCGTTTTATCGGCGTTGACCAATTCTTGATACGCTCGCCGCCAAGTCAGATCACGCGGTATAAAAAGAGCCGTAAATTGATCGGCCCCCATTTCTGCATGTAATGTTTCGGGCAGAGCCGAAAAAAGTGAATTAACGGTTTGATCGCCGGCGTCTTCATTGGTTAGCGCGCCGTACAATGCCTTTTGAATAACTGACTGAGTGTTACGCACCTCAGTAACGGCGCCTCGCTGGGCAGCGTCTTGAACTGAATCTGAGAAGAGTAAAAACCGAGGTTTATTAATCACGTTTTCTTCGTTCTGTTCGGAGGTGAATAGGATTGAGCTCACCGCTGCTGTCATTCGAGTCGAACGAAGGCCGAAGAGAACGAGCCCTTGCGCATTACCACAGGCGGGGCAGGTACGATCTACCCGACCATCAGTAGCAGGCATATACATCCATACAGGGATCTTGCCGTCTGTGCGATCAAGCTGGCGCTCATCGCGTTCAAATTCCAGGGTATCCGGGTTCATCAGCCCAGGAAAAACCAGTTGGTTGGCGGCTTTTTTAGCCCGTAGTGAAAGTTTGTCGGTGTAGAACAGTCGCAACTTATCAGCGCTTGAACCATCGAAAAACTCTTCATAAATAACATCTAGCGGCGCGTGATAAGAAGCTGACCCTACGTTCTCACGACCGATATGCGCCGTTGAGCCGCAGCGCTGACAGTTCACGATGGGCAGTTTTTCTTCTAACTGCACAGCGTCCAAATCATCTGCATGGTGCAGCTCAC
>CETM01005141.1_pt1 | contig 13998 bp, 13 predicted proteins | sample 361451 | NCBI WGS metagenome assembly CETM01 (sample SAMEA2622690, study PRJEB7988) | marine metagenome | isolation source: saline water (ENVO:00002010), including
GGTTGCTTTTCGACGCTGGAGTCGATATGCTGACACTTGGCCAGTACTTACAGCCAAGCAATCGGCACCTCCCTGTAGACAGGTTTCCAGAACCTGCACAGTTTGCAAGTTGGGATGAAGAGGCTCGCGAAATCGGGTTCAAGGCCGTTGCGAGTGGTCCTCTTGTTCGTTCGAGTTATCGTGCTGGCTTACTTTGGGAAGAAGCACGCGGAGGGGCGCCAGTCCTTTTGGGCGGGCAAGTAGAGGGATAGGTGATTGAATGGTCAAAAAGAAGCCTAGTCTGAATATTCCTGATGCCCCATATCGCCCTGGTGATGAGGCCAGTTTCGAATCATGGCCTTGGCAGCCAGGAGACCTTGAGATGCCTGACCCAATGAAATGTGGTTCTGAAGATACAGTTCCTCACGCAGCTGGACTAATCCGAGTTCTTGGCGACGATAATAAGGCATCTGGTGCTTGGGACCCGGGGCTAGGTGCGGACGAACTTAGACAGGGACTAGAGTACATGGTAAGACTCAGAATCTTCGACGATCGGATGATGAAGATGCAGAGAACTGGAAAACTATCATTCTACATGCGATCCTATGGAGAAGAGTGTGTTGCCATAGCTCAGACCATGGCACTAGAGTCTCAAGACTGGATTTTCCCCACCTACAGGCAGCCCGGAGCTCAATTCGTTAGGGGTCGAGACATGGTCAGTATGATCTGTCACTGCATCGGTAATGTAGAAGACAACATCAAAGGCAGACAGATGCCTGTTCACTATTCATATCGAGAGGGTAGATTCATTTCAGTCTCAAGTCCAGTGGGCACTCAATTCAGCCAAGCTGTTGGGGTCGCAATGGCCTCGCAGTACAAGGGCTTAGATGAGGTCACCATCACATGGATTGGAGACGGGGCTAGTGCAGAAGGTGACTATCACTACGCCCTCAACTTCGCCAGTGTGTACAAAGCTCCTGTCATATTGAATGTCGTTAACAATCAATGGGCCATCTCGACTCATGCTAACTTCGCAACCGGCGGTGGAGAGTTTGCCTCCAGAGGGCTTCCTTACGGACTTGCATCATTACGCGTCGACGGTAACGATTTCCTGGCACTATACTCTGCAACTAAGTGGGCAAGGCAGCGTGCAGCGGCTGGTGCTGGCGCGACCCACATTGAGGTCCTGACCTATCGCGCCGGGGCTCACAGCAGTAGTGATGATCCAAGTCGTTACAGACCTGGAGATGAGTACACGAAATGGCCAGGCGGGGATCCTGTGGAGAGGTTGCGAGATCACTTGATTGAGATTGGCGAGTGGAGTGAGGAGAAACACACCGAATTAGAGAAGCGAATTGATGAAGAGGTCATGAGCGCGTACAAGGAAGCCGTCTCTCATGGAGATCTAGCAACCGGACCGTATCCTAGTTCCGATACAATATTCACAGAAGTATACCAAGAGATGCCGTGGCATCTAGAGGAGCAGTTTAACGAAATGATGGAGGAATCGGATGGCTAATATGAACATGATTCAATCCCTAAATAACGCATTGGACATAATGCTAGAAAATGATGACGGGGTGATTGTCTTTGGCGAAGATGTTGGCTATTTCGGTGGCGTATTTCGAACTACTGATGGCCTCCAAGCAAAGCATGGCGAACATCGTGTCTTCGACTCGCCTCTCTCTGAAGGAGGGATTCTATCTGCTGCCTTCGGCATGGGTCTTAACGGCCTCAGGCCAGTAGTTGAAATCCAGTTCGCAGACTACATCTTCCCAGCCTACGACCAGATTGTGAATGAGTTGGCTAAAATCAGGCATCGTTCGGGTGGTGAGTTCTGGTCTCCTGTCACGGTCCGCACGCCTGCGGGCGGAGGCATTAGAGGAGGGCATCACCACTCTCAGTCTCCTGAGTCGCAATTCACTCATACACCTGGTCTAAAGGTCGCTTACTGTTCTACACCATTCAACGCGAAGGGGTTACTGATTAGCGCCATAGAGAGTAATGATCCGGTCATCTTCTTTGAGCCAAAGCGCTGCTACCGAGGGCCATTCTACGGAGACCCGCACAATGTCCCGACTTGGGAAGGACATCCTGAGGCAGAAGTTCCGGATGCGCACTACTCCATACCTTTGGGAGAAGCCAGACTGGCTATGGAAGGCGATGACTGCACTGTGATTTCTTGGGGAGCCATGGTTCATGTCTGTGAGCAGGCAATCAAAGACAGTGGAGTATCTTGTGACCTTATCGACTTACAGACTCTGGTGCCTTGGGATCGTGATGCAATCATCAAATCGATTGAGAAGACTGGGCGATGTGTGATTGTCCATGAAGCACCCAAGACCAGTGGGTTCGGAGCAGAGATGGCTGCTTCTATTCAAGAGAGGTGCTTCTATCACCTCGAAAGCCCTATCGAGAGAGTTACTGGTTGGGATACTCCTTTCCCGCACACTACTGAATGGGATTACATGCCGGGACCCTCTCGCATAGCCGCGGCGATACACAGAACACGGGTGAATTAGATGTCAGATTACGAGTTCAAGTTGCCAGATATTGGCGAAGGTGTTGTCGAAGGAGAGGTAGTTCAATGGCATGTTTCTGTAGGAGATTCGGTCTCAGAGGATGATCCAATTGTAGATGTAATGACGGACAAAGCGACTGTCACTATTCCATCGCCCGTAAATGGCACCATTGCTTCTCTAAGTGGAGAAGTAGGAGATATGGTGGCCGTGGGTTCTACTCTAGTCCAATTTGGTTCAGCAGATGCCGCTTCTGCACCTTCTCCTGCAACTGAGCCGGAGCCTGAGCCGGAGCCGGAGCCTGAGCCGGAGCCTGAGCCGGAACCAATTGTACCGCCTAGCCCTACTCCCAAGTCCGACCCTACACCAGTTGCTATGCCGGCCCCCGAAACTGTATCATCTGGCAGAGTCCTTGCTAGTCCTGCCGTTAGACGGCGTGCTCGTGAGGCTGGTGTCGAGCTTTCTCAAGTCAGAGGCTCGGGCCCTGCCGGGAGAATCAGACATGCAGACCTGGATGCGTTCATCGCTGCAGGTGGCTCTGTTGCCGGAGCAGCACCAGTAGCATATTCAACCAAGCGTACAGATGTCACCGATGTTAAAGTCGTGGGACTTCGTCGCAAGATCTCTGAACAGATGACCCTGTCGAAAAGTAGGATTCCTCACTTTTCCTACTTCGAGGAGGTTGATGTAACTGAGCTGGAATCCTTGCGTCAAATGCTCAACTCAACACGTGATTCAAGTCAACCAAAGTTGACTTATCTCCCATTCATCATGCTAGCCCTGTCTAGGATAATGCCGGAACACCCGGAGTGTAATGCGCACTTCAATGACGAAGCAGGAGTAGTCAACAGGCATGGAGGAGTTCACTTGGGAATTGCAACGCAGACTGAGAGAGGATTGTATGTTCCTGTAGTCAAGCATGTTGAGTCTCTCGATATTTGGCAGACTGCAGCTGAGATGCAGAGAGTTTCTGGAGCGGCTAGAGAAGGTAGTGCGAGTCTTGATGACCTAACGGGTTCGACATTTACCATTACCAGCCTGGGCCGAGAAGGTGGTTTGGGCGCTACTCCGATTATCAACCATCCAGAAGTTTCGATTCTGGGCGTCCACAAGGCTCGCGATATGCCAGTCGTTAGAGACGGACAGATTGTGATTCGAAAGATAATGAATTTGTCAAGTGCGTTCGACCATCGAGTCGTAGATGGTGCCGATGGGGCTTCCTTGATTCAGCATCTCAGGAGATTCCTCGAGCACCCTGCCCTGATTTTCATGTGAGGTTAGTATGACTGAGACTCGCAAGTGCCAAGTTCTAGTCGTAGGCGCTGGACCTGGTGGATATGTTGCCGGAATCAGATCGGGGCAACTAGGGTTGGATACAATAGTTGTAGAAGGCGATAAGGCCGGAGGCACCTGTCTGATTCGAGGTTGTATCCCGAGCAAGGCAATTATTCATGCGGCGGATCGGTTCGGGGCTTTGCAGCAGCATAGTGAAGACGGCGGTCATATGGGCATCTCTGTAGAAGGAAGTCCAGAAGTTGACATGGCCGCTCTAGTCTCGTGGAAAGACGGCATTGTAGACCGTCTAAACAAAGGTGTTGAGGGGCTGCTGAAGGCTGCAGGTACAGAGTTAGTAAAGGGCTGGGCTAACTTCACTGGACCAAAGAGTTGCGCCGTTGAGACCTCTGATGGAGAAATCAATATCGAAGCAGAGAACATCATCATAGCAACTGGATCCAGTCACATCGATTTGCCTTTCATGCCGTGTGATGAGGAATTTATCATCTCATCAACAGGAGCACTAGATTTGGAAAGTCTGCCGAAGAGTGTGGCTATCGTCGGAGGAGGCTACATTGGCCTCGAGTTAGGATGCGCCCTCTCCAAATTAGGCACAGAGGTTACTGTAGTCGAAGGATTGAGCAGTATTCTAGCCATCATGGATAAAGAAATTCGTAGGCCATTAGAACTATGGCTCAAGAAGCATAAAGTGAAAGTCCATACTAATGCTCTGGCGAGAGGTGCTGAAATCAAGGGTAAGGGAGCGGCTAGAAAGGTCGAATTGACTTTCGAGAAAGATGGAGAAGACCATTCAATCAAGGTAGACAAGGTCTTGGTTACCGTAGGTAGAAGTCCTAATACTAAGGGATGGGGTCTAGAAAATATGGGTGTACGAATGGATGCTTCTGGCCGATTCATCAGAGTCGATCGTAAGTGTCGTACTTCGGTTCCCGGCGTCTATGCAATTGGTGATGTGGCTGGCGAGCCAATGCTTGCACACAAGGCCAGTGCCGAAGGCGAGATGGTGGCCGAGATTATCGCAGGTCATGAACGCGAGTTTGACAAGGTTGCAATTCCTGCAATAGTTTTCACTGAGCCCGAAATCATCTCAGTCGGGCTAACTCCTGATGAGGCCAAGGGGCGAGGTGAGGAAATCATTGTTGGTAAGTTCCCCTTGGCTGCCAATGGACGCGCCCTTAGTTTAGAGGCCGAAAAGACTGGTGGATTCATTCGAGTCACGGCCAGAGAGTCTGATCATGTTATTCTAGGCGTTCAAGCCGTTGGCTCTCACATTGCAGAGTTACACTCTGAGTTTGTGCTAGCCCTAGAAATGGGTGCTCTTCTGGAAGATGTGGCTGACACTGTTCATGCGCATCCGACGATGTCAGAGGCTTTCCACGAGGGAGTGCTGAAGACTCTGGGGCATGCAATTCATATCTCATGAGGTTAGGATATGGGAGACATCAGAATCCTCAGAGCGGGGATGGTCGAGCACACTGTAATGGCTGAAGAGATGAAGCGACTACAGCAATTGAGAATCGAGGATAAGATTCCTGACACTCTAATTCTAGTTGAGCACCCAGAAGTTGTGACTGTAGGTCCAAAGGCGATTCGTGACGGAGTGGTAGTTGAAGGCTATCCGACAGTGAATACTGACCGAGGCGGCGGCATAACTTGGCACGGACCTGGTCAGTTAGTTGCCTATCCAATCATCAAGTGGAGAGTTGACGAGCAGAATATTCGAGCAATCATAGGTAGGCTAGAGGATTGGGCAATCGATGCTCTCGCTGAGTTAGATATCAGCGCTTACAAGGATTCGACAATGCAAGGAGCATGGGTTGATGGGTACAAAATCTGCTCAATCGGTCTCTCATTCTTGAATTGGGTCAGTCGGCATGGAATGTCAATCAATGTATGTACACCTGGGACGCGAGTAGAAGATCTCGAAGGGTGTGGGATGACAGCTGGCATCCACACGAGTCTGTCACAACTAGGATACGAAACCGATCCTCAGGGACGAGAAATGGGACTAGATAGGATGGAAGAGGTACTTATCGAGACATGTGAGAAGAATCTTGGAAGAGTTCCCCTAGAACCTATGGAATGGACTCCGGGGATGCTAGCATGAGTCTTCCGCGCCGAAGTGATTTTGCTCATCACTGGTCTTTGAGCCCAGATACTGTTTTCCTGAATCATGGCTCCTTTGGTGCCACTCCAATTCCCGTTCTAGAAGAGCAATCTAGAATCCGTAATCTATTGGAGAGAGATCCTGTCAGATTCTTTGAGAGAGAATACACTGACTTGTGGAATCATTCTAGAGCGGTTCTAGCGAGCGTTTTGAATGCCGAAAAGGATGGTTTGGCCTTCGTCAGCAATGCGACTCAAGGAGTAAATACAGTTCTAAGAAGTCTAAAACTCAAACCGGGCGATGAGATAATTATCTCGGATCATACATATCAGGCGTGCTGGAATGCGGTCGACTATGTTACTCAGAAATCAGGGGCTAGGACAGTTGTAGTCAATATTCCATTTAGAATCGAGGGCCCTGGGGAAATCATCAACCTGTTTATGGATGCTGTCACGGATAGGACAGTTCTGGCTCTGATAGATACTATCACCAGCCCGACTGGAACAAGGATGCCATTCGAGGACTTAACTGAGAAATTGCAATCAAGGGGCGTGGATGTACTCTTAGATGCGGCTCACGGACCGGGAATTGTCCCTATCGATATCACTAGACTGGCGCCTGCATATTGCACTGGAAACTGTCACAAATGGATTTGCTCACCAAAGGGTTCTGCGTTCCTTCATATTCGCGAAGATCGAAAGGATTCGGTAAAACCGCTGAACATCAGTCATGGATTCTCATTTGAGGGAACTGCTCAGGAGAAGTTTGATTTCGAGTTCGCCTGGCCTGGAACTCAGGATCCTTCTCCTTGGCTGAGCATACCGAAAGCATTGGAATTCATGGAAGGGCTTGTTGAGGGAGGATGGGGGCAAATTATGGATAGAAATCGGAATCTCGCTTTGCAGGGTAGGAATTTGATTTGTGATGCACTCGGAACTACTCCTCCTGTTCCTGATTCGATGGTCTGCTCGATGGCTGCTGTGGAACTCCCTACCGATGAAGAAGTAGGTCCAATGAGTCTTGACGGAGACCCTTTTCACAATCAACTTCTAGATGATTACTCGATACAAGTTCCTGTGATGCCATGGCGCCATCATGGTACGAAATATATTCGAATATCTGCTCAACTTTACAACCACATTGACGAATATGAGTACTTAGCTGAAGCACTCAAAGACAGCCTATGAGGCGATGCAACCATTCAAGGGCAGTAGGTGAAACGGAGTAACATGCCTGAGGCAGTTGTAGCAATCACTGGGGCTTCCGGAGCGCGGTATGGTGTCAGACTACTTGATGCGTTACTAGAGGCGGGTTGGGAAGTCAGCCTGATTGTTACTAATGCAGGGGCAATCAACCTCGATTTAGAGTGTGGAATAACTCCCGATGAGTTAGCCAAGAGAGATGGAGTTAGGCTCGATGATAACCGCAATCTAGCTGCTAGGTCTGCATCTGGTTCGGCAAAGTACGAAGCTTGTGTAGTATGTCCTGCCAGTGGCACTACTATAGGAAAAATTGCAGCAGGTATTTCCGACAACTTGGTCACACGCAGTGCCCTAGTTGCCCTCAAAGAGAGAAGGAAACTGATATTGGTCCCGCGTGAGACTCCTGTTGCAACTCCTCATCTTGAAGCGATGGCAAAGATGTCTTCCTGGGGAGTGGTGATTCTGCCAGCAAGCCCTGGTTTCTATCATGCGCCCGAGAATATCGATGACCTCGTTGACTTCGTAGTATCGAGGATTCTCGATCAAATGGGTGTTGACCACTCAATCGGCAAGCGATGGACCGGGGAAGAAATCTCTAACGAATAATCGTCCTCTGATTAGAAGATAGTTTTCCATATCTAAGCACAATGAGCCATTACTGCCTCGTAGTCCGGTTCAATTCCAGGGTTTTCTGCGACCCAAGAATACCCAACTCTACCATCGGCCTCAATCACAAATACAGAGCGTTGAGCGACCGTATAACCGGAGATTACAAAATCGCCCAGAGAAACACCGTATGACTCAATTGCCTCCCTGTGAACATCAGATAGAAGAGGGAATGAGATTCCATTGGCATCAGCAAAAGCGGCGTTCGAGAAAGGTGAGTCAACTGAAATCCCAAACACACTGACGCCGCTTGAATTCAAACTGGACATTCCTTCCGAGAATGTGCACATTTCCTTAGTACAAACTCCAGTGAATGCAGCGGGGTAGAACGCCAAAATTACTCGACTCCCTCTCATTTCGCTGAGAGTCACCGAGGACTTGTCTTGGGCGGTCAATGTAAAGTCGGGGGCCATGTCTCCTACTGAGGGCATGGCACCTCCACGAGGTTTGATTGATTACATTTGCTCGGGACAGTCAATTCCTAAGAGAGTCAGTCCAGACGATAGAGTTCTAGCGGTCAGATCACAAAGTGCCAAGCGACTCATCCTAATTTCATCGTCTCCAGTTGATAAAACAGGGCAGTTCTCGTAGAAAGATGCGAATGCAGATGCCACTGAATGCAAGTAGGTGCATAGGCGATGTGGAGAATAAGTATGCAGAGATTCATCCACCATAGCCGAGAAGTTGACTAGTCTCCTTGCGAGTAGTGCTTCCTCGGCATGTTCGATAATGAAAGGAATATCGTCACTAAGGGGCCTGGACACATCTGAACGACGAAAAATACTACAGATTCTAGCATGAGCATACTGAAGATATGGAGATGTATTTCCATCAAAAGATAGCATTCTGTCCCAGTCAAATATGTAGTCCTTGGTTCTCTCAGTAGACAAGTCGGCATACTTTACTGCACCAATTCCAATAGCTCTGGCAATATCTGCTCTCTGCTTTGGATTGATTGATGGATTTCTCTGGGCGATTGCCTGCTCAGCTCTGACAACTGACTCATTGAGTAGATCGACGAGTTTGATTGCCTCGCCCTCGCGACTCTTCAGAATCTTTCCGTCGGAATCCAAAACTGAGCCGAATTTGATGTGATTGACATTGTGTGAGCCGTCGATTAATCCAGCTTGTTTAGCGACCTCGAAAACCATCTTGAAGTGCTGAGATTGGGGAGCCCCTACAACATAAAGCAAGTCATTGCAGCCAAGTCTCTCAACTCTGTCGATGATACATGCAAGATCAGTGGTAGCGTAGTTGTAACCTCCATCTGCCTTCTGTATAATTAGTGGCAAAGGATCTCCTTCGCGATTGATCCAGCCACCAGGATACACTACTTTGGCACCATCGCTATCTTCCAACATCCCTAGATTTTCTAACCTAGAAACTACCTCGGGAAGTAAGTGATGATAATTCGACTCGCCCATTATGTCGTCGTTAGTTAGTAGCACCCCAAGCATACCATAGACTTCGTTGAAATATCGCATAGACTCATCCACTAGGACGCGCCACAACCTGAGTGTCTCCTCGTCCCCTCCTTGCAACATTACTACACGATTGCGAGATCTTTCAACGAACATCTCATCCTTGTTGAATTTCGCTCGGGCCTGTTTGTAGAATCCATCTAAGTCGCCCACCCCAAGTTCGTCGGCAGCATTGTCCTCGCCCAAGTCTAGAAGATGTTCGATGAGCATACCGAAGGGAGTTCCCCAGTCTCCAACATGATTTTCCCGATGCACAGTATGTCCCTTGTGCATCATCATCCGTACAATCGCATCACCGATTACTGTAGACCTGAGATGGCCAACATGCATCTCCTTGGCTACATTTGGTGACGAGTAATCTACAGCGGCTACTCTTTGATTCTCGATTAAAACTCCTAATCGCTCATCAGGAAGTAGTTGGCTAAGTCTTGCTGCGAGCCATGCTGAATCGGCTTTGATATTGACGAATCCGCTAACTGCAGATACTTCTGCGATTCCAGAAAGTGAGGGAGAGAGTACAGAAGTTATCGATTCGGCTATTTCTACTGGTGAGCGCTTGAGTGATGGCGCGAGACTGTGACATGGGATAGCTAAATCGCCATGCTCCTCTACAGTTGCAGGCCCCAGAAGGTTGCCTAAATCCCCCTCAGCGCCTGCTTTAGCAAGTGCCGCGGCCACCTCGTCCTTGACGGCCTGTTTGAGAATCTTCATCTGATTAACTCCATGCATACCTCAGGATAGCGGCGATTCCACCAAATGAGTCGTTAAGCGTGACTCCTTCTTCGGTGTCCATAGAGATGAGGCTGACTTTGGCCGAGATGTGACCAGCTAGCATACTCAGCTCGTCCACTAGATCCATAGACCTATCAGGATCCTCTGAAATGTTCTCAGAATCGCAAGATGGACAATTTGGAATGTCAGACCGTTTGCTTTGAGTAGATTCCCATTCGTGCCTGCACTGCTTACAAGTCCAGCCAACTCTTCGCTGTCTAAGGTTTTCTGATAGAAGTAAGGTGTGTACTGCGCCTTGGTCGAGGGCTGTCCTTACCATCGTTTCACCGTATGTTGCCTTGGGGTGATTCTGCATCACTTCGCGAAGGAACTGATCGACGAGATTCCTCTCGGCATCTAGTTCAATCTGATCCATCAAACCGCCTGCTCGCTGAATCAACTCACGCAGACCACTCTCATTGGAGTAGCCAACATCAAACAGAGGCTCTCTGATTAGTTTCTTGATTTCGTGATGGAAATAATCCTTCTTTACCACGAAATCCTTCGTCGCTCCGGGGCCTCCGACAATAATTCCCTGTAGATTCTCTATTTGGGGCAACCAGTAGTTACAAGCTCGCTCAGCGGATTTCTGAAAGAAGTTGTGGGCAGCCTCTTCGATTAGTCTCTCGAAACGCTGAGCAGACTGGCCTCCTCTGCCGTGCTTTGAAGGCACCTGTGATGTGATGTGCTCCTGACAATGTAGTATCTTGCCCGAAGCTATTCCATAAGCTGACTCAGAGCGATCGATAACAAACAGACCGTATGCTGTCCTATCAATTAGCATCTCTTCTAACTGACTGATTTCAAAAGTTGAGTCGCATCGGTATCTGAAAGACGGGAATGGTTCAGGAGGGTCATCAATAACTGTGCTGATTAGTCTGGTTTTGTTGTTTCCAACGATGACATGTCCAACAAATAAGGCGATGCCATGTTCCCCGGGCGTCTTGTATCGATTTAGCGAAGCCAAGGCTGATTCTATCGCATCCCCTACATGTTTTCTTGTCAATTTTGACTTGATATTGGCGGCTTGACCTGCCTCTTGAGACAGGTGCTGCCTGACATCGTGAATCATCCTATCAGGAGGGACAATGACTGTCACCAGCTCGGTTCCCATGCCTCGCATTGAGGATAGTTCCTCCAGTGCCTTCTTCAGACGCAGTCTGCGCTGCTGCTGTTCTAGGTCATCTGACATGCTATGCCTCTGTTAGAGGCCTGAGGGGCGGCATTTCAACCCTTCACCGCACTAGAGGCGCAGGCATTGAAAGGGTGCATGTGTACGCAACCATCAATGGCGAAGGTCGTAGCCGCCCTAGGAGGCAGTCTGCTCAGGCCCGAGGTCGAAGAGAGACATGCTTGGTTAGAGAGCCTGATCGAGGTAGTTAGAGACCGTGTAGCAATGGATGACAAGTTGGGTATAGTTGTCGGTGGCGGAGCGGCTGCTCGAGAGGGAATAGAGTTGGCAAGGCCACTCATAGAATCGGAAGACAGGTTAGACAGGATAGGTATCGCCGCCACTAGATTGAATGCCGCCATTGTGCGAGAGAGTCTTGCCGATGCTGGGATTCCTGTGTCCGGAAGTATCCCTTTGAGCGTTAACGAGGCCGTTTCGCTGCTCGAGGAAAGACAAGTTGTGGTAATGGGAGGGACAAGGCCAGGGCACACTACTGATGCTGTGGCGATCAGGCTGGCTGTATCATCTGGTGCTGAGCGTTGTATCATTGCGACTAATGTCGCCAAGGTGCATGACTCGGACCCAAGAACCAATCCAAATGCTCAAGCGTTTGATTTCCTTACTCATTCCGAATTACAAGAAATTGTTGGCCCTGCAGAACACTCTAGGGCCGGACCTTCACAGGTGGTCGATCCAATCGGCGCTGACGCGGCTGCGGAAGCCGGAATGAAACTGTGCATACTCGATGGCAGGAGTATCAGTGCACTTAGGTCGGCCATAGAAGGCGATGAATTTGGAGGAACCGTGGTAGGATGAGTCAGCGCGACCGGATTATGCGGGATGCTCAGAGGACTGCTGGAGAGGCGCGTGAGGCCGCCAAGCGTGGACGAGAGGCTCAGAAGAAGGAGCGTGCTAAGCGAAACTTCTCAACCCCTGATCATCGACACTGTTCGGTGTGCTGGGCACCTATACCTCTGGACGAAGATCCTCCGGTTTGTTCGAATCCACAATGTGGTGAGACTCGGCGTAAACGCGAGTCATCTAGGAAGAGGTTGACAGTAATGTTGTACCTATTCCCTGCAATAGCCATACTTTTGGTGTTCTTACAAGTGATAACATAGTGGCGTCAGATTGAACTGTGAGTGAAAGAAGGAGTGAGTGCGATGATGATTAGGGTCCTATCAATTCTACCTGCTGCGATGGGAATAATCTGTGCCATTCTATTGTTAATCAGCCTATATTCTCCCACATTAGATGCCAGTCGCACGGATATTCCTCTTGTGCCATGTACTGATGATAGTACAGGATGCCCGGTAGGAATGAGTGATGAGGATCTCAGTTCGCCCACTGCTTTCATACTACTCGATATAGAAGTAACAATCGAATGGGAGCAATTCGCAACTAGTTGGATTGGCGTAATCGAAAGTCCCCCTCCTGAAGACTGCGAGCCAGACTCGAGTGGACTTACATCTTGTACTGCTGAGGATTTCGATTTCGTCGCAGGGGGGCCAGATGAGGATGGCGGTTCACTAACCTTCGATCTAAGCCCTGGAGAATATAGATTCACAACCGCGAGTACAGATTCATCAGGAATTGGAGGAGAGCAGTTAGTCACAATTACTCCAGAGATTGCCCTTAACCCGATTGTAGAGATTCTACTGGCAATTGTGTCAATTCTTTTACTAGCTGGTTCGGGCGAAATGTTCGCTCATCGAAGAATTGTGAAGGCCTGGAATCGATTCAAAGAAGCATGAGTAGATTCAGTCTTGTTGAAAAACCAGTAAGGAGTGCATAGTACATGGACAAGACCTGCGAGAACTGTGGTTCTGCAATCGACGTCTCTGGGCTACCGCCTTCATTTGGCGGTTACAGCCTCTACTGCACCATATGTGGGCACCACTGGAAAGTTGACTAATTACTCATCTCGGTGCCAATTCTCAGGCAGGTTGAGTGGATCCACTACTTGGTCAGCCCCTATCACTTCGATTAGTCTAGCCCTGAGTTCCTCTAGTCCTTGTCCGGTCTGAGCGCTTATTGGAGTCTCGACTTCTTCTGCTAGTGAACCGATTAAGTCAGCCTTGCTGTGAACTACAATCAGAGGGCGTTCTGACATCAAATGGCTAGCCTCCTCCAGAAGATGTTCCTGTTCCTCCAATGGAGTTGTTGCCCCTTCTGACAAATCGACTAGGAATAGAAGGACATCGCCAATGTGCTCGAGAGCAGCGATTGCTTGCAACTCAATTCGGTTTCTCTCAGACATTGGCCTGTCTAGAAGGCCTGGTGTGTCGACCATTTGGTACGCTCTGCGTCGATGCTCAAAGTGCCCTAAGTGTAACTGCTTAGTAGTGAATGGGTAGGATGCGACTTCTGGCTCTCCGCTAGAGAGTGCAGAAATCAGAGCTGATTTTCCAACATTTGGAGCCCCTGCTACCACAATGCATGGCTCACTGGGATCTAGAGAGGGGAGGTGACGCAGGGTATCTCGGGCTTCGCCAAGCCACATAATCTGAGGTGAGACTTGGTCTAGAATAGATGAGAACCGTCCGTATGCATGGCGGCGTGCCTGATGGAATCCCTCGATGTTTCTGAGTCTCAGAATCTTCCTCTGTGTCTCACCTGCAATCTTGCGGACCTGTTCAGCAGCCCACTGGATTGTTCCCAGGCTCTTACGGTACTCGTCATTACCTACTGCAGCATCAATCAAAGCTTGATCGAATTGCGAAAGTGCATTCAGACTCGGCCATCTGTCAACCCATTTTAGTAGAGTTGAGTCAATGACATCGGCGGCAGACTGGACCATCCTGTC
>CETM01203529.1_pt1 | contig 13986 bp, 21 predicted proteins | sample 361451 | NCBI WGS metagenome assembly CETM01 (sample SAMEA2622690, study PRJEB7988) | marine metagenome | isolation source: saline water (ENVO:00002010), including
ATTTGTTTTAATAATCTTTTTATTAATAGTATTATATATAGGTGATTAAATTCATTAATAAATTATATTTTGGAGTTACTATGAAAAGGTTATTTATATTTATATTTTTATTTTCATTTTTCGATAATTTTTTATTCGCAAATACTTTAATAGACTCAGTAAATAGCCTTCACAGATCTGAGCATAATATTACTAGGGATCAATATAGAAACCCCTATGAAACACTTTCTTTTTTTAGAATAGAACCGGAGATGACAGTTATTGAATTATCTCCAGGAAGAGGGTGGTATACTGAAATTTTAGCAAAGTATATGTACGATAAAGGAAGATATATTGTTGCTCCTTATAATCCAAAGTTAGGCGGATATGCTAAGAGACTGTGGAATAGCTATAATGAATTACTAAAAAGTAATGAAGTGTATAGCAAGGTAGAAACAATATTTCTATTTGACAAGCTAGCTGACGATAACAGTGTTGATGCAGTCTTAACTTTTAGAAATGTTCATAACTGGGTTAAAGATAACGATGAAAATGCAAAAAAAATATTCAAACAATCTTTTTCAGCTCTTCGTTCTGGTGGTTATTTTGGAATTGTTGAGCATAGGGCTGACAATAAAATCTCTTTAGATGAAATGTATAATTCTGGATACATGACAGAGGAGTTTGTTATTGATCTTGCAAAAAATGTAGGCTTTGTATTAGTTGATAAATCTGAAATAAATGCAAATTATAAGGATTTAAAGAATTACCCAAAAGGGGTATGGACCTTACCGCCATCTCTGAGACTCAAAGACAAAGATAAAGACAAATATCTTGAAATAGGAGAAAGTGATAGGATGACTTTATTATTTCAAAAGCCTTAATTTTAAGCAGACTTAATGAAGAGATTGATAATATTATTTTTACTCTTATTATTAATTGTCTCAATTATTTTTAAGAGGATACTTTGATGAGAAAATTTTTATTAACATTTTTTTTTGGATTTTTAATGACAATTAATTTCAATGCACAAACCCACGAGTTGGATATATCTGATAGAATTAAAATTGTAGAAACTATGAACAAGTATGCAATAGGCATCGATACTAAAGACTATGAATTATTCAGATCAATTTTTTTAGATGATGTAGAGGTCACTGTAATTTATGACCCTAACTGGAAAGGTGGAGAAGAAGTAAAATTTAATGGAAAAGAGGAATGGGTAAGTTATGTTGAAGAGGCTATAAGTCAATATAGAGCAACCCAACACATGCTCGGTAATCCCATGATAAGCTTTGATGGTAAGATAGCAAAAGTAAGAACTGATCTTCAAGCATCGCACTATTATATTAAAGATCCAGAGGCTAAAACGACTCTATGGGGTTTTTATGAAACTCATATGGTAAAAAATAAAAACTGGCGGATTATTAAACACACACTAACAAGCATAGGATCTGAATAAATATTTATGTCAAAAAAGGATCAGAAAAAAAAAAGACCGATTAGACAAAAACAAGGAACTTATGAAAGAGTTGTAGAAAGTAAGAAAAAATACAATCGAAAAAAAAGTAAAATTAATCAGTAAATTTTATTTTTACAGGAGGTAATATGAATTTATTTAATATGGCAAAAGATCTTAAGGGTATGGAAAAAATGATGAAACCAGCGCTAGAGAAGTTTATGAAAGATTCTGGTTTTGTTAAGAAAGAAGAATTAACAAAATTAGAAAATAGAATAATAGAGCTAGAAAAAAAAATAAGTAATATTTAATTAAATTTTTTTTAGAATGCCGCTAAAAGAAGCTATTATTCCTTCATTATTAAAAATTCTTCCCTTTAAGAACAACAATGATTTTGTTGCCTTAGTGATTTCACCATCTGAATAAACAATTCCTTTTTCATATGAAGCCATTAGAAATTCGGTTGAACAACTGATGGTTACATAATTACTTTTAGAAGTGTATTTATGTCCAATTATAAAAAGAGCATAATCTGCAAAGCTCATTATCATTCCACCGTGTAATGATTTTATTGAATTTGTATGATGATTTTTAAAATCAAAAGCGGCTATTGGCTTATCGTCTTTAATATTAAAATAAAATGGACCAACAAAATCTTCATATGGTTCTTCAACATGCCATGTTTGATAATTTTTTAGCTTATTTAATTCATTCATTTTGTCACCCATAAGTAAATTTACATATAATTATTTTTTATTTAAAATAGAATTAAATATATGGAGTAAAATGTAATTATGACAGATGAAAATCAACTATCTTCTGAAGAAATTAAAAAATTAAGAAACCTAATTGATACAGAAGAGATCAAAAAACTTAGACTTAAGTACTCATACCATATGGATGCCAGAGAATTAGATGAATTGATGGATGTATTTGCTGATGGCGCAGTATGTGGTTATGGACCTTACGGTGACTGGGAAGGTAAAGAGACAATTTACAATAATTACAAGGAGACGTTTAAAGATACTCTCGATAAGCCTTTTGTAAGTATGCATGTAAATACAAACCATCTAGTTGAGATTACCGGTCCAGATACAGCAAAAGGAAGAGTATACCTTTTAGATGTTATAACTAAAAATATGGATGGTTCAGATATTGAAGAGGGTAAGAGTAATTTCTTATGGTTTGCTCTATATGATGAAGAATATATAAAGATTAATGGTGAATGGAAAGTTAAAAGAATGGATTTACATTTCTTTTGGCCTGAAAGGCATATTTCTGATGACTTTTCAACAAAGTTTTTATTATAAGAAAATGCTTAAAATATATAATAAATTGTTGGTTTTATTTTTAGTTTTCTTTTCAATCCAACCAAATTCTCATGCTTTTATAACAGTGCTTGGTAGGGGTGATGCATCATTATGTTATCAATCAGCCAAAGCAGGTACAGGAGGAATAACTGCTGTTAATACATGTCTTTCTGCTATTAATGAAATTGGTATCACTCAGAGAGATTTATATGCCTCATATGTAAATTTAGGGATAATTTATAATAATTCAAAAAAGCCTGACAATGCTATCGAGTATTTAAATAAAGGTTTAGAATTTGACGAAACTCTGCCTGAGTCACTTTTGAGTCTCGGGAATAGCTTCTATTTGAAAAAAAATTATGAAAAAGCAATAGAGTTATATGATGAGTCACTTGACAAAGGGTTGAACGACAAATCTGCAGTATATTTTAATAAAGGATTAGTTTATGAAAGAATGAGCAATGTCAGTTTAGCGATAGAGTTTTATAAAAAAGCTGTTGAATTAAAACCTCAATATTATGATTATTTTGAAAAAAGAGCTAAATTACAAAGATCTGGCGAATGGACAAATTAGATTAATGATAAAGTTTTTGTCAGGAGCTTTATTTGGCATAATCGTTTCTATTTATTTCCAAGAAGACATAACAAACATAGTAAATAATCTCGATAAAATTATTAATTATATAGTTAATTAAAATTCATATCCAATTTTGAAACCATATATTGAATTTTTTTTATCTGTTCCGAATGGTGGTGATGAGTCATGGACATATTCATAATTAATATTAATAAAAAAGTTCTCTGTCGCGTTAACTCTCAGACCCAACCTTAACAATGATCTTATTTCAGAAAAATCCTCAGAGTCTGGTTGAAAATAAACAAGTGTATTCAAGGATGTATTGCTTGATATATTAAACAAATAATTTAAGTAAGTATTAACTCTTACTGTATTTCTCTCGTTAAGATTAATCCTCTTCTCATTTTCATCAAATATACCAATTCCTAACCTTAAGTTTTGTACTGGACTAAATCTTAACCCCAAGCCAATGAGATTTCTCTCTTCAATTTTTTCTAAAGGTTTTTCATTTGTTTGAATGAAAAATTCTGCAGCTATTAGTGAAGATATTTTTCTGGCAAAACGCAGGTGTAAAAATGTATTATCCTCATTTATTCTCTCATCTTTTTCTCTTCTAGAATAATTGAAAATTAGGAATCTATTCCAAACTTTATTATTAAAATCAAACCTGGTTCCTAAGGAATAGTTGGTTCTATCAACTGTTCCGCTTGAACCATCAAAACCAAGATTAAGTGACAATTTATTGCCAATTAGATTTTCTTTACGCGATGTTTCTATATCTATGATTTGACTTTCTAGAGTAATGCTAAAAAAAATTAAAGAAATAAAAGCAATAATTCTTGTTTTATAAAAAATCATTTTAAACTTTCTTTTATATGAATATCTCTTTGAGGAAATGGGATTTCAATATCATTTTCCTTAAATTTATTCCATATATCGAACATTACTTCACTTTGTGGTCCAAATCTTCCTTCATCAACATCACCAATCCAAAAATGAAGTAAAAAATTAACAGAGCTATCGGCGAATTCTCTCAAAAAACAATTTGGCTTTGGATCTTTCAGCGTTCTCGGGTGTTCTAAAGCAGCTTCTAGTATTAATTTTTTTACTAGATCAAGGTCGGAAGAGTATGAAACTCCAATGGTTATTTCAATTCTTGAGTCAGTATCTGAATGTGTATAATTTATAACTTTACTTGTAATTAAGTCTTCATTGGGGACCATGACTTCTTTTCCATCAAAAGTCCTTATTCTCGAATTTCTTTGTCCTGTATTTTTTAAAGTACCCAAAGTCCCATCATTTAATTGAATGATATCTTCATTTTCTATTGTGCTATCAAATAGAAGAATAATACCGCTTACATAGTTAGAAATAATTTTTTGTAATCCAAATCCAATACCCACTACCAAAGCAGATGTTAAAAATGCCAAACTTGATAAATCTACTCCGAGAATATTTAATCCAATTATTATAAATAGAACGAATAAAAATATTTTTGATATTAAGGAAATTCTATTAATTGTATTTGAATTAAATATAACAGAGTTTAATTTTGATAATTTATTGATACCTTTATCAGCTAAATCAATAACAAAACCAGTTACTGAAAAAAAAGCAGTAGAAAGCAAAATAAACCTTAGACCGTCATAAACTGAGTAATTATCTTCGTTTATGGTAATAGATAATGTATCAGAATTTAGAAAGTTTTTTACTGGCTGAAGAAAAGCGAGATTATCTATCGAAAATAAAAGCAATAGCGAAAATATCAATATTGATACTGCTAAGAACAATCTTGGTATAAAGATAGCAAGAACTAATTTTTGCAAAAAAGATTTCATTTATTTTAATTATCAGATTCGCAGTATTTATTTATTAATATTATTGTATTAGTGTTAATTTATTATCAGCTACAATTTGTAGTTTAAGAGAATATTAATAAAGGGAGTTATTATTATGGAAAATACTGATATTATTATTACAGCTACATTTGACGTTGATCCTAAAGAGCTGGATGAATTAATGGCCAAATGTAAACCACTTATTGATGGCGCCTTAGAAGAGGAGGGGTGTCAGGATTATAGTTGGACTTTAGATCCATATGTGCCTGGAAGAATATGGGTAATGGAAAGATGGGAAAGCGAAGAGTCTCTAAAAAAACATTTTGAGGATGAGTGGTATAAAAATATGGGAGCTACTTTGAATGAAGTAGGCCTTTTGAACGCTTTTTCTGCAAAATATAAAATAACGAAACAGGAGCCTGTATACGATGATACTGGAACTCCAAGAGCTGATTTTTTTAGTTAATAAGTAATTTTATAAATAAAAGGGAAATTTATTATGAGTGATGAATATGCAATTAGGCAATTAGTAGAAAAATACGCTGATGCAGTAAACAGAGTAGATAAAGATGACTGGGCTTCTACTTGGTGTGAAGATTCTGAATGGGATTTAAGTAGTATGCCAGCTGTAAAAGGAAAAAGTGCTATAGTTGAATTATGGGTTAATGCTATGTCAGGCTTTCCTTTTGTTGCACAGTTAATTCAAAATGGAACAACTGAAGTTGATGGAGATACAGCTTCAGGAAGGTGGTATATAGTTGAGCATATCCAAACAACAGAAAAAGACTCTGACGGCAACCCTGTCGGTTTTTTTAATATCGGCGTTTATCAGGATAAATACATCAAAGAAAATGGCAAATGGCTTTTTAAATTAAGAAAATATGCTGTTCTTTATAATGACAATGGAACAGGAAATATGACTGGAACTGCCAATCCTTTCCCTGATTTAATTAAATAATATTGTGGGAAAACTCAGCTTTACAGGTATTGGTGTTTCTAATCTAAAAAAATCCTCAGATTTTTATCAAAAAATATTAGACCTTGAGGAAAAAGGTACATATGAAAATGTGAATGTTGATTTAAATGATAGTAATTTCTTTATAGATGAAATTGTATTGGGCACGAAAGACTCCGAGGAAAATCTTTTGGTCCTAATGAACTGGCCTAACGAAAAAAGATCTTATGATGGTCTCAATATCAAAATAGTTTTTGCTGTCGATGATGCTAATTTAACAATGGATTTGATCCGTAATAATGGAGGTATTGTTGATCGTGAAGCTTTACCGCATTACACTATAGAGGGCGGTTTAGTAGGTTTGGCTCGAGATTTTGATAATAATGTCATTGAAATAATTCAATGGCCAAAAGAAGTTTAGAATTCAGGAAAATCTTTTCCAAATGGTATATTATGCCTACCTAATAATGGATTTAAATTGTATGTAATGTTTCTAAGATAATTTGATATTTCGTCATTTGTCATATCTTCATCTAATGAGTCAAAACTAATTGGGTCACCAATTATTAATGGAACTGATGAGTTTATCCTTCTCCTAACTTCATGAAAAAGCAATGCGGATCTTAAAGTTTGACTTATATGACTTGCTAAATGAAATAAACGACTATTTTGTCCATAGAAATATATAGGTAGAATGGTGGCTTTACTTCTTCTAATTAGTCTTGTTGTAAAGTTTCTCCATTTCGGATCATACGCTTCTTTAGTAAATATGGTGTTGGTTGTTGAGACTGTCCCGCCAGGGAAAATCACTACAGCACCACCATCATTAAGAAAATTTCTGGCAGTCTTTCTTGTCTCAATATTTGTATTTAATGCCTGTTTAGTGCCAGAAAAATCAATTGGCAATAGGTATCCTTTTGTTTCAGGCGCCCTTAATAAAAGTGCATGTGTTAAAACCTTAAATTCTTTCCTTATTTTCTTTGATAACCAACAAATTACTAGGCCATCAAGTACTCCAAATGGATGATTGGCTACAATGACTAAGGGGCCATCTTTAGGTATTTTTGATATCTTTTCTTCATTATATTTTACATTTAACTCTAGAATATCTATGCAGCCATCCCAAAAATCATTCCAATTTTCTGGGTTTGTTTGATAGTTTCTATAAAGGTTATATAATTTAGGTTGCCCTGAAAAAAATTCTATCGATCTTATAAGGGCCTTTTTTGGAAAAGAATCATCAGGATTTGCATAGCTAAAATACTTTGTATCCAAATATTCCATTTATCAATCCCTGTCCTTTTTTTTCCCAATATTAGGCATATGTCTTAAATAATCCTTATCACCAATTTTTATTAATGTATATTTTGTATCCGATGCTTGAGCAAAAAGAGGTTTGCTTCGCTTTTTTAATATGGGTGCTAATATCATTCCAGCAATAAAACCTCCAATATGAGCTGAATAAGCAACACCTGACTGACCTTGATCTATGAAGTTTATTAATTGTAAACCCATCCAAATGCCAAGCACAATGAATGCAGGTACAGTTATTAGCCTTACAATAAATACTATCCACATAAATACCCATATCTTTGCCCTTGGATACATAATTAAATATGCTCCTAAAACTCCTGCTATTGCTCCACTTGCACCAATCATTGGTATTGGGCTGCTTGGATCGTATAAAATCTGTGAAAAAACGGCTGCAAAACCACATAAAATATAAAATATTATGAAACGAAACCTACCAAAACTATCTTCGATATTATCTCCAAATATCCATAAATAAACCATATTGCCTAATAGATGGGAGAAATTACCGTGTACAAACATTGAGCTTATCACTGTAAACCATTGATTATTATAATCATTTAATAGTTTGGCTGGTGTAATTCCATATGTTCTGACAAAATTATTAAAATCAGGTTGCGTTAATCCTATTTGATATAAAAAAATTAAAGTACAAACTAAAATTAAAAACCAGGAAATATAGGGTTTAATTGATGTTGGATTATCATCTCTAAATGGAAAAAAGAACATTCTAGATTACTTCATTATCCTAATTTTTAGTTACATACAGATACAAGAGTTGATTTCAAATATATAACGAAATCGGTCAAATTATCCAATCAATATTGACTATTACTATGACAAAAAAAATAACATCAATAGTTCTTGCTGCTGGAAAAGGCACTAGAATGAATTCATCTTTATCAAAGCCCCTTCACTCCATAGCAGGAAAACCCATGCTATCTCATGTAATAGACAACACAAAAGAAGCTAATCTAAATGATATTATCGTTGTTGTTAGTGAAGATAATAAAGATATAAAAGATTATCTTAGCATAAATTATCCTGAAGTAAGAACATCAACTCAAGATAAACAAAATGGAACTGGTGATGCAGTTAAATGTGTTTTAAACAAATACGATCTTTCTGATAGCGATGGAATAATTGTAATATTTGGCGACACCCCACTGATTAAAACAAAATCAATTGAGAAGTTATCTAATTCAATAGATAAAGATGATCTAACTATTATGGTATTTGAAACTGAAAATCCTCAGGGTTACGGTCGCATAATATTAAAGGACAATTTGCTCAATTCAATAGTTGAAGAATTCAATGCCACGGACGAAGATAAGAATATAAAACTCTGTAATGGCGGAGTTATGGCTTTGAAGAATAAAAATTTAGTTGATGCATTAAATTTACTTCAAGATAACAACCCAAAAAAAGAATTTATTTTATCTGACATGGTTGAAATTATTAACGAAAAGGGTGGTTCAACTAATTTTATAAAATGTGAAGAATTGGAAATTTTTGGAGTTGATACAAAAATTGGACTTGCAAAAGCCGAGATGGAATATCAAAAAAGATTAAGAAAAAAATTTATGTCTCAAGGTGTAACACTTCTTGACCCGGAAACTGTTTATTTTCAGACAGATACTGTAATTGGTGATGATGTTGAAATTCAAAATAATGTATATTTTGGAAAAAATGTTCATCTTAAAAATGGGGTAACAATTAGATCATTCTCCTATATAGAAGATGCACTCATTCATGAAAATGCCACAATTGGACCATTTTCTCGACTTAGAGGAAATGTAGATATTGGAGTGAACAGTAAAATAGGAAATTTTGTGGAGATAAAAAACTCTAAATTAGGTAAAGATGTAAAAGCAAGTCACTTATCTTACTTAGGAGATAGCCAAATTGGTGAAAACGCTAATATTGGCGCGGGGACAATTACTTGTAATTTTGATGGTGTTAATAAAAATAGCACTCAAATAGGAAAAAATGCCTTTATTGGATCAAATTCCTCTCTCGTTGCTCCTGTAGAAATAGGCGAAAACTCTCATATTGGAGCAGGATCTGTGATAACAAAAAATGTTGAAAAAGAAAGTCTAGTTTTAACAAGAGCACCTTTGAAAACTGTTTCAAATTGGGCAAAGAAATTTTTAGGGAATAACTAGGAGAATAACATGTGCGGAATATTTGGTGTAATAACTAATAATAATAATGTTAAAGATCAAATTTTAGATGGTCTTAGAAGACTTGAGTACAGAGGGTATGACTCTTCTGGAATAGCCACAATAAGTAACGAACAAATTAATTGTGTAAAATCTCAGGGCAATCTTGATCAACTTCAAAAAAAATTAATAAATGAAGAATTATTGGGTAACATTGGTATTGGGCATACAAGATGGGCTACACATGGTGTTCCTAATGAATTGAATGCTCATCCTCATTTCACTGATGAAGTTGCTGTTGTTCATAATGGTATTATTGAAAACTACACTTTATTAAAAAATCAAATAGTTGAGACAGGAATTACTTTTAAAAGCGAAACTGATACTGAAGCTATTGTACATCTTATTACTCTTTATCTGAAATCTGGAATGAGCAGTTATGAGGCTATCAGGGCAACAACTGAAGATATTAAAGGTTCTTATGCCTTGGCCATTATTATAAGGTCTGAACCAAACAAATTGTTTGCCGTTAGAAAAGGTAGCCCACTTGCAATTGGTTCCTCAGAAAGTGAAAATTATATTGGATCAGATGGTTATTCTCTAGGTAACTACTGTAATGAAGTTACATACATGAAAGATGGCGATATTGCTATAATCGAAAATTCTTCTTTTGAAATTTATGACAATCAAAACAAATTTATAAAAAGAAAATCACAAACAATAGATAAGACTATCAGATTAGCAGAAAAGGGTGTCTTTAAACATTTTATGTCAAAAGAAATACATGAACAACCAAGTGTTATTCAGGATGCAATCAGTCATTATATTAACAATGAAGATTTAACTGTAAATTTGCCTGAATTTTCTTTTAACATCTCAAATTTAAATTGTATTACTTTGGTTGCATGTGGAAGCTCCTATTATTCTGGATTAGTTGCCAGGGAATGGTTTGAAAAATTTGCTCGTATTAAAGTTGATGTTGAAATTGCTTCGGAATTTCGTTATCGCGAAACGCCGATGGACTCAAATGGTCTTACAGTTTTTATATCACAATCAGGTGAAACAGCTGATACCCTGGCCGCATTAAAACATTGCAAAAAATTAAACCAAAAAACTATTTCTGTTGTTAATGTCCCAAATTCCTCTATGTGTAGAAATTCTGACGAATCCCTAAAAATATATGCTGGCCCTGAAATTGGAGTTGCTTCGACCAAGGCATTCACATGTCAGCTTGCTGTTTTAGCAGCGTTAGCAATTCACATTGGTAAAATTAATGGTAATTTATCTGATCACGATGAAAATAATTATGTAAGATCAATGCTAGATCTTCCTAGATTAATCTCAAATGTTTTAGATCAAGAGGAAGATATTGTACAAATAGTTAAAGATCTTAATCCTATTAAGAATGCTTTATACTTAGGAAGAGGGCAAATGTATCCTGTAGCTCTTGAGGGTGCTTTAAAATTAAAAGAAATATCATATATTCATGCTGAAGGTTATCCTGCAGGTGAGATGAAACACGGACCGATAGCTCTTCTAGAAAAAGGTCTTCCAGTAATAATTAGCGCTCCATCCTTCAATTTATTTGATAAGACTGCATCCAATGTATATGAGGTAATAGCAAGAGATGGCAATGTTTTGCTTGTAACAGATCAAGAAGGTTTAAATCATCTTGGTGATACTGCAAAAAAAATTAGAACATTTTTAGTTGATAGCGCAGACATAATTACTGCTCCATTTATATATACCATTCCGTATCAATTATTTGCATATCACACAGCTCTTCTTAAAGGAACTGATGTTGATCAACCAAGAAATTTAGCTAAATCAGTAACTGTGGAGTAATTTAGAACTGTGAATAATGTAACAGAGGGAGGGTGTTTTTGTGGTTCAATTCGCTATAGCTTTGAATCCGGTAATTATCCCTCCTCAAATTGCCACTGTTCCATGTGCAGACGTACTTCAGGGGCTGCTTTTGTTTCTTGGATAGCCACTCCAGTAACAACCTTTAAATTCAACAAAGGAAAGCCTAAAAAACTAATTTCCTCTAATCATGGAACCAGATACTTTTGTAAAGACTGCGGAACTCCCTTAGCCTGTCTTCTTGATGAGTACCCTAAGTATGTTTATATCACAATTTGTAGCCTAGATAAGCCACATGATTTTGAGCCACAAGGAGATATGTATGTTGAAGATATGCTTGCTTGGGTTAAAAGATAATAAAGTTTTATTCACTGTTCCAAAATACTCTGTTACTATTGAGCAATTCAGAATTTTAAATCAAAATTTGAGAGGACAAATGAGTAATTTATCGATATTAAAAAATACTTTGAGAGTTTTTGGAGTAGCGTTTGTATTAATTATTCCAATGATGAAGTTAGATCCTTTAGGTGGTTGGGCCTGGACTCCAGGACAATGGGAATACGAAATGATGATTCAAGGAGTTTATATGACTCTTGGAGTTATGATGATAATTGCATCAAAAGATCCAGTAAAACATTCAATGTTTGTATGGTTTGTTGTTTGGAGTAGTATAGTTCATGGTGGAATTATGGCTTACCAAGCTATTATTGATGTGCATGAAATAGGGCATTTTTTAGGTGATATACCCGCATTATTTATTTTATCTATATTAGCTGGTTATACACTAAGAAAAGAACTGGCAAGCCAATAATAAATTATTAATTGCAGTTTATAACTATTTCTATTGATACCTAAAAGATTTATAAATCTCTTTTCCAATTGCTGAAGCAAGATAAACAGGAACAGCATTACCGATTTGAAGGTTTTTACTAGTCTTGCTTCCAAAAAATTTATAGCTGTCTTGAAATCCCTGCAACCTAGCACCTTCTCTTGTTGATAGTGCTCTGTTTTGACTGGGATGAATACATCTCGATGATGAGGGCGTACCAAAGTTCCTGGTAATTGTTGGAGATGGATAATTATTATTTAACCTCGCATAAGTATTTTTAAAACAATTTCTTGGTCTTAGTTGGGGTGGTAAATCGTTAACAGAGCCATTTTTAGGAATCATAGATAAAATAAGTTTCATTCTTTTCCCATAATTTGTTGAATTATGTTCTGTTAAGATCTTTTCTGACCCTCTTAATTCTTTTTGATAGGTAGTTTTACTTTTTAAATATTTCTTTTTAGATTGATTAGCTTTTAGGATTGGGAGATCTGATATTGCGTCAGTTATTGTATTATATTTTTTTTTCGACATATTACCTTCTAGATTGTGAGTTGGAGTTGGAAAATCAAAAAGAATACCTTTCTTAAAGCCAACAATTATTGTTCTTTTTCTATGCTGAGGCGTACCAAAATCAACTGCATTAAGTATTTTACTTTTTACTTGATAGCCAAGTTTATTTAATTCTAGTTTAAGCGTATCAAAAGCAATGCTTTTATAAAGTTTTTTAAAACCAGACACATTTTCAAATAAAACTATTTTTGGATTAATTTCTTCAACGGCTCTGAGGAATTGCCAAAATAATGAGTTTCTAATGTCCTTTTCATTTTTTTTTCCAACTGTACTAAATCCTTGGCAAGGTGGTCCACCACATACTAAATCAAAGGTTCCAGAAGTTTGTTTTCTTGCAATTTCATAAAAATCAACATTAGCTATATCATTATTAATAACATGACAGTTTTTATGATTTAATTTGAATGTCTCAGCAAAATCCTTTTCAATTTCTACTGCTACTTTAGATTTTATTCCTTCTTTAGTTAATCCACAAGACAGACCTCCTGCCCCAGAAAATAAATCAATACAAGTAAACATTTATTCTTATTAACTCCATATGGCTATAAAAAATAATCAAGTGACATAAGCATGTCAACATAAGCAAACTCATAATTATATGTAATATTTTTTAATTATTTTGATTATTAACAAGTTTTATACTAAATATGTATCTGTGATGACTGTTGGAAAATTTAGAGTCGATAATATAGCAATTTCACTATCTTTTGTATGTGTTGTACATTGCTTATTTACTCCATCATTCATAATTTTAGCTCCAAGCTTTCTATCGATTTCATTTGATAACGAATTTCTACATTATTTTTTAATATTATTAGCAATTCCTGTAAGTTTATATGCTTTAACCTTAGGTTATAGGGCGCATAGTAAAATATCTCTTCTCTTAATTGGTATACTTGGTTTATTTATACTTTTACTGGCAGTTCTAATCGGTGAAAATATTTTAGGTGACTTTGGAGAAAAAGGTCTTACTATATTAGGATCATTCATTGTTGCTTTTTCTCATTTTAAAAATCAAAAAATATGTAAAGCATTGGATTGTGATTGTCATAGCGATTAATAAATAATTTTTAAATTGATAAAAGTATGTCTTTTATAAAATTCTTTAACTATTTTTTGTTAATAGATTAATT
>CETM01103383.1_pt1 | contig 13938 bp, 10 predicted proteins | sample 361451 | NCBI WGS metagenome assembly CETM01 (sample SAMEA2622690, study PRJEB7988) | marine metagenome | isolation source: saline water (ENVO:00002010), including
GTTTTTGGTATCGGCATTCCCAGGTTCGAGTCCTGGTACCCCAGCCAATTCTGGCTAGCTGATGAAGTCGCAGGATGAATTCGGCAGCCAACAGAAAAGCCACCCTTCTGGGTGGCTTTTTTGCGTCTGGAGTAAAGGTCTGGAGGGCGACGGGGCATGCCGTGGGCCGGCGCTCCTCTCAGTGCGAGGTGGGCTCGTCCGGGTGCATCGCCAGCCAGCTCAGGCGCTTGCGATAGATGGTGGAGGGCGCGATCTCCAGTATCGCCGCAGCGCGGGGGATACTGCCATCACAGGCGCTGATGACACTCTCGATCGCCTCGCGTTCGACCATCCACAACGGGCGCAGCGTGGTCTCGCTGTCCTCCGGCGCGTTGTGGTTGACCGACGTGCGATGCGCCGTGCTGGAGGGCAGGTCCAGCATGTCGGCCGTCAGCACCTCACCATCATTGAGGATGATGGCGCGCCGCAGCGTGTTTTCCAGCTCTCGCACGTTGCCGGGCCAGTCATGGGCCAGCAGCTGACGCTCGGCGCATGCACTGAGTCGTGTGAAGCGCTTGCCTTCGTGGCCTGCCATGCGCCCCAACAGCCCGGTGGCGATCTCCAGGATATCCTGACCGCGCTCGCGCAGCGGCGGCACCTTCAGTGGAATGACGTGCAGGCGATAGAAGAGGTCTTCCCGGAAGCGGTGGGTATCGACCAGTACCCGCGGGTTCTGATGCGTGGCGCACACGATGCGGCAATTGACCTCTACCGTGCGCGTGGCACCCACCGGCATTACCTGTCCTGTCTGCAGGAAGCGCAGCAGCTTGCTCTGCAAGGGTAGCGGCAGCTCCGCGATCTCATCGAGAAACAGCGTCCCCCCATCTGCCGCCACGGCGAGCCCCTGCTGGGCGCTCACGGCCCCCGTGAAAGCCCCGCGCACATGTCCGAACAATTGTGACTCCAGCAGCTCTGCCGGAATGGCGGCACAATTGACGGCGATGAACGGGCCGTCACGTACCGGGCTGTGGCGGTGAATGGCAGTGGCACACAACTCCTTGCCGCTGCCGCTTTCGCCGGTGATGAAGATGGGAGCGTCCGAGTGGGCGACCTGGATGAGAGTGCGATAGAGCGTCTGCATGGCCGATGAGTCTCCGATAAACTCCCCAAAACCGCGAGGTCGCTTTACCGGTAGTTCCCTTACCCGCGAGGTAGTGGAGATATCGTCAGCCAGATTCAATGCAGTAGCCGATGATGCAGCCTGATGAGCTTTCAGTGCGGTCATGAGTGTTGTTCCCTTGCTGCTGGTCTTTCTGCATTGCCTGCGCTTCGTGCGAGCGGGCTGCGAAAGAATAATTGTCGGGCTGCTTCTGGTGACAGCCTCACCGGAGAGTCTGGATTCTCCAGCGTTGAGTGTTCGTCTTGGGGGTTATCGAGTACCCATATAGAGGTTAATGACTTGTGCGAGATGATCATGGCGGCTTTTAGTGCGTTTTTTCCGCTCCCCCTGAGTGGCAGACTTCTCAGTCTCGACGCTCGCCTGGCTGACCAACTCTCTACTCACGCTGAAAGGGTGAGTTCTGGTATCTGACGGTCTGTCTTCCCGCGGATGACTGTCCCGAGCAGTGCATCACTGGGCGTCTTCCTCCTCATCTTCGTTGTTGTGGGTAATGGTAAAGTCAGTCGACGACGTCTGAGAGCTGCCATCCGCGGATTGATCCGCAGTGCTGTCGATGGTGCCGGTGGAACCATCACTCAGTGTCTGTTCGATCTGTTGCCAGTTGCCGATCGAGGTACTGCTGCCGGTATTGAGGGTGTATTCCCCAATATTGGTATCGGACCCTTCCCCCAGGCTGCCGGCCTTCTTGCTCTCGTAGAGAATCAGGGCGGTTTCTGCGCTACGTGCCGGAAAGTCGTAGGGGAAGGGCCCCATCAGCGAGTTGGCGCTGACCGTCGTGGCCAGCAGGCATCCCGCGCTGACGACTCCCAGGCTGATACGTGTAAAAGCATTCATGTCTTGCTCCTTTCGCTCTGTGAAAGATGCAGTGTCTGATGCGTGAGACTTCTGATGTCGGCAGGTACTGAAACACACGCGGGTCGCCCCGCGTGTGTTGGTTGCCTGCTGAGGATTTACGGAGTAACGGGGCCGACGGAGACGGACATGTTGTTACCCACGGAGGTCGCAGCATTGTTGATGACCGGGCCATCGAAGCTGCCTGCCGGCGGCAGATCCAGAGTGATGTTGCTGACCTTGGCAGTTGAGCTGATGTTGGCGAAGCTCATCTGGGTATTGTCGGCAATCAGGGCGCTATCGATATCAGTGCTATCCAGAGTGACCGACAGGTTGTTGCCCACGGAGGTCGCGGCATTGTCCACGCTCAGGTTGAGAATGTTGTCGACCTTGGCCAAGGATTCGACTTCAGCAGTGCCCGGATAGAAGAAATAGCCACCAGAACCCGCCAAGAACTGCTCATTGTGCAGGTTGACCATGGCATCACTATCCACCGAGACATTGTTGCCCACCGAAGTGGCGGCGTTTTCAAGCGACTCTAGGCGAGTAATGTCAGGATTAGGCGTGGAGCCGGCATAGCTGATATAGACATCAACATCAGCGTTAGCATTTGCAGCTGCAGCTGCACCAGCATTGGCTGTTGAATGATGATTCCAGCTGTGTGCATTCGCAGTTGCTGCTGCACTGCTGCCTGCACTGAGGCTATCCACCAGCTCTATGGTCGGGTCACCAGTTTCACCTGCTCCGTAGCTGACATCCTTGACGATGGCTTCCGAGCTGACATCTCCGATCTGCTTCTGAAAGCTCTCGATCATCACCAAGCCACCTGGATCTTTGATTTTCGGATCAATATAGACGTCAATATTGACATCGGTATTCACCTGACCATCCCAGTTCCAGTCCACGTTATCGAAGGCTTGCGCCTGGCTTGCCATCATCACACCACTTACGAGACCGATGGCGACTGCGAGCTTATTATAGGTAGTCATTGTCATGTTCCTCATGAATGTTGACTTATTGTGCTGCGCTTGATGCTGCCGGTACTTCTGATGCGGGTGTTGCTTGCAACGGTGTTGCGACTGCTTCATTTCCACTTGCTTCATTGCTGCTGGTATTGGCTGCGGCCACTTGCTGCGTGTTGCTATTGTCATCTGCAACATGCTGTCCCGGGTGCAATGCACATTCCTGTCCCGCAGGTACAGGAAGTCCCAGGCCTTCAGTCAGAAGCTGATACGCGCCCATCTCCACGACTGATCTCACCCCCAGCTGCAGTGGTTCATTGCGCACTGCGCCGGAGTCAAACTCGACCAACTGATTGCCGAAGAAGCGGTAGATACCGGCTTCGACTTCGTAACCCACCACCTGCTTCTGCAGGCTGGTGACATAGACGGTGCGGAAGGTGCGGATATCGACCATGCGCAGGTCCAGGCCGACGTTGATGACTGCAGTGCGCAGTCCGGCCCCGATTCCGCTGACGAACAGTCGAGCTCCACCACTTGAAATGTTGTAATTGAGCTCTGTCAGTGCACCAAGAACCACGAAATGCGAAGGGAGAACTGCCAGTTTGCGCGGCGAGTAGGCCATAGCCTTATTCTCGAAAAGCTGCTGCTCTGCCAGCGGGACTCGCACATCGAGACGCTCGGTAAGATGCACCTTGCGAGTCTTGTAGAGGGCACTTATCAGCATCTCGGATACGCCCTGGGTTACGGCAGCGCTCTCTGTCACGGTGGAATAACTGCGTTGACCGGTCTTGTCCGTCACCTGACCCACTGCAATCACAGGCAGGTTGGTGGCACCCTGAATTCGACTGAGTGATACGAGGCATTCGCTATATGGCGTATTGTTGGAGGTGACTGGTGGCCCTACGACCGGTTCGACATTGTCGAATTTCGGTTCGACAGCGGCGCAGCCCCCCAGCACTGTGGCCATGCAAGCGGCCATGCATATCCGTGGCTTAAACATGCTGGAAGTTCCCCTGGTGTGACGCATGATCCTGCGCCGTTATTTTTCTCTGATATGTCTCTATCAGTTGTTCTGCCGTGTTTTCTAAGGGGCACGAAACGTGCCAAACAATTTCACAATATTTCACAGACACTTACGCATTAATGCGCAATGTTGCGTGCGATGCGTTTTGCAAATGGCGAAGCGAAGTGAGGGGAAATACCACGGGCGTGGTGCCAGTGATGAGTCGCTGATTAGGCCGCTTGTCTCACGGAAGATGAGAGTTCGTGGCAACAGGATGAGTCGGGACTGGCGAGAGGGGGTGACTGAAGGAATTTGTCATCCGCGAGGCACAGGCAGCCTCATGTTTTCTTGAGAAGGGTGATGGCGGGTGTGGTGTGAGATTGGATGGTCTTTTAACGATCTTGTGGATCAGGTCTCTATGCTTATTTCATGAATCTCGGGGTTGAAGTCTGTTGTATGGCCCATAGGTGGGACAGTGCGGGCAAGCCGCATGCTAGAACGCCAGATTCCACTTTCCTCAATGCAAGACATTGATGCCTTAAGGAGAGCATGATGACAGCTTCACGCCATATGACCTCGTACAACGCCACTTCTGCTCTTTCATCCAAGCAACGCCAACATGAGCAGACCGATGGTGGCAACGTCAGCGCCGCTGCAGAAGCCTCCAACCAGCAGCTGGACGCCCGTCAGACCAATGCCGACCGTGATCAGGCGCCGGAAGCCTATCTCGACAAGTCGGGCAGCGACCGAGGCTCCGATCACTCGAGAGACGCCTATCCGACGCGCCTGAGCCAGCCGCCGGAGCATCTGTGGCAGAAGCGCCGCGAACCCGTCGTGCACTCGCGTGCCGATGAGGGGCCGCTGGGCGCCGAGCAGCTCAAGCGTTTCAAGAGTGACGGCTTCCTGTTCGAGCCGGAATTCCTGGCGCCGGAAGAAGTCGAGGCGCTGAAGACCGAGCTGGCAGCGCTGCTCGACAACGAAGAGTGGCAGGGGCGTGATTTCACCATCACCGAGCCCAAGAGCCGCGAGATTCGCTCCATCTTCGCCGTGCACTTCCTGTCCGAGCGCTTCCGCCAGCTGGCAGAAGACCCGCGCCTGGTCGATCGCGCGCGCCAGATCCTGGGGGGCGATGTCTATCTCCACCAGTCGCGCATCAACTACAAGCCGGGCTTCGAGGGCAAGGGCTTCAACTGGCACTCGGACTTCGAGACCTGGCACGCCGAGGATGGCATGCCGGAGATGCGCGCGGTCAGCGCCTCGATCATCCTGACCGACAATCACCACTTCAATGGTCCGCTGATGCTGATCCCCGGCTCGCATGAAGTCTTCGTGCACTGCCTGGGCGAGACGCCGGATGACAACCACAAGTCATCCCTGCAGACCCAGAAGGTCGGTGTGCCCTCGCGTGAAGCACTGAGCGAGCTGATCGCCGAACGTGGTATCGAAGCACCGACCGGTGCCGCCGGTGGTCTGTTGATGTTCGACTGCAATACGCTGCATGGCTCCAACGCCAACATGTCGCCGGACCCGCGCAGCAACGCCTTCTTCGTCTACAACCGCGTCGACAACGCGATGCAGGCACCGTTTGCCGCCGCGCGTCCGCGCCCGGAATTTCTGGCGCACCGTCTCGATGGTGGCTGGGATGAACTTGAAGACTGAAGTTGAAGACCGAGCTTGAAAACTGAAGTTGAAGGCTGAGCTTTGAAGATCGAAGTGGACTGAACTGCACAACGCCGGGTTGCGCTCAGGCGGCGAAATCTCGGACGTTGGTGTGGTAGTGGCAGGCTGTCGGGGCGACGTATCATTGCGATATCTCTCATTGATCGTCTTTCATTGATCCTCCATCACGCCCCGACAGGAGTTCTGCATGCCGCTTGCTCAGCGTTTCACCCCGCGTTTCAGCGATGGTCGCGTCTTCGCTCATGACCTCGGCAAGGTGGTCTGTGTCGGCCGCAATTACGCAGCCCACGCCGCGGAGCTCGGCAATGAAGTGCCCAGCGAGCCGTTGCTGTTCATCAAGCCCGCCACCAGCGTGACGCCGATGGACAAGCCATTGGCGATCTCGCGGCGTCGCGGCCAGTACCACTATGAGGCCGAGCTGGCGCTGCTGATCGGCAAGCCGCTGTGTGAAGCCAGCGAAGCAGAGGCGCTGGAAGCACTGGCCGGCATGGGGCTGGCACTGGACCTGACCCTGCGTGAGCGCCAGAGCAAGCTCAAGGCCAAGGGCCAGCCGTGGGAGCTGGCCAAGGCCTTCGATGGCAGCTGTCCGTTGTCTTCCTTTGTGGCGCTGGAAGGGCCGCGTTGGCGCGATGCCGATGGCGAGCTGCACAGCGTGGATTTCCAGGCGCTGCACTATCGCTTTGCCATCGACGGCGAGCAGCGCCAGCAGGCGGATACCAGCCTGATGCTGTTCCCCGTCGCGCGTCTGCTAAGTGAGATCAGCCACAGCTTCACCCTGCTGCCCGGCGATGTGGTGCTGACCGGCACACCGGAAGGCGTCGGCGAGCTGAATCCGGATCAGGCGCTGGCACTGGCGCTGGATGCCCCGGATGGCAGCGGCGAGCTGTTGCGTGTCGAGACACGCACGCGCGGCGTGGCATGACGTCTGGGGCTGAGGCAGCCCAGAGTATGTAGACAGCAGCCCTGAGCGAGTTGAAAACAGCTCTGAGCGGGTTAAAAAAGAAAAGCCCCTGCCGGGTCACCGGCAGGGGCTTTTGCTGTCTGGGCTTTAGCTTTTGCTATCCGGGCCAATCCTTCCGAACCTGATCCTTCCAAACTCGGTTCATTGAGCCAGGGCCCGAGCCTCGCACAAGTCTCAGCTCTCCAGGTAGGTATAGCCGTCGAGACCGGCCTTCAGGTCTTCGAGCAGGTCTGCCTGTTCCAGCGCATTCAGGTTGGATGACTTGAGCTGACGCGCGAGGCGTGCGGCCAGCTGCTCCGGGTCGAAGTTCACGTAACGCAGCACCTGCGCCACGCTATCACCCTGAATCGCATGAGAAAGCTGCCACTGGCCATCGTCGTCGAGGCTGGCATCCACGGAATCGGTATCGCCGAACAGGTTATGCAGATCGCCGAGGATTTCCTGATAGGCGCCGACCATGAAGAAGCCGAGCAGCTTCTCTTCATCGGCATGCCATTCCGGCAGCGGCAGGGTGGCGTCCAGGCCCTGGTCATCCACATAGGTGTCGATGCGGCCATCGCTGTCGCAGGTGATGTCCTGAATCACGCCACGTCGTGTCGGCGCGCGATCGAGACCGGTCAGCGGCAAAATCGGGAAGATCTGCTCGATGCCCCAGATGTCCGGCAGCGACTGGAACAGCGAGAAGTTGACGAACAGCTTGTCGGCCAGCTTCTCGTTGAGCTCATCGAGCACCGCGCGGTGCGAACGCTGACGCGCATCGAGACGCCCAGCCAGGCTGCGACACACGTTGGTGTAGATGGCTTCGGCCTCGGCGCGGATGGCGATGCTCGCCAGCCCCATCACGAAGCGCTCCTGCACCTGATGCTGGGCATGCACCACGGCGTGGTAGATCTCCACCAGCTCACGCGGCTCGAGCTGACCTTCCAGCCGTGCGGCCTGCGCCCACAGCGCGGCGATCTGGGCATCGTCCTCGCGGCGTGCGGGCAGCGGCAGGTTCACGCGCTCCTCGCCGATCACGTCCGTGACCAGTACCGCATGATGGGCGGTCAGGGCGCGGCCGGATTCGGAGATGATGTGCGGATGCGGCAGGTCATGGGCATCACAGACGGCGTGGAAGGCGCCGACCACATAGTCGGCATATTCGCGCATCGAGTAGTTGAGCGAGCAGGCGCTTTCCGAGCGAGTGCCTTCGTAGTCCACGCCCAGGCCGCCACCGACATCGACGATTTCCACGCCGGCGCCAGCTTCGTGCAGGCCCTGATAGAAGCGCGCGCACTCGGCCAGACCGCGCTGGATATCGCTGATGTCCGCGATCTGGGAGCCAAGATGGAAGTGGACCAGCTTGAGGCAGTCGAGCGCATCCACCTCGCGCAGGCGCTCGACCAGCGCGACGATCTGGCTGGCGGTCAGGCCGAACTTGGACTTCTCGCCGCCGGTGTTCTGCCAGTTGCCCTTGCCGATGGTGGCCAGGCGCGCGCGCAGCCCGATGCGCGGACGCACGCCGAGGCGCCTGGCCTCTTCCAGCACCAGTTCCAGCTCGCTGGCCTTCTCGATCACCAGATGCACGCGGTGGCCGAGTTTCTCGCCCATCAGCGCCAGACGCACGTATTCGCGGTCCTTGTAGCCGTTGCAGACGATGACCGACGGGCCGCTGTCCGACAGCGCCAGCACGGCGAGCAGTTCCGGCTTGCTGCCGGCTTCCAGCCCGACACGCCCGCGTGAGCGTTCGTTGGTCGCCAGCAGTTCCTCGACCACGCGACGCTGCTGATTGACCTTGATCGGGTAGACGGCGGTATAGCTGGCGCCATAGCCGCGCGAGCTGATGGCGGCATCGAAGGCGGCGCACAGCTGCTCGACGCGGTCATGCAGGATATCGGCGAAGCGAACCAGCAACGGCAGGCGCAGGCCTTGGGCGCGCGCCTTGTCGATCAGCGAGATCAGCGGCAGCGCAGGCGTGCCCGGCTCGCCATGCGGGCGCACCAGTGTCAGGCCATCCTGGCCCACGTCGAAATAGCCGCTGCCCCACTGGTCGATGTTGTAGGTGCGGCGTGCTTCGGCTGCAAAGGAGGTCATCGCGGTCTCCGGAGATGGACGGCGTGAAGGCAAGCCCGGCGGTGCTCAACAGGTGTGGGCAGCGTCGGAGAAGACAATGACGCCCGCAGGAATGCGGGCGCTCAGAGGGCGCATTATGCCTGCTGGGGGCCAGCAGGCAATTGCTTTGACGACTCGGTCAGTACGGAAGGTGCCGATCAGGCCGGTTGCGTGGCCTCGGGCAGCGGCAGAGCGCCTTCCTCGATGCGTCGACCCAGCAGCTGGCGGTACTGTGCCGGGTCCTTCGGCGTCAGGCTGTGGGCGGGCGGGTCCACGTAGACCACCAGCAGGCGTGACAGCCAATAGCGCAGCGCGGTCATGCGCAACATGCTCGGCCACAGGCGTCGCTCGTCGGCGTTCATCGGGCGCTCGGCCAGATAGGCGCTGAGCAGGGCGTCATAACGCGGCTGGTCCAGGCGACCATCGTCATTGGAGCACCAGTCATTGACCAGAATCGACAGATCGAAGATCAGGTCGCCGGTGCAGCCGTTGTAGAAGTCGATGATACCGCCGAGGCGGTCGCCGTCGAACAGAGTGTTGTCGCGGAACAGGTCACCATGCAGCGCGCCCTGCGGCAGCTCGACACCGCTGAAGACGTCTTCGCAGACATCGATCTCGTCGGCCATCAGCGCCTGGTCTTCCGGGCTCAGATACGCCAGCACCTTGTGGTGCATCGGCTTGATCCAGTGCAGGTCACGGGTGTTGGGACGGTGGCCGGTGAAATGCTGCGAGACGGCATGCATGCGCCCCAGCGCCGCGCCGATCTCGCGGCACTGGGCCACGTTGGGCGAGACCGGCCAGTTGCCCGGCATACGCGGGAACAGCAGCGCCGGCTTGCCTGCCAGCACCTTGAGCGCCTGGCCGTCGCGGTCGTGCAGCGGGCCCGGCACTGGCAGCTTGTGGCTGGCGAGGAAGTCGAGCAGCTCGACGAAGAAGGGCAGTTCCGCATGCTCGCCCTGCTCGAACAGGGTCAGCACCATCTCGCGGCGATTGGTGGTGACGAAGAAGGTCGAGTTCTCGGTGCCGTGCGCGACATCCTCAAGCGATGTCAGCGTGCCTGCGTCGTACTCTGCCAGAAATTCTGCGACCTGAGCGTCGCTCAGGGGGGTAAAGACTGCCATGGGTGACTCTTCTCGCCGAAATGTGTCCGCCCCGCCAGTGGCGCGCCGCCGGAGCGAAGCGGCGGCAATGCGCTGACAGGAGTTGTTGTAGGTATGCAGGAAGGATGCCGCCACGCCCGGGGGCAAGAGATGTGCCGCGGGCGTGACGCCTGTCGCTGCTGGCTCAGCTGTCGCGTGAACCAGATGCCGAGCTTATCACTTTTTCAGTGCCCAGCCGGGTACCTTGAGCTGGCTGGCACTGGTGACGCTGGACTTGATGAAGTTGCCGTTGCCGTCACTGTCGAGCAGGAAGAAGGGCGCGCCGCCCTTGGGGATGATCTCGATGGCATACAGATGGCCATTGACGCGGTATTCGCGCAGCTGGCGGTCATCCTGCTGACGGCTGGTGATCTGCGGCTTGGGGGCCTCGCTCTCGGCGACGGCCAGCGGCGCACTCAGGGCGGTGACGGCCAGCAGCAGCCCGGTGGCCAGCAGCGTGGGCAGGCGCAGCAGGGAATGCGGAGCAATGGAAGCAGTCGAGCGCATGACAATCCTCCTTTACACAAGCGCAGCCTGTATCAGGTTCCGCGTGCAAAAGTTCTGTGAGCAAGGGGCCTGCAGGCAGGGTGCCTGCGAGCAAGCACCCGGTGCGTACCCGTGCAGAAGACAAGCGAATCGGCGCTGGCCTGAAACCTTGCCTGATGGGCGCAGTTTACGTCCCTTGTTGGCAGTGTGCACGACTTCCCGCCATCAATGCCGGGCGCAGAAGACACACGCGCCGAGGGTGGCGACTGTGCCTCGCCGCAGCCCTTGCGTATCATGACAGCCATAGCTGCCGAGAGGTTTTCGGCCCCGACTCTGCTTGCCCCAAGCTCACCCTTCAGCCTACGGATGCGACTGCTCATGGCCGCCACGCCGATCGTTCTCGTCGATGGATCTTCCTATCTCTATCGTGCCTTTCATGCTCTGCCGCCGCTGACCACCTCCAAGGGCCTGCCCACCGGCGCGGTGAAGGGCGTGATCAACATGCTCAAGAGCCTGATTCGCCAGTATCCGGACAGCCCCATGGCGGTGGTCTTCGATGCCAAGGGCAAGACCTTCCGCGACGACATGTACCCCGAGTACAAGGCCCAGCGCCCGCCGATGCCGGATGACCTGCGCCTGCAGGTCGAGCCGCTGCATGCCTGCGTGCGTGCCCTTGGCCTGCCCCTGCTGTGCGTGGAAGGCGTCGAGGCCGATGATGTCATCGGCACCCTGGCGCGCATGGCGACGGAAGCCGGGCGTGACGCCGTCATCTCCACCGGCGACAAGGACATGGCCCAGCTGGTGAACGAGCACATCACCCTGGTCAACACCATGAAGAACGAGACGCTGGACGTGGACGGCGTTACCGAGAAGTTCGGCATTCCGCCGAACCTGATCATCGACTTCCTCGCGCTGATGGGCGACAAGGTCGACAACATCCCCGGCGTGCCGGGCGTGGGCGAGAAGACCGCGCTGGGCCTGCTGCAGGGCATGGAAGGCGGCCTCGACACCATCTACGGCGATCTCGATCGCATCAAGACGCTCAGCTTCCGTGGCGCCAAGACCCTGGCCAAGAAGATGGAAGCGCATCGCGAAGATGCCTATCTCTCCTACCGTCTCGCCACCATCAAGCTGGACTGCGAGCTGGAATATGGCCTGGATGACCTCGCGATCGCCGCGCCGGACACCGCCGCGCTGGTCGAGCTCTACAAGGAGATGGAATTCCGCGCCTGGCTGAAGGAGCTGCTGGAAGGCGGCGACATGGCGGCCACCCCGCATGCCGACGAGAAGGACAGCGGAGTCGCCGGCAGTGACCTGTTCGGTGACAACATCGCGCCGGTCGCTGAAAAGGCCTCAGGCAAGGGCAAGACCGCCGCTGCGCCAACGCCTGATCTGGAAGCGGCGGAAGAGGGCGACGAGATGCCCGATGCGCTGCCGCCGCGTGAGGAGCGCAACTACCGCGCCATCACCGAGCAGGCCGAGCTGGACGCGTGGCTCGAGCGCGTGCGCAACGCCACCTCGCTGTGCTTCGATCTCGAGACCACCAGCCTCAACTACATGGAAGCCGAGATCGTCGGTATCGGCATGGCGCTGGAAGTCGGCGAGGCCGTCTACATTCCCGTCGCTCACAGCTATCTGGATGCCCCCGCGCAGCTGGAGCGCCAGGCCGTGCTGGAAGCGCTGACGCCGATTCTGGCCGATACCGCCATCACCAAGATCGGCCAGAACCTCAAGTACGATATCGAGGTGCTGGCGCGCTATGACATCGCGGTGGCCGGCCCGCTGGCCGACACCATGCTGATGTCCTACGTGCTCAATTCCACCGCGACCCGTCACGACATGGACTCGCTGGCGCTCAAGTATCTGGGCGAGAGCACCATCAGCTTCACCGACATCGCCGGCAAGGGCGCCAAGCAGCTGACGTTCGATCAGATCGCGCTGGAAGAGGCGATGCCGTATGCCTGCGAGGATGTCGACATCACCCTGCGTCTCGCCGCGCTGCTGATGCCGCGCATCGAGAAGCTGGGGCGTCTGGATGAAGTGCTGCGTCAGTTCGAGTATCCGCTGATTCCGGTGCTGGCACGCATCGAGCGCAACGGTGTCGCGATCGACCCCGAGCGCCTGCACGTCCAGACCCGCGAGCTGACCGAGCAGATCCACGACATCGAGAAGCAGGCCTTTGAGCTTGCAGGCCGCGAGTTCAACCTCTCTTCCCCCAAGCAGCTGGGCGAGATCCTCTTCGAGGAGCAGAAGCTGCCGGTCAAGAAGAAGACGCCCAAGGGCGCGCCGTCCACCGCCGAAGCGGTGCTTGAGGAGCTGGCGCTGGACTACCCGCTGCCCAAGCTGATCATGCGCCATCGCGGCATGACCAAGCTCAAGAGCACCTACACCGACAAGCTGCCGCAGCTGGTCAACCCGACCACGCGTCGCCTGCACACCAGCTACCATCAGGCCGTCACCGCCACGGGGCGCCTGTCGTCGTCTGATCCGAACCTGCAGAACATCCCGGTGCGCAGTGACGAGGGCCGTCGCATCCGTCAGGCCTTCATCGCGCGCCCCGGCTATCGCATCGTCGCGGCGGATTACTCGCAGATCGAGCTGCGTATCATGGCGCACCTCTCCGGTGACAAGGGCCTGCTCTCGGCCTTCGCCGACAACCGCGACGTGCACGCCGCTACCGCCGCTGAAGTCTTCGGCACCGAGGAATCGCGTGTCAGCAGTGACCAGCGCCGCAGCGCCAAGGCCATCAACTTCGGGCTGATCTACGGCATGTCCGCCTGGGGCCTCTCGCGCCAGCTGGATATCGAACCCGGCCAGGCCAAGACCTACATCGAGCGCTACTTCGAGCGTTATCCGGGTGTCGCCACCTATATGGAAGACACGCGTCAGCTCGCCGCCGAGCAGGGCTACGTCGAGACCATCTTCGGTCGCCGTCTCTACCTGCCGGAAATCGGTTCACGCAATCACGCGCGTCGCAGCGCCGCCGAGCGCACTGCCATCAACGCCCCGATGCAAGGCAGCGCCGCCGACATCATCAAGCGCGCCATGATCGACGTGGATGCCTGGCTGGCGGGCAGCGACGGTGCCGACAGATACGACGCCATGATGGTCATGCAGGTACACGATGAACTCGTCTTCGAAGTCGCCGAAGCGCAGGTCGAAGACTTCATGAAAGACGTCGCGCAGCGCATGCAGAACGCCGCCTCTCTCGACGTCCCGCTGCTCGTCGAAGTCGAGCAAGGCGACAACTGGGAAGAAGCGCATTAATTTTATGTAAGTCCAATGAAGTGGCAGATCTTATATTGAGGTTTGCCACTTTTAGAGCTGGAGGTTTAATTCGTGTTACCTTGACCCAGCTCTAAGAAATCAATCCATACACTCTCATCTATGTTAGAGGATAATTTGAGCTCAGGGTTTTTATAGATAATGTCACCTAGTCCTTCTTTGATATTAAAAGTGTATGCTTCAGTTTCTTTATCGCTACATTTTCCAAAAATAAATCTATATTCTCTTTGATATGAATATGCTGTTGACTTGCAGAAATTACCCCAGTCATGGCTATCATTACTATAAACTACTTCACCCCGGCTTATTCATGAGGTCGGTCTGAAAACGAAGATAGCGGA
>CETM01005930.1_pt1 | contig 13929 bp, 18 predicted proteins | sample 361451 | NCBI WGS metagenome assembly CETM01 (sample SAMEA2622690, study PRJEB7988) | marine metagenome | isolation source: saline water (ENVO:00002010), including
CTGGCATACCTAAAATTATTACTTTTTTAGATTTAAGCAATTCACTTGTTGAAATTATTTTTACCTCATTCGCATCATCTAAGTAAAAAAAATCATTGTGGGGTAATTTATCGCCAGGTTTAATTTTCATTTTATTTTATCTAATATATAGTTTTTTATATCGTTTACATTATTTTCTAAAATATCATAATTTTCTTTTTTATCCATTAAATGTGCTATTTGTTTTGGTGTCTCAATTTTCTGTGATGTTGCTATTTTAATTGTTTCTAAAAATTTATAAGGATGGGCTGTACCCAAAACTAAAATTTCAGATCCATCTTTTATATCTTTAGAAGCCCCAACTGCAGTTGCTGTATGCGGATCTATTACAAAATTATATTTTTTAGAGAAATTTTTTATTATTTCAAGAGTTTCTTTATCATTTATTTTTTTTGCAATGAAATCTTTTTTTATAATAGCTATCTGTTCTTGGTTTAAGGAGAATGAACCTTTAGATTTTAAATTATTCATGAAAATTGTTACTTGCTTATCGTCTTCATTGAGTACATCAAAAAGTAGTCTTTCAAAATTACTTGATATTTGAACGTCCATACTTGGAGACAAAGATGGTTTTACTTCAGTTGGCTTGTATTCGCCTGTATTTATAACTCTTTCTAAAATATCATTTTCATTTGTGGCCACTACTAACTTTTCAATCGGTAGTCCCATTTTTTTAGCTACGTATCCAGCAAAAATATCTCCAAAATTACCAGTTGGCACTGCAAAACTAACTTTTTTATTTTTCAATTTAAAATAAGAGTAAAAATAATAAACTATCTGACAAATTATTCTTGCCCAATTTATAGAATTGACACCAGACATGTTAATTTTTTCTCTAAAAATATTTTCAGAAAACATTTCTTTTACAATTTTTTGACAATCATCAAATGTTCCTTTGATAGCGATATTGTAAACATTGTTAGATCCAATAGTTGTCATAATTTTTCTTTGTATGTTTGAAATTTTTTTATGTGGATGCAAAACAAATACATTTATATTTTTTCTATCATTTAACGCTGCAATTGCAGCCGAACCCGTATCACCAGAGGTAGCAACTACAATATTAATTTTATTATCTGAGGAAATATTAAATTCATCATACATATTTCCAAGTACTTGCATTGCTATATCTTTGAATGCTAACGTTGGTCCATGATAAAGTTCTATTAAATGTAAATCTCCGAACTTCTTGATTTTAATAACTTCTTCAGATGAAAATTTTTTGTAAGATTTTTTTATCAGATTTTTAAGATTATTTTTTTCTAGACTTGATGAGCAAAAATTAAATATTATTTCTGTTGCGAGATCAACATAACTCAAAACACTTAATTTTTTTATATCAGTTTCATTGTATTTTTTAATTTGTTTAGGAATAAATAACCCTCCATCAGGAGCCAAACCTCTTAAAAAAATGTCCTTAAAATTGTATTTTAGATTTTTATTCCTTGTACTGATATATTCCACTAGCTAGATGACTTTACTTTTTTAAAATTTTTCTTCCAGGATCTATTAAGCAATCCCAGAAGAGTAAGTGAAAATACAATAATTAATAAAGCCAATTGACCTCCTGATGTCTCTGAAATACACACAGCGCACATTTTAAGAGTTTCGGGATTTGAAGTATCAATAATCATTTTTCAAAATATACAAATTGGATTATAGCTTCTTTTATATTCTTTGTCACATAAGGGTCAACTAATAAAACTAACGCGTATTTTTGTTTTTCTCCTACTTTTAAAGTTTGTTTCTCATAACAAAAACAGTTCATTTTAGTTATGTAATCTTTTAGTTGAGGAGGATAAACCTGAAAAGTGGCCATAGCTGAAACACTTTTTCCACCTAAATTTTCGACTGAATAATTTATTGTTTTAATCTCACCAGGTTTTAAAACAACATTACTCTGCTCTGAAACAAATTTTAATGGTAAATTTTTCTGTACACTGGTTATTAGTTTTGTTGAAATTTCTTGATTACTTTTTTTATTATTTTCTGAAAATATAAAAGGGAGAATTGTGATTAAAACTAAAAAACTAATCAATACAAAAATTATTTTTTTATTTTTAAGCAAATTTATCCACTAGAATTGATATAAAAATCGCAAATAAATATAGAATTGAAAAAGCAAATATTTGTTTAGAAGTATTTTTTTCAGATTCTTTATTTTTTGTTTTTAAAAGCCTAAAGCAAATAAAAATATAATATGCACTTAAAGGTAAGGAAAATGATAAATAAATAAGACCTAGAAATTCTAAATAATATGGGGCAACTGCTATTGGGAATAATAAAATTGAGTAGACAAATATATTTTTCTTTGTAGTTTCTACACCTGAAGTAACTGGTAACATTGGAATATTCGCCTTTTTATAATCCTCAGATTTAAATAGACTTAGAGCCCAGAAATGAGATGGCGTCCAAATAAAAATTATTAAAAATAAAACAATAGGCTCTACTGAAACACTTCCTGTAGCAATCGCCCATCCGATTACTGGAGGCAAAGCACCTGCTGCTCCTCCAATTACAATATTTTGTGGCGTCTTCCTTTTTAGCCAAATGGTATAAACAAAAACATAAAATAAAATTGTAAGGGCTAGTAAAGAAGCTGCTACAAGATTGGAAAAATAATATAGAGCGCCTACAGAAACTAAAGATGATGTTACACCAAAAATAAGTGCTTCTTTTTTAGTTAATTTACCAGTTGGGATTGGTCTCAAACAAGTTCTAGACATAACTTTATCGACATCTGCTTCATACCAACAATTCAAGGATCCTGCGGCACCAGATCCAAGGGCTACTGCTGTAATTGATAAAATCGCGTACAAATAATCAACGCTTTTATATGGAGCTATAAAAAAACCAACCACACAAGTAAAAATAGCTAGTGACATTACTCTTGGCTTCATTAATTCAAATAAAGCCTTCACATAATGAATGGTATCGAATTTAAACTCTCTGATTTTTGTGTTGGTGTTTAACAATTGAAATCCTGCCTTAATTATTCACCTAAAACGAAATAAATAAATCTAGTAAATACTGTATACTTTCCTTCAGCTACCATAAGCCCAACGAAACAAGCAATTGCAGTCATTGGCCACAATAAAACATTTACAAGAGCATAACGTTCCCAAAAAAGATGCATAAAAAAAGCCATAATCAAACCTGCTTTTAAAAACATAAAAAATAGAATTAGCGACCATCTTAGCAACCCTTGAAACTGATACCAGTCAACCATGTAAGAAAAAAAACTTAAAACGAATAAAAGTCCCCAAATCCAAAGGTATATTCCTATCTTATGTGTTGATGTTGACTTTTCTTTATTTTTATCTATTTCTGAATTTTGACTCATTATATATAACCTTACCAAAGATAGAAGAATGCGAAAATAAAAACCCACACTAAGTCCACAAAATGCCAATAAAGACCTAGTATTTCAATCGAAACATAATCTGATTTCATTGTTGTAAAAAATCCACGTCTTCCTGTATCAAAGTCTCCCCTAAATACTTTCCTTGCAAAAATGAACAAAAATATCACACCTATTGAGACATGGGTGCCATGAAAACCGGTTATCATGAAGAAATACGATCCGAACTGTCCTGCTCCAAATGGATTTGACCATGGTCTCACACCTTCATGGATTAACTTGGACCATTCATAAGCTTGCATTCCGACAAAGGTAAGGCCGCCAATTGCTGTTGCAAGTATAAACCAACCACACATTTTTTTATTTTTTTCATAACCATATTTTACAGCCAACGCCATTGTTCCGCTGCTTGTAATAAGTACAAATGTCATTATAGCTATCAAAAGCAATGGCACCGGTACTCCCATAAAATCTAGCGAAAATACTTGACTTGTATTTGGCCAATCAACTACGGTTGAGGCTCTTCCTTTCATGTAAGAAATCAAAAAACAGCTAAAAATAAACGTGTCACTTAACAGGAATATCCACATCATTGCTTTACCCCATTGAACACCTTTAAATGCAGTTTGGTCAGATCCTAGGTCACTAGGAACGCTTTTCCATCCTTTAGGTAAATTTTCAAATGATGAGTCTGACATAATTAATATTCCTTAGCTTGATAACATTAATCCGAAAAGCACTAACCAAACAACCAGTAAAAAATGCCAGTAAACTGCACAAATATCAATCAAATTATTAATCTCTTCTTTTCTTAAACTTCTCTTAACAAACTTTGAAGTTGTTTTTCCCCAAAAATATATCCCGCCAATAATATGAAGACCATGAATTGTTGTGAATAAATAGAAAAATGCGTTTGCAACATTGCTAGTGGCGTAATACCCAACATTTAAAAGCTGATACCAAACTATAAGTTGACCGATTAGAAAAGAGTAGGCTAAAAAACCAATAAAATATAAACCATTTTTGGTTTTATCATAAATATCTTTTTCAGCATATTTTGCTGTCTTGTGGAAAATAAAACTGCTTAAAACTAGAATGCTAGTATTTAGCCATAGCAGCCAAGGCTCTGGCATACTTTTCCAGTCACTAACAAGCATACGATCAGAATACGCAACAATAAACAGCGAGAACAATACTGTACTAGCTGCCATTATAGTTCTTAAGCCTAGTTTTTGTTTGGTAAGACTAAGTGTTTGGCCTTTATGCTCATTATCTGCCTCTATTTGATCTTTTTCCCAAGGCTTTTCAGTTAATAATTGGAAGATAGATTTTTTCTTGTTCACGTCTTTTCAACTTTCGCTCCTATAATCTCACTTGGAGGTTGGTTTTGAGGAATATAATCCTCTTTCGCACCAGGAACACTAAAATCATAAGGCCATCTGTAAACTTTTGGAAGTTCTTTACCCCAATTACCATGTTCTGGAGGCATTTCTGGCGTTTGCCATTCTAAAGAGTTTGCTTTCCAAGGATTTTTTTCAGATTTTTTTCCAAGTCTTGCGCTAGCGATTAGATTGTACAAAAACAATAATTGTGCAGCACCAACTATTAAAACTGCAATAGTGATAAATTTATTTAACAGTAACGTAGATGTATCGATATATGGACTATCATAAATTTCAAAATATCTCCTTGGAACTCCTACGAAGCCTTGGTAATGCATTGGAAAATAGATTGCATAAGATCCAATAAATGTTATCCAGAAATGGATTTTACCCAAAGTTTCATTCATCATTCGTCCAGTTATCAATGGATACCAATGATAAATGGCACCAAAAATTACAAGTATAGGGGCAATACCCATAACCATGTGAAAATGAGCTACAACAAAATAAGTATCAGATAACGGAACATCTACCGTTACATTCCCTAGGAATAATCCTGTTAAACCACCATTCAAAAAAGTAACTATAAAGCCAAGTGAAAATAACATTGGGAGAGATAACTGTATGTTGCCTCTCCACAAAGTTAAAATCCAATTGTAAACTTTGATGGCTGTAGGCACTGCTATAATTAATGTTGTTGTTGCGAAAAAGAAACCAAACCATGGATTCATACCGCTTACATACATGTGGTGTGCCCATACAAAAAAGCTCAAAGCACCGATTCCTACAATAGCCCAAACCATCATTCTGTATCCAAAAATTGTTTTTCTTGAATGAACCGAAAGTAGGTCAGAAACTATCCCGAATGCTGGCAATGCTACGATATAAACCTCTGGATGACCAAAAAACCAGAACAAGTGTTGGAATAAAATCGGACTTCCGCCTTCATGGGTTAATGTTTCTCCAAGTGAAACCATAGCCGGCATAAAGAAACTTGTTCCAAGCAAGCTATCTAAAGTCATCATTAGACAACCTACTAATAAAGCAGGAAATGCAAACATCGCTAAAACTGTTGCTGTAAATATTCCCCAAATTGTAAGAGGAAGTCTCATTAACGTCATACCTCTTGCTCTTAGTTGTAAAACGGTAATTATGTAATTAAGTCCTCCCATAGTAAAACCAGCAACAAAAAGTATTAGTGAGATTAACATTAAAATTATACCCATATCGCTTCCTGGGGTTCCTGCGGTAATAGCTTGTGGTGGATAAAGCGTCCAACCTGCTCCTGTCGGTCCACCAGGCACAAAAAAACTTGCTAATAAAACTACAACTGCAACAACAAAGGCCCAATAGCTAAGCATATTTACATATGGAAAGGCCATGTCTCTAGCACCACACATAAGTGGTATTAATAAATTTCCAAATCCTCCTAAAAATAGTGCCGTTAATAAATAAACGACCATTATCATTCCATGCATTGTCACAAACTGATAATATGCAGCTGGATCTAACCATCCTAGACCTGGAAAAGCTAATTGAATTCTCATCAACCAAGATAAAACTAAACCTAAAAGACCAGTTCCCACAGCTGTTAAGGCATATTGAATACCAATGTATTTTGCATCTTGTGAAAAAACATATGTAGTCCACCAACTATGTGAGTGATACAGCTCTTGATCTGGTAGTTCTGCTTCTGGAACTGAATCTATGTCAGGTGCGGAAACAGATGATGCATCTGTTGTGTAATCTGATTTTGCTTCTAATTTATGTTCGTATTCATCTGACATAATTAATCGTCTTTATAATTTATTTATCCCTTTTTACTAGTTGCAAATTGTCGTTTTTTTCATTTTTTGCCAACATTTTCTCAAAAGTTATTTGTTTTGCCTCCCACTTTCTGTAATCTTGCTCCTCATCAACTATTACTCTACCTCTCATAGCATAATGACCAGATCCGCAGTATTCGGCACACAAAACCTCGAAATCTCCTACTCTTGTAGGTGTTAACCAATAATAAGTCACAATCCCTGGCACCATATCCATTTTGCCTCTAAACTGAGGAACATAAAAATTGTGCAGCACATCAATTGTTCTTAACTCAAACTTTACTGGGCGATCTTTTAATACATGAAGTTCTTGAGCATCAACTAAAAGATCATCTTTTCCATTAGGATCCTCTAAAATTAGACCAAAAGGATTTTTATCATTAATATATTTTATATCTGTTTTCCCAAGAACTCCGTCTTCACCTGGCAGTCTATATTTCCATCCCCACTGATAAGCAAATACTTCCACTTTGTAAGCATTATCTGGAACTGTTACGTATTGATTCCAAACTACTAGGCCAGGTGCTAATAGAGCTGCAACACCAATTGCAGTCGCCCAAGTCAACCTACTCTCTAATTTTTTATCTTCTGGTTTGTATTCGGCTCTTCTATTTTTATTGTAGCCAAACTTCCAAACGCAATAAGCAACAAAAAAACAAATAGCAACAAAAACAATACCTGTTATCCAAAAAGTTAAGATTATAGTATCATCCATATTGCCCCAATTTGATGCTACTTCTGTCCACCACCATGGTGACCAAAAATGAAAAGCTATTGAGCCAATTGTTATTAAAAAAATACTTAATGCTACAATCATTTTAAGCGTTCGTTATAATAAAAATTCCAATTAATATTACCCCTGCGATAAGAATATGGTTTCCTAAATCAATAAATCCTATTTTTTTATTTTTAGAATCTAACAGATCTTTCCATTTAAAGGGCACTGACTTTCTTTTTACACCAATTTCAGCTTCATTTTCATTTTTTTCCAACCTTAAAGATACAGAAAAGAAAACGAAGTATATGAATAGTATTAAAAAAATTACTAAACCAAGTAAAAGTGCATAAGATGTATTCATATTTTATTTCTACTATATATATGTCCTTAATGCATGTTTAATAAGGTTTTGCGACACTTTTGCAAGGGTTAAATCTACCAATATTTATTGGTTAAATAACTAAGAGTTTAAATGAAAACTTAAAAATGTGCTTGCAACTATCGCTGCGGTTTCAGCACGCAAAATATTTTTTGACAAAGAGATAGGTGTAGTTTTTTCATTATCAACTATTAATTGTCTTTCTTTTTCGGAAAAATCTCCCTCTGGCCCAACTAAAAGACATAATGGACTTTGGTTTGTTGAAATAGTTTTGATATTTTTATTTTTACAATTAATATCGCAAAAATAAATTCTTCCAGTTTTTGGAAAGTTTTTAAGAAAGCTTTTTAATGTTTGAATTTTCGATATCTCTGGAACCGATATTCTATTACTTTGTTCACTAGCTTCCATAGCAATTTTTTCTGCTCTAGATATGTTTATTTTTCTTACAACGCTTCGTTCACATAACAAAGGGATAAATTTTTTAATTCCAATCTCTGTAGTTTTTTGAATTAGAAAATCTTGCGAATTTTTTTTTATTGGGGAAAAAGCTAACCATAAATTGTTTTTTTCTTCATCATTTCTTGATAATTTATCTACTTTAAATTCTACAAAATCTTTATCTAATTTAAGAATAATTGCATTCCACTCGCCATGAGATGAATTAAAAAGAGAGATTGTATCACCTGGTTTTAATCTAATTACATTCTTTATATAATGAGACTGATTTAAAGAAAGTTGAGAGATAATACCGCTTTTTAATTGTTTAGAATAAAAAAGTCTTGCTTTTGAAGCCATGAAGAATTTATATAAGTTAGAATGCCAAAATCAATTATTATTAACAAACACGGTGGGCCAGAAGTTTTAGAGCAAGTAGAAACTAAAGTTGTAAGTCCTGGACCAAAAGATATAAAAATCAAAAATTTAGCTATTGGTTTGAATTTTATTGATACTTATCACAGATCCGGTCTTTATCCTCTTAAATTACCAAGTGGAATAGGAATGGAAGGTGCGGGAATTATTCAAGAAGTTGGTTCCGATGTCAAAAATTTTAGCAAAGGTGATAATGTTACTTACGCCTCTCCCCCAATAGGTTCATATTCTGAAGAAAGAGTTATTCCAGAGAACATTGCTATAAAAATACCAGATGGTATTTCTCACAAAGTTGCTGCTAGTATTATGACTAAGGGTTTAACTGTGCATTATCTACTTTTTAAAACATATAAGGTAAAAGCAGGTGAGATGATACTTTTTCATGCTGCTGCTGGTGGTGTTGGACAAATTTTTTGTCAGTGGGCTAAAAGTATAGGGTGCAAAGTAATAGGAACTGTTGGGTCAGATAGTAAAATTGAAATTGCAAAAAAAAATGGATGCGATTTTGTTATTAACTATAATAAAGAAAGTTTTGATAAAAAAGTTCTAGAAATTACTAACAACAAAGGAATTAATGTTGTTTACGACGGTGTTGGTAAAAATACTTTTGAAAAATCAATTAATTGTTTAAAACCAAGGGGTATGATGGTTTCTTTTGGAAATTCATCTGGAGCACTTGACCCTATAAATGTAAAAAAACATATTGCTGCAAAAAGTCTTTATTTCACCAGACCAGGCCTTACACACTATGCTGCTGAAAGAGATGAGTTGATTGAGGGCGCTAATTTATTGTTTGATGCAATAAAGTTCGGCAAGGTAAGAATTAAGATATTTAAAGAATATGCCTTATCAGATGTTAAAAAAGCTCATGAAGATCTTGAGTCTAGAAAAATTGTTGGACCAGCTTTGTTAATTCCAAATGAATAATAAAAAGATAATTAGTCCTTGCATAAGTATTTGCAAAAATGATCCGAAAACTGGTTTTTGTTATGGTTGTGCGAGATCAGATGATGAAAAAAAAATTTGGAAAAATCCAGATACAAGTGAAAATTGGAAAAAAGAAAATCTTAATTCATTAAAAAAAAGAATGAGCAAATCTCAGCTTTCTATTTTTGAAAAATCCTACAATGAAAAACTAGAATTTGGTAAATTAGTATATTCTAAAACTTAAAGAAAAAACCAAAGTATCAAGGCTACTATTCCTAAAATTAATATAAGTATTCTTACTCCGAAAAGGTATCTGGTTAAGTTTTTCGAGTCATCAATATCTCTTTTTTTACCAGCTCCTATTCTTATAACTAAATAAAATGCTAATAATAAAATTAAAATGATTACAAGTATTATTGGTTTGCTAAACATAATTAATTTGAAGTGAGTATAATAGGCAAAAATAAACCTAATGCATATAAAAGAATTATTACTATCGAAGCGATTATAAAAGCTCTAATTGCATTAATTTTCATAAATATTATTCCTCGTCTATTTTCATGTCTGATAAGTGAAGTTTTAGTGCACGAGTTGAAACAAAAATTTCACCAAGATACAAAACTATAGAAAAAAAAAGTGAAATACAACAAACACCAAAAATCAACCTGGCATAAAAAATTGAATTTAAGTAAAGTGCAAAAACTGTCATCATATCGAAAAGAAAAGCTATTCCTGCACAACCGATAGAATACTTTAGATTAATACTTCTGGCCCTTAAATTTTTAAGTTGTTTTTTCCACTCGGGTGGAATGTGTTTCTCAAATACGTATTCGTCATGGAGTTTCCTGATCAGGGTACTTAAAGTATGAAACCTGCTATTATAAACACCCATTAAAAGTGCCATAGCTGGAAATAATAACGCTGCAACTGTGTAATCTATATTCATATCGAATCAAATTGATTATGTATTTACTGTTTGGTATTTACAAGAACTAATAATGTCATCTCATCTAAAAAACTTCATTGAAGTCACAAGATTAAATAGGCCTATAGGATTTTTTTTGCTATTTTGGCCATGTGCGTCTGGCCTAGCTCTTGCAAACTACTTTAAACAAGATTTTTATATTTTCTTTTATTACTTGCTTCTTTTTTTTGGTGGATCGGTATTAATGAGAAGTGCAGGCTGCATTGTGAATGATATTGTCGACGAAAAAATAGATAAAAAAGTTTTTAGGACAAGAAAAAGACCGATTGCTTCTGGAGCTTTAAACAAGAAATTAGCTTGGGTTTATGTATTTTTTCTTTGTTTATTAGCATTTTTAATTTTAATTCAATTTAATAAATTAACTATTTTCCTTGGAGTCTTTTCAATGATATTTGCTTTTAGTTATCCATTTATGAAACGCTTTACTTACTGGCCACAATTATTTTTAGGCTTCACGTTCAATTGGGGAATTATAATGGCTTGGACTGCAATTAATAATAACATCAACTATTTACCGGTGGTGCTATATTTTGGGGCCATATTTTGGACACTAGGGTATGACACCATTTATGGATTACAAGATGTATCAGATGATGAGGTAATTGGTGTTAAATCAACAGCTATTAAGTTTAAAAAAAATCTTAATCAATTTTTATTAAGCTGTTATTTGATTAGCTCCATATTGATTTGTTTTGTAGTGATGAAATTAGGAATAGATTATTTTTTAATATTTTTTATTTTTTTTATGTTTAGTTTATTTTATCAGATAAAAATATATAATGTTAAAAAGCCTAATAATTGTTTAAAAGCTTTCAGACTAAATAATATTTCTGGGTTTATTCTTTTTTTATCAATTTTTCTATCGTCTGTTAAAAACTTATGGAATTAAAAAAAATAAAATTTTATCTTAAAAGATTATATAATAATTACGTAAAAGATCATCTTTGGAGAGTTTTGGTTGCGTTGGCCCTTTCACTCGTTGTTGCGGCAACCACATCGGCTATAGCTTGGTTATTAGATCCTGCTGTGAAGAAAATTTTTATTGATAATGACAAATTTTATGCTGCAGTTATCCCGATTTTAATAATTGTTGTATTTTCTGCAAAAGGAATTTCTCTTTATTTTGCGCGATATCTTATAATTGTACTTGGTTGGAGAGTAATAGAAAAAATTCAAGGTGAAATGGCTGAACATATTTTGTTGTCTGATACACAGACGCTTGAAGGAAAGCACTCCGGTAAATATATATCTAGTTTTCTTTATGATGTTGGTCAAATCCAAAATTTGATAAGTACTGGTGTACTTAATTGTATGAAAGACTCACTTACATTAATTACTCTGTTGTGTGTAATGTTTTATCAAAATTGGAAGTTAGCTTTATTTTCAATAATTATGATGCCATTAGCTGCTTTTTTTGCAAAATCACTTGGTAAAAGAATGGGTAAGGCAACGACCCAAAGTGCGATATCTGCTGGAAATTTTACAATGTTGCTTACAGAAATTCTTAAAGGTTCTAAGATAATTAAAATATATCAGCGAGAAAAAATAGAAGAACAAAAGTCAAAATATGCAATTAATGATTTAGCAAATAAACAAATTAAAATAGGAACAGTGCTAATTAGGGCAACACCAATAATGGAAACATTGACAGGAATAATGATTGCAGGATTTATTTATTTTGCAGGTTTTTTAATAGCCTCTGGAGAAATAGGTATTAACAACTTTTTCTCTTTTCTAGCTGCAATGATGCTTTCATATCAACCTATCAGATCTTTGGCGACATTAAATATGACTGTTTATCAAGGAACCGCAGCTGCAGAACGAATTTTTAATATAATCGACGAAAAAATTCAAATTAAGGAAGACAAAAAATTACCAAAAATTAAAATAGAAAAAGCAGGTATTAAATTTGATAATGTTAGTTTCCAATATAAAAGTGGAAATGAAAGTGCAATAAAAAATGTAAATTTAAATATTGAGGGTGAAAAAATAACAGCTTTAGTAGGACATAGTGGTGCTGGCAAAAGTACTGTCATGAATCTGATACCAAGATTTTACCAACAACAAGAAGGGGAAATATTTATTGACGGACAAAATACAAAAGAAATTTCCTTGAATTCTTTAAGAAATAAAATTTCTCTAGTAAGCCAAGATATAATTTTATTTGATGATACAGTTGAGAATAACATAAAATATGCAAAATTTGATGCAAAAGAAAACGAAATAACAGAAGCTTGCAAATTGGCTGCAGCTCACGAATTTATTATTTCATTGCCAGAAAAATATAAAACAATCATTGGAGAAAATGGGGTAAGATTATCTGGCGGTCAGAAGCAAAGGTTGTCAATAGCCAGAGCTATACTAAAGAATTCACCAATTATATTATTAGATGAAGCAACATCTTCGTTAGATACAGAATCAGAAGAAAAAGTTCAAAATGCAATATTTAATTTAACAAAAAATAAGACAACATTAGTAATTGCACATAGATTATCTACCATAAAAAAAGCAGACAATATTGTAGTAATGAGAGATGGAAAAGTTGTTGGAAGTGGAAAACATGAAAACTTGCTTGAAGAATCAAAAGATTATGAGAGTCTTTACAATAAACAAGTAATTTAATGCTATGCTAAAAGTTTTATATAACTTTTTTACTATAATTTTCTACGTCCCATTTATTTTTTTAATTCTAATAAGAAAATCTTTTAATAAAGAACATGAAACTAAGTTTAAAGAAAAGTTTTTAAAAAATAAAATTAAAAGACCAGATGGTTTTTTATTTTGGTTCCATGCAGCAAGTATAGGTGAATTGAATACAATTTTTCCATTGTTAGAATTTTATTTAAAACAAAACCCTAAGTATAAATTTTTAATTACCACAATTACCCTAACATCTTTTTTTGAACTTGATAAAAAGTATGGTAATAATCAAAGAGTTTTCCATCAGTTCTTGCCATATGACTCAAGTTCGTTAGTTGAAAATTTCTTAAATAATTGGAAACCTAATATTGTTTCATTTGTTGACTCTGAAATTTGGCCAAACTTTTTTTTAAAAATTAAAAAAGCAAATATCCCCTTTTTTTTATTAAATGCACGTATTACTAAAAAAACATTTAAAAGATGGAAAATTGTAAAAAATTTTGCTTCAGAGCTATTTAGTTCAATCACAGTTTCAATATCATCAAACAAAGAAACTATAGATTACTTAAAATATTTTAGTGCAAAAAATATTAAATATTTTGGAAATATTAAATTTTGTTCATCTATAAACCAGGTCAACAAAGAAGAGATTGATCAGGTAAATTTAGAAAGCAAAAAAGTGTGGTGTGCATTAAGCACTCACCCAAAAGAAGAAGAACTTTGTGCAAAAGTTCACCAAATTTTAAAAAAAACTTATAAAGATTTAGTAACAATTATAATTCCAAGACATATTCATAGA
>CETM01195544.1_pt1 | contig 13929 bp, 19 predicted proteins | sample 361451 | NCBI WGS metagenome assembly CETM01 (sample SAMEA2622690, study PRJEB7988) | marine metagenome | isolation source: saline water (ENVO:00002010), including
TCATCGTCGATGGCTGACTTGGCCTTCTTCTTGGCGGAGGAGGACTTCTTCTTCTTGGACTTGGCCTTCTTCTTGGGAGGCTCGTCATCATCCTCATCATCGTCGTCATCGTCATCATCGAACGACGGACGCTTCGGCTTGGACTTCTTGGATTTCTTCTTGGACTTGGCCTTCTTCTTGGGAGGCTCGTCATCATCGTCATCGCCGTCATCGTCGAGGTCGTCGTCATCGTCGAGGGCAGACGCTTTCTTGCCAGACTTCTTCTTGCCCTTCTTCTTCTTGGAAGAGGAACCGAGGTCGAGGCTGTCGTCGTCGAGGTCGTCGCCATCATCGTCGTCATCGACCTCATCGCCGCCGAAGACTTCCATGCGCTTGAAGTCCTCCTTGGCTTGCTCCTCACCCATGCGACCCGCCGCGTCGAGAAGCTCAGGATTCAGGTTCCAGACGAGGTACTCCTTCTCCTCATCGGTAAGCGGCGTACGGCCGTCGACCTTGTCAGCACTGTACTTATCGGTGCCAGCGGCCTTTGGCTTGAACTTAACGTTCACGTCCACGCCGTGCTTCGGGTGAGAAACGTCGAACGCCTTCTTCTCACCAGACTTCTTGCTCTTGACGATGTTGGTCTCGCCGAGCTCCTGCATACGAGCGACAAGGCTGTTGGTGAGGCGAACAACACGAACGGGAGTCCACGACTTCGACTTCATTTCCTTGTAGCCGGTCTTCTTCTCCTTCTTGGTCGGCTCAGCCTTACGGGCTGGCTCGTCCTCCTGGATGTCGCGAATGATCGCGTTCACCAGATAGAAGTGCTCGTTCCGCATCGTTGCGTCCTGGCCGCCTTCGGTAGACAGGTCGCAGTACGGACAGTGAGCGTCGAGAGGCTCGTCCTCGTTCTCCGGGTTGAACGACACACAGAAGCGCGGGATGGTTACCAGCTTCTTCTCCTTGCCTGCCATGATCTTCACCCAGTGGCGACGAACCGGCAGGATATCGGAATCGAGGAAGCGAAGCTGCACCCACTCATCGGGATGGTCTTGGAACTTGAACAATTCGACAAGTTCCTCCAAGCGCAGGGAGTCATTCTTCCCAGTCTTGGGTTTCATGTTGGAAAAGCCACGACGGGCCATAGTGTTCTCCTCTATACAAACGATGCGCTAACACAATGTCTTTACACTTTTGTCAGCTCAGGACATTCTTCCTGCGTCTGCTGGCGCATTCTGGAAAGTTCGTCTTGGGTAAAATGTTCGCCTATATCTAACACCAGTCGGGCGCACCCGTTGGTGTCAGCGTGTTTGGCTAAATACATTACTATATTTTCAGTCTCGCTCCTCTCGAAGTCTTCAAACACGTCAGCCTTACCTCCAATAACGCTGTGGAGGTTCTTGTTGCCGTCGTCCGTCACCATGTCGTCAAGGCTGACGCTGTAGTTCAGGAAGCCGGTATTCTTCTCGGCGATTTTCTTCCTGTGGGACTGCGGAATGGTATAGGCGATCCCGTATTCGTGCTCGGACGTTCCACACGTCTGGGCGTTGAGAACCCACCAGTTGATGTAGGAGGTCAAAGCGCCTTTGTTGCTGTCGTACTTGTCGATAGCCAAGAGGATACTTTTCAGGATCGACTGGCGAACATCGTGGAAGTCGAAGTTGGACCCGTTAGCCTTGATGTAGATTTTGGCTTGGCGGGAAGACAGCTTAACGTAGTGGTCGAGCACCTTGGACCGAGATTCGTAAAACTTTTCGAGGTACGCTTCGCCGATCGTGACGATGCGATACAGGCCTTGTCGGTCCTTACAGCCTGCGAGGTGTGACTCCATGTCCAGCTCATGCTTTATCTGGAAGCGCGTATTCCCGCTGACCATAAGCATCTTGTGGTATCTGCTCACGTAAGTGGAATGCTCGCGGAGGAACCTCGAAGCGAAGGCATGTAAGAACGAACGTTCCAACCGGGCCTCACGCAGCAGCCTGAATTTTTCCTCCCTGTTCTCGGATACTAGAAAGCAACAAAGAAGCTCGATAGTCCTGTCACGCGGAAGGGAACTAGGCTTCCTCTTACGATTGGCAGACACAAGGGCCAGTATATAAGACACCTGAACGTCGAAGGCATCCGTGTTCAGGATGATCGGCTCAAGTGCCTTATACAGAAAGAGGTCCAGCACTTGTTGTATCTGCTCACCTGTTAAATTTTTGTCTGCAAGTGACATGACACAACCTTGTGTTGGATTAGGATTTGCGGCTAGCCTCCACGAGGCAGTCCACGATGTTGAACTGCGAAGGAACGCGGCGGGTCTTGTTGCGCTCCTTGTATGCACGAACGATGTGCTCGATGCGGAGAGCGGTACCGGTGGCTTTCTGGAAGCGATGCAGGACTGAATACTTGACCGCACGTGTGACTTCCAGATACCACATGAAGGCCTGACGCTGTTCGCCCAGCTCGTCCTGCAGGTCGTAGTTGTGCTCCTGGAGTTGCTTTTCGTTGTGCTTGACCGTTGCGAACTTACCGCGCACTTCCTGGAGTGCGGACTCGGACTGATGGAGCTTGGCGCGTACCGGCGTGAACTGCTGCTCCATCTGGGACATGTGCTCGGCGAGGCGCTTGTTCTCCGCTTCATGGTGCTGGCGCTCGATCTCGCGTTCGGCTCCTTCGTCGATCTCGCGATCCATAAACAGGTCGCGCTGGGCGGTGACCTTGGCGAGCTTGGCCTCGGTACGTTGAGCATTGGCACCGGATATCTGGAGAGCGTACTCCAACTGCTGGACACGTTCGTTGGCTGCGTTCAGAGAAGACTCCAAAGCGCTGGTGTGTTCGACGCGCTTGCGCACGTCGTTCTCCAGCAGGATCACCTTGTGCTCGTCCGGAATCTCCGCGTACGGAGGTTGATCCATAGGAATGCCCGGAGAAGCCTTGATCTGATCAAAGGGGCTCATGGATTCCTCGGACGGAACGATCTCCGGACGGTGTTGATTATGTTCGGTCATTGCTGCTCTCCTATACGTCGTTCTTAATGAGGAACGTGGCGGCCGCCACGAGGTGTTTACATAAACCTGGAGCCAGGTCAGGGTTCATGACCACTGGAGGCTCCCCGTTACTGTACACGATACGGCTAGCACCGTGCGCGGCATTGGCATACTCGAAGGTGAATACGTAGGACTCGCAGTCACAAGATACGATCACCTTCTTGTGTTTGTTGATGGGCTTGTCGGCAGGGTTGCCTTCCTTGCCGATCTCGGCTCCGATGATGAAGGTCTTGTGCTTCCGGACGACTTTTGTAGGGCGCCACGGATCATCGGTAATGGTGACAGCACGAAAAGCAGGCATACCTGAGCGTGTCTTGGTACGTTTCTTCTCCAGAAGTTCCACGTCCCGTGAGTTATTCACCATGAGGCGAGGTGTACCACGGACCAACTTGCGAAGCGTCATGCCCTTCTTGGATAGCTCGGTCTCCGGAAGCTGTTTCGGAGTCTTCGGGTTAAGTGCAGAGAGGCGATAAGAGTAAGGCTTACCTCCGAACTGCAACTTCTTAGGCTTGCTAGCCTTGCTGCCGACTCCCATGCCGCTGGAAGGCTTGCGTGCCTTCTTGCGCTTGGCTTCACCCTCTCGCTTGGCTTTACTTGCCTTACCGCTGGTGTTGCCGCGCGACACGGGGAGAGGCTTGTAGCCTTTCTTGCGCTTCTTCATAAAATCCTCCGGATGTGGACTGAGGAAATTACCGACGAGGGAGACGGAAAGTCAGGCGCTCGCGTTACATGTCCTCATCGTCGGTGTCATCATCATCATCATCATAATCGTCGTCGTCGATGTCATCATGCGGGCCGCATCCAAGTCGATCGGGGTCTCCCTCCACAACGATCTTGTAGTTATCGTAGGAGACGAGGCGGCTTCCTTCTCCTGCGACGATAGACAAACCCTTCATGATGCGGGAGAATCGCTCAAGGTCGATACCCTCAAGATCGGCACCTTCGACCTGGAGGGTCAGGCGCATCTGCTTGGTGTTCTCAGTTTCGTGGCTCATGGATTCGCTCCTCATTCACTGATACGATCTTGTCGAATACTTCTTCCTGATTTGAGTCGAGCCACACGTAGGGCTCCAGACCCATGGACTCGTTCTCTTTCTCATAGTACCACTCCAGAGGAACCTGCTTTTTATGCGGAGTGCGACCGGTCACCGCTGTCGTCACCCAATACCATCCGGGCTTGCGGTGAGTGCGCAGGAAGCAACGAGAATCAGGACCTGGCTGAGAGACGGACACATACGAGGTGAGGAACTTGGGCGCCATCTCGCTATATAGTGCTTTGGCTCCCTCCTTACCTAAGAACAACTGGAACATAGAGAGCGAGTGCGGCTCACACTTGAATACCACAGCAGGGCCTTCCCCATAGACAGGATCGACAGTCTCGATGATTGCGCTGTCGCTGAGGAACTTGGCGCCGAGTTTCTCCAGAACATGGGAAACAGGGTAAGGCTCAGACGAGATTGCGTTCTGGAGAAGCGTCAGAACCACGGCGACTTCCTGTATAGTCAGGTGCCGGTCTTGACTAGGGTGAGGATACGTTGTGGTATATCCCCAGATATGCAAAGCATACCCGTACTGGGGAAGACTGTGCAGAGGAATCATACCTGCTTTCACTGCACGGTCTCGCTCCTGCTCGGAGAGTGCGTTCTCCTTCGCATTCTTTACACCATCCAATGTTACAGGATAGTGCATTCCAGCAGGACGAGGCTCCATCCTGGCCAAGTGGTTCTTTATACCACGAGTGATTTCCTCAAGCTCCTTTGCGCCTTCCTCTGTAGCGGTAAGGTCTTTGTGTCCTGTATGGAACACCAGGCCCGGGACCTTCTTGCGAAGTTTGCGCACGGCGCCTGATGTTGTGATGAACTTGTCGGGATAGACGATCATGCTATGTCCTTACCAAGTTAGGGAATTGTTCCATAAGTTCTTCTCGGATTTCCATGAGGATGATACCGAGCCAGTTCTTACCTTTACCTCGACAGACTCCCCAGAACGTGTCGTTCCACGTATTACCCTCGACGAGGCGGGCAGGATACGTAGCGATCAGGCGGTGAATCAGGGCCGGGTTCTGTAAGAACTTTTGGCGCACGATGTTCCGCATGATCTTGACCTTCACCTTCTCCCAATCAGGTCGTAACTGAACAGCGTTCCCTACCTCCTTTGCTTCGCGAGCCTTGCGTAAGGCGGCTATCATCTGCTTCTCTGCACGCGACCGTGTCTTGGCTGCTTGGAAGGCATGCTCGACCGTCATGTATCTGACACCACGGCGCTCGATCAGACTGAAGGAGAAGTTGCTAAGGAAGGCATACTGTCCTCGAAAGTCGTCGATCACTTTCTGGGGATCATACATAGGGCGGCTCCTACTGCGTAGCGACGAACGCCAGAGCTGGTGACGCATTGGGATGAGGAGGGAGAGGACCGTAACCCAGCTCCTTAGCCTTACCCAGACACCAAGAGCGTGTGACTTTAGAGGCGCAGCTCGGACATACGGGCATGACGCCATCGGCCCACCAGTATAAGGTTTGCACGTCGCAACGAACACACTTCTCGATACCGTAACGGAGGAGTTCCGGATCGGTCTCTTTCATTACCTGTACGCTCATGGTGTTGTCCTTATTTCTTGCGACCCAGATCGCTTGGATCGGTCTCGTCAGTAATAAACATCGTCGGGCCCTTGTTGTACGCAGGAGCCACGCGCTGTTTCTTGCGTTCCGTCTCCATACGCGCCTTCATTTCACGTAGGGCCATATCGCCTTCGTACTTCTCGTCCCGCTTCTGGTACGTGTGATGTCCGCGGAAGTCAGAGGTGCCAGTTGCTTTACGCTGTTCTCGATCCTGATGCCAGCGGTCAGGCATGTTAGGCCTCAGCTCTCGCTCAAACTGCCTTTCGCGTTGCCTCTTCTTGTGGTTGCGCTCCTTCTTTACCTTGTTGCGTTTGTGAGCACGTTGAACCTCCTGCCTACGTTCCTCCTCGATAGGCTTAGGCTTCTTCCTCTTGTCCCACATCGGACGATCCTCGCTTATAACGATCAACGACGTTGCTAGCGGCACGCGCCGCGTTGCGAATCCGGTCGGCAGCTTCGTCGCTACCTCCGACCGCTGGCTCGTACACTGCGAAGCCTGCGCGAATAAGCTCCTCGACTAGGGAGACGGGGAGCACGACGTATCCTTCAGGGATCAGGCCGCTTGCGCGTAGTTCAGCAGCCGTAAGCTGCTCAGCCATTGGTCGGCACTCCGCGCGTCTGAACGTTCTTGATGTTGTGCTTGGCACACAGGTCCGTGAGTTCCTTGAGAGCAGGGAGCTCCTCGTTATAGAGGTCCTCGATCTCCTTCTGCGCCTGCTCGATCTGTTGGCTACGCAGCTTAGCGTGCTCCAAGGCTTCGCGCACGGAATTGAAGGGTCCAGGTGTTGCAGGAGGTCCAATCAGTTCCCCTTTGAGAGTTGCGAGCTGTTTGGAGAGCTGTGTGTACTTTTCCTCGAGGAGGGAAACCATGCGACGGGCTTGCTGGAGATTACTCATGACTTCTTCCTTCCTTTTGCGCGGCGTTTCATAGCTACATACCGCGATGTGTCGTTGACAATGCCCACCGTCTTGGCTACCTTACGGGCGACCAGAGGGAAGGGGTTGTGGATGCAGGACGTATCCACGATTAGGCCGTCCTGATATATGTCGATGATGTCCTGAGCGCAACGGCTAGGGTTCACCGAGCTTAGGTCCGCTGTGGAGTGGTGGCTGTTAAAAGCAAACACGACGCAGACCTTGTGGCGCTTCTGATTGTTCAGGAAGCGATGTTCGTTTGAATCGTCGTCTAACCGCATGATGACCGAAGACTGACTGACTACCTTGAAGCCGGAAAGCATGGCGCTGTACACGACAGCTATCAGAGCCGACACCTCGACAAACAGGACGATGTGTCCGTTAGGTCGGAGCACGCGACGGCATGCCGAGAAGTATCTGTCGTTATACGTTCGGAACGCTGAAGGTTCCAGCAACGTGCGTACCAGAAAATCAAAGTGATCAGGATACGACCAGATGAGGCCGACGGACTCCGGCTTCAATCTACCGAGGCCTGTGTGAGGATTGTCGTACAGCAAGGCCAGTTTCTTATTCTTGGTAATGAACGATCTGCGATCCTCTTGCATAACGACGTTTCGCGTGGCGGAAACGACATTCCCTCCATGCTCCTTGCACGAGGAGATTATAGGAACGTCGTAAGAGGAACACCCGCAACTATAGACGTTCTTCATAGGCCACCTCTCAGTTGAGTCTGGCCTCGTCACCGTCCAGGTTCTCATCAGACGCAGGAGGGTCGAACTCGGAACGGACCTCGGGAATCTTGTCGGTGACGTGCAGAGAGAACGGAAAATCCATGGTGCTGTCGTTCTGCCACTGTTCCAGCATATCCACGAATTTGCCGAAGCCAACCAGAACGTCAGCAGGCAAGTCACCCAGCAGCTTGATCTCCACCATGTTCGCATCAACTACGGTGTAACCCATAGAGTTGTCGGACAGGTCGTAATACGCGATGAACTGGAACCCATCGCTAATCGGATAAAGGACGTAGCAGGTGCTCTGGATTTCCTGCATCTGCCGTTGAAGGTCCTTGATCTGGCTTTGAACGCTCGCAAACTTCACTGGCTACCCTCCACACCTTCCTCTACCTGTTCGACCTTGAAGCTGTTGTCCTGTAGGCGAGGAATATTGTCCGAAGCCAGAACACGGTTCTCATCCATGACGTTCCGATCGAAGATGGCTGCGCGCTCTTTCTCGTAACGGGCAACCTGCATAAGGACTGTGGTCTTGTCCAGCGTTAAGAAGCGGTCCGTATCCTTTTGGATAGACTCGCGAAGGGCGAGCACTCCGGACATGAGCACCTGACTGTCCGGGTGCATCTTGAGCATCATCATGTGGTCGGCAGGAATGTGGCCGACGGAGCACAGGTGATTGTAGGACTTCCAGTGAAGATCGCACCGCCACTCCAAGCGCTGGCACATCTGGTGCGCGACATAATCAGGCTGCGAAGCGTGGACACGATGGGGTTGGATAATCTCCTTCAACATGCGAAGGAACTGGAGTTCGCGGCGAGCCTCATCGAGACACGGCTGGGCGACAACTTTACGGGCGCGCTGCTCGTCGATGTTACACTGCGCCAGTAGCTTACCGCTCTTGGACTCATTCTCGTCTGCCAGAATGGTCTTGGAGGTTACCACTTTAGCCTGAGCCCTTAGGCTTTCTGCGAATGAGGTGTCGATAGCGAGTACGCGATCCTCTTCAAGCTCGCAGATGATGCGGTAGGCTTCATCAAAGGTATGGCAGTTGCCGAGGATGATGTAGGCAGTCTCAAATCGGGAATGTTTCCAGTGCATTACAATCGCTCCAAAACAGAAAACCCGCAATGCGTTAGCGAACCCGAGGCACGGTCTGAGCGTTTGGGCTCTGTGCTGCGGAATCGCCGTACATTGCGGGTCATAGCGCGGGACGAAGGGTGGTGTCTACGTCCCGCAATTTCTAGGCCGGTGTCAACCTATGCGACGTTGCAGAAGGCGTCCGACTTACAGCTCGTCGTCGAAGTCGTCGAAGTCGTCAGCGCTCTTGGCAGACTTGCCCTTCTTGCCGCCTTTCTTGCCGCCTTTGGCATCGGCCTTGGCAGCGGCTTTCTTGCCGGCTTTCTTGCCCTTACCCTTCTTGGCAGGAGCTTCTTCTTCGGCAGCGGCCTTCTTGCCTTTGCCTTTGCCCTTGCCTTTCTTGCCCTTGGCAGGAGCTTCTTCTTCGGCAGCGGCCTTCTTGCCTTTGCCCTTGCCTTTCTTGCCCTTGGCAGGAGCTTCTTCTTCGGCAGCGGCTTTCTTGCCCTTGGCAGCACCCTTCTTGCCGCCTGCAGCCTTGCCGCCTTTGGCAGCGCCCTTGCCCTTGGCCGGTGCGGCTTCACCGTCGGTGCCGTTCTCGACGACTTCGATCTGAGCGGTCACGGCTTCGATCTGCTCGTCGATCTTGGTGGCGCCGGTCTCGATGGACTTCTTGGTGGCTTCGAGAGCCTTGAGCTGCTTCTTCAGGCGAGCGGCTTCACCACGTTGCGGCAGTTCGATAGTCTTTGCGGCCATTGTCATGTACTCCGTACAGGTTCGATTTTACAATCGGGATTCAAGTTTGAACGGGACCGTAAGTAGGCCCCTAGGGGATAATGCCAAATTGTTTGCGCAGGCAAGGGGCGCATCATTTGCGAGGGCTGAATTAACGGCTCAGCCCTCAAGGCCAGGCGACGAACAGTCGATCAGATAGAGCCGGTGTCGGCGAGTCGGATGGGATTAGTCGTCCCAGTCGTCGTCATCGTCATCGTCCTCGTCCTCGTCCTCATCGTCCTCGTCGTCGTCCTCTTCATCATCGTCGTCGTCGGAGTCGTCGTCGTCCTCGTCGTCGTCGTCGTCGTCGTCGTCGTCCTCGTCGTCGTCGTCGTCCTCGTCATCATCGTCGTCGTCGGAGTCGGAATCATCATCCTCGTCCTCGTCGTCCTCGTCGTCCTCGTCGTCCTCGTCTTCGTCGTCCTCCGGCTCCTCATCCTCACCGGACTTCTCACTCACGAGGTCGATCAGCGTTTCGAGGGTGTGGTTCTTCTCCTGAGCCTCGACCAGGAAGGTCAGGAAAGCAGTGCCGAAAAGGGCTTCGAGGTCGAGGGGTTGCGGCTTCTTGGACTTGGCCATTACTGTATATCCTTTCGGTTGTTGCGTAGTGAGGTTGGGGGTGTTGCTAACAGTCGTCTCGTTGCGACTGCTCAATCTTTACACTTTCACGAAACTGCTGGCGTCAGAGGTCTTCGTCGTCGAGGTCTTCGTCGTCTTCGTCCTCGTCCTCGTCCTCCTCATCTTCATCTTCATCTTCGTCTTCATCCTCGTCGTCCTCATCCTCATCGGAATCGTCGTCGAGGTCCTCATCTTCGTCCTCGTCCTCGTCCTCGTCTTCGTCGTCGAAGTCCTCATCTTCCTCGTCATCGACAGGAGCGGGAGCAGGCTTGGACTTCTTACCCTTCTTACCCTTGGCCGGCTTGGCGGCGCGCTGAGCCTTGTCGTCCTCATCGGCGAAGACTTCGATCTTGATGGCATCGTTCGGATAAATGCAGGTGATCTCGCCAGTGACGTAATCCTTGATCTTGAGGACGCCGGTTTGAGCATCGCGCTTGATGAAGCCTTTGAGGCTGTACATCAGGTCGTCGCGCAGCACGGTGACACTGGAAGGTTCGCCCGGGCGGCCGAATACCTTAACCACGTCGCGAACCATGAAAGTGCTGAGGCGAGTCTTCTTGGAGCCGTTCGTTTTCTTGTGGCGGAAAACGACGCCGGATTCATCTTGGCTGACCAGAAAGCCATTGAGCGTGACAGGTACGCGGCTGGCGTAAACATTGACAACGTGCACCGCTTGATCAACCGCCATACCAACGCCAGGCTTGATACCGCGCAGACGACGATTGATCTTGTCGGTCTGCGACAGGCGTTTGTTGGTCTTCGGCTTGGCCATTTGTATCTCCAGATAAAATGCTGCCCGATGTTCTGAGCAATCTTTACAGTTTCAGAGCTGTCTAGGTGCGGGGCGGCAGAATAACTACCGCCCGTGCTACCCGTTATTTACAGTTACAGGAGGAGCAGTGCGTCGCCGCCGTTGGTCAGGAGCATACGCTCGGCATCCTGAGCGGTGTTGCCTGCCGGGAACAGGCGATAGAGGTCGTGGCCCAGATCAGTCGCACACTTGCGCAGGTAGGTACCAGACACGATCACCGCTTCACTCTCCTCAGTGGCGAAGCTCTGGAAGACGTTCAGGAGCGATTCGTCCAGAATGTCCTCGGTGTTGAAAGCCAGAGACAGGCGGAAGTCGTCGTCACCAAGGCCGGCTTCGCGGGCGTAGTTGTTGACGATCTTCTGCATAGAGGACAGAGGCTTGAGCATGGACTGCGCGTTGGCCAAGATCGGCATGTTGACATTGACAGCCACGGTCGGACGCAGGATCACGGTACCATCCTCGCTGTCGGTGTCATACACCGGCCATGTCACCACAGAGAAAGACTGTTCTGCGGGAACAGTGACGACGTGAGAGGTCGGACCAGAAACATCGTTCTCGGTTACGCCGATGTCGTCGATGTTCTCGTCCTCGTCAGCTTCTTCCTCCTCTTCCTCTTCCTCTTCAGGGGCGGAAACGAATGAGAACTTCGGACGGTGCGGGTCATCGAAGACGCCGTACATCAGCTCACGGGCGCGACCGTCGAGGTAGGACATCAGCTCGTTGACGCGATCCTCGATGCCATCCGCAGGACCGAACAGCATGGCTTCGTCACGGCTGTGACCGACGAAGGATGCCAAGTCGGCGAGACCCGAGCGAAGCAGGCCATACGGGTTGCGCTCGCTGCCGTTACCTTTACGCATCGGGCTTGCGACACTGTAGTGGGAGCCGTTGATTTCCACCACTTCCGGTACGCCGTCGGCGAGAGAAGGAGTGACGTTCAGCATGATGCGCGGCTCGATGCGAAGACGGACGGCGCCACTACCTGCGAGAAGTTCGCCGAACGTGGGAGCCAGCTCGTTCTCCTCGATGGTCTCGTCCTGCTCCTCGGTATCTTCGGACGGCTCATCGTCTTCGACTTCCGGATCGTCAGAAGCGATGGGCTCCTCGCCCATGTCTTCGTCACCCATGTCTTGCACGTCTTCGATGTTGGCTTCGGGCTCGCTGGCTTCGTTCTCGCCAACGACGTTACCCTTCTGGACGGTCTGATCGTCGGCTTCGCCGATGATGTCGCGAGCAGAACGCGATTCGTGTTCACGATTGGACATTTTCCTTTCTCCTTTACTTTCGCTTTGAGAGATCATCTGCTGGCGGAGCATACCTGAGCGGCTTACCACTCGGTCACACATGGTACACCTCCTAGTTGGCAGCCACTAGATAGACCGGCAACTTCTGAGGCTTCTTTACACTTCCCATTTCCACAGGACGTGCGATGATGCCGGACACGTTGAAGTCGGGATACTTCTCCGACAGTTTCTTCATTGCCGAACGATAGGTCTTCGGCGTGAAGGCTTTCTTGCCTGAAGGCCTGAGAACGAAATAATCCCCAAGCAGGCTTGTGTTGGTCACAGTAAAACCAATACCCATAAGGTGCTGGTCGATATGCTGACCCACAGGCACGGGCACGGTCTTGCCTTTCTTTCCGTAGTAAATGTCGGTAGCGATGAAACGGAAAAGATTCTCAGGATACTTAGCTTCCTGTCGACCGCGATACTGCGCGTTCATGGACTCCATGGCCTTGAGGCGCTGTTTGTATGAGGCGATCTGTGTCTCGATAGAGCCTTCGGCGGTGCCTTTCTTGATCTGGGCCCCAAACTTCTTGAGGGCTTTCAAGTCACTTCGGAGTCGTGCTTTAGTCTCGATGTCGCCTTTACGCTTAGCGCGGCGGAACTCCTTACCTTTGGCGTCGAACTCCTCTTTCAGGAGAGCATACTCCGACCCGTCACGTACACGCTCCAGCCGAGCCTTAGCCTCTTTCATGAGGTCGTTTACGGAGTTGTACTCCGGATGGTCTATGACCTTCTTACGTTCCACATCGAGCGTTTCAAGGAACACGGATAGGAGGTCCGATGTAGTGCGCGCTTCGGGGTGGACCTTACGAACAAACTTTTTCTTGCTATTCGGGACAGCCAGCGTACCGGCGACCACGAAATAGCTAGGCGGGAACTCGAAGTAATCATCCATGTGCGCAACATAGTTGGGCTGCATGATCTTCTTGTGTTCCGGTTTCTCGCATCCGTGAGAGCCAATATAGTTCGGCAGGTTCAGCTTGTTGGCAATCTCCAGCGCTACCCTTTCACCGTGAATACCTCCTACGCGAACGTCGTACAGGTAACACCGACTTTTATCTCCTACCTGCTTAACGCGATAGATGGCGTACAAGCGAAGCCCTGCAATCAAAGGGGATAGGAGGTAGGTATCGTTCGGTACGTCGCCTGGCTCCACTCGACGAAACTTCGGAATCATCGAGTTATAGATGCTCTCCACCTTACCTGGATACGAGTAATCGGAGTCGGGCAGGCGCTTCAGGTCTTTATCCAGAGCAGCAGTCGCCTGCTCGAAGTCGAGAGGACCTGTCTCCACAAGAGCAAAGTTTGCCCAGGACATGGCGTGAGCCTGATCTTCGGGAACACCAAGTCCTACGGTGTACATCATCGACAGCGTGAGCATGTCGTTTAGGTTGCCGCCTTTCGCCCCGGAGGCGATTCGCTTCACCGTGGTGTTGGGGATACGCGGCATGATATTCAATGTCTCCTTCCCAGAAGCAAGCTCCAACGGCATATCTAGCACCGTTTCCGGGTACGGCGACTTGACCTTTATGCTGTCCGGATACTGCACGAACAGCCTGTTGAACAGAGTGGCAATGGCTTCATTTGGCATAAGCGGGTTCTACCGTGGAGAGGAGGTGCTTCACCTGATCTATTGCCGACGTGTGCGCACCTTCGATAGAGAGGTTGGCCTCGTCGTCCTTCACCGTCTTCTGGGTGATGCCGAGGAAAAGTTGCGCGTCCATGATGCAGATGTCGCAGGCCTCAAACATCGTTGTGGGAAACGCGATGACACTAGCTCCAGACTGAATGAGCTTGGTGTTAAGCTCATCGAAGAAAGAGGCCGGAATGTCATCGGCCTCTACACGACACGTAGGGGCCTCGATAGCGAGGGCGCCCGAAATGAGGATAGGTTGGGGATTATCCTCATCGGTGCGTCCTGCCATTTCTCCATCGGTCAGAGCCACGTACCGTTTGATGAAGGTGTCGGTGTTGCAAAGGGGCGTCGTCATACAATGTCTCCACAGTAGAGCCTCGAAAGGCTGTTTGATCGAAGTTCGATGCGGCGAGGGGAACAAGTAGGCTCCCCTCGCGCGGTTCTGCCGTTATACC
>CETM01095660.1_pt1 | contig 13922 bp, 13 predicted proteins | sample 361451 | NCBI WGS metagenome assembly CETM01 (sample SAMEA2622690, study PRJEB7988) | marine metagenome | isolation source: saline water (ENVO:00002010), including
CCAGGCTGGATCCGCTTCAGAACCTCTTGCGCTATTGCACCATACCCGATTAGCAGGACATCCATCATGTGCTATCAGACTTCGTTTTTGACGGTGGCCCGGCGAAGGCGTGCGCGAATTGACCAATCGAGGCCATGTCTATTTCGATCAATGAAGGACCATTCTTTGTAATGGCGCCTTTAAGGAGTTCGGGGAAATCCTCCGCCTCTCCCACTCGCCAATAGGGGATATCTAACGACCCACAGAGCTTTCCCCAGTCGGGTCCAAGGATATCCACGTAGGCGCGGCGTCCACCGAAATGCGCATCGGCTATATTCTTGATCACCCCGTATCCACCGTCATTCATCAAAATGATCACGATATCAGCATTTTCCTGTTTGGCCGTTGCGAACTCACCAAGGGTAACTGCAAACCCGCCATCACCTATTAGAACCAGTGTCTTGCGCCCTTCCTCCTGCACACCTAGCGCTGCGCCGATTCCCATCGGTAATCCCTGTCCAATCCCACCGCCGAGAGCATGTACTCCGTCACGCGGTCCATCAAGTAGTGGTAACCGGTTCCCCCAAATAGTGTTCGACAGAGTTATATCTCGAACCCAGACAAAGTCTCTCGGGACTGCATCAATCACTGCGTCAACTATGCCATCATAGGGGCCCAATGCATCGCGCACTTCCCTCTCGGCACGCTGTTGGGCCACAAGGATATCCTTAGTGAAGGACTTATCCGGGACAAACCTATTTTTTAGTCGATCAGCTAACATTTCAAGGGTACGCTTGGAATCCCCACAAACAAACATTTCCACTGGATAGGCTCGACCTCCTGCCAGCGGATCAGCGTCAATCTGATAAAGTGGCTCTGGCAGCTGTAACTTATAGGTCAGTGTCTCGTTGGACCGTAGCCTAGAACCCACAACAAGCATCGCATCACAAGTTTGGTAGAACTCCTCCGAGGCTGGCTGCAAGTTGAATGCGCCTAATGACTGATGATCGTCGCCTGGCAGCACGCCGCGACCTTGAACGCTTGTAACTATCCCAAAACCTATCTTGGCGAGTCGCGCTACCGGATCACTTGCATGGCGCGCGCCACCGCCTAGCCACAACATGACCCGTTTCTTCTGGGCGAGCGCTTCGGCGAGTGCGTCAACCGATGCCGTGTTTGGTGCAGATCTTGGCACCTCTAACGTCTCTATGCTTGCAGGAATTGTTGTCAAATCTTTTTGTACGTCTATTGGTATTTCAACACTGACTGGACCCATAGGCGGAGTAAATGCTAGACGAACGGCTTCCTTTAGGGTGCCGACCATGGTGTCGGCTGACCAAACCCGGAAAGCACCTTTCCCTGCCGCACTCAGCATCCTCGCCTGATCAGGTGCTTCGTGAATAAAACCCTTATTCCTATCTAAGTGCTCGCTCTCGATCTGTCCGGTCAAATGGAGTAGCGGCGTCCCCGCCGACAAAGCCTCAACGATAGCACCACAAGCGTTTCCAGCCGCTGTTCCTGTGCTAGAAATTGCTACCCCAAGACCGCCACGCACCCGGGCATTGGCATCTGCCATGTTGACTGAACCACCCTCGGACCGAGCCGCAACGAAATTGATATTATTGCGGCGCGCGATCGCATCAAGGATAGGCATATTGTGGATGCTAATCACACCGAAGGCATGTTTGACATCGCAACTTTCAAGAAAAATTGCGGCAATTTCGCCGGCGGTTACCCGATCAGACATTCCTTGCCTGCCCCCCTGTGACCTCGATCGTCTCCCCGGTGATATAGGATGCCATTGGAGATGCAAAGAAAAGGATCGCGTTTGCGGCTTCTGAAGGCGTGCCAATTCGGCCCATCGGAATATGGCGGGAATTTGCTAGTTCTTTAAACCAGTCTTCCTTTGACATCCCGTCCGGAATTTTTGTCCCGTCTGGTCCTTCACCTCTTTCATATCGGCTGCTCCATTGCCCAGAGTCGACAAGACCAATCAGAACCGCATTAACCCGTACATTTCTCGGCGCAAATTCGCGTGAGAGAGATTTTAGTAAGTTGAGTTGACCGGCCCTGGTAGCGCCTGTCGCGATTAGGAACGGCTCTGGCGTTCGCGCAAGCATCGCACTAGTGCACACTATTGAGCCGGCACCCGAGGCTTCCAGAAGATCAATGAATGCTCTAACAGGCCTCAACACAGAAAAAAACTTTAGCTCAAATTCATCAAGCCAATCCTTATCTCTGGTCGTATAAAAATTGCTTGTCCGTGCTTGGCCGGCATTACATATGAGCGCGTCGCAGCGACCGAAACAGTTTTTAACGGCACTAGAGAGACCGGCAACGGCTTCTTCGTCCAGTACATCACAGGGATGTGCGTAAACACTGTGAGACCCTGATATTTCGGTTAGGCTTTCCGCAGCAGAATTCAGCCGACCTTGATCGCGACCGCAAATCGCAACCTTCGCTCCCTCACGAAGAAATGCTGCAGCTGCTGCCATACCGATTCCCGAGGATCCACCGGTAATAACCACAACTTTATTACCCATATTTGCAGTCATTTCGTTTTGCATCCCTCATATTTAGGTGGCGCACCATATGCATTAACAATACTCCGAACATTGTTTTGCGAATACTCTCGCAGAGATTTGTTGGAAGGATCGTTCTGGCGAAAAAACAACCGTCGTTGGAGCACCGGCACCAAAGATACAAGTCTATTTGCTGCACGCCCTCTCATCTGTTCCTCTCTAGATGATTATCAAGTGCAAGATTGAACAAATCGGGCCCTTCGACGTAACTGGCATGGCCAAGCCCGGGAAGAATCTCAAAGTAGTGCTCTGCAAAAATCTTGGCGATAAATTTACAGTCCTTGGGCGACGTGACGGAGTCTGATTCCCCAACCACCACGGTGACAGGCATAGGAAATCCATAGGCATCCGCATTAATATCGCTGTTGACCAAGAGTTCAACCGCTTGTCGATATCCATCAGGGTTAAGTTGCTCCATCACTCCACGGACACGGTCCCGCGCCCATTGCGGAGCGTTTTCTGACAAAAGATTTCCATGGCGCTCGCGGGCTAACCCTTCCGGACCAAGATCTCTCATCATCGACATTCGTCCTGTTCGTCTCTGTTCCTGAATCTCCGCGCCGGCGGAACCGTATCCTGATGCTGGCGATGCGAGCATCAGACTTTTCAACCTGTCAATACACATCCCGGCAAATCCGGTGGCTATAATCGCACCCAGAGAATGTCCGACCAAATGGCAATCGGGAATCTCAAGCGCATCTAGCAGAGCTTTGAGATGCATTGCATATTCTGCAGAAGTTGGTACCTCTGATCCGACCGGATCAGAGGTACCATAGCCGGGCGCATTCCACGCGACCACACGATAGCATTCCGAAAATACCTCGAGTTGAGATGTCCAGGATGCCGCACCAGAACCGATACCATGCAATAGGACGAGGGCAGTACCCTCACCAGCTTCTAGGTAAGAGACTATCCCGCAGTGTGTCTCGACCGTTCTTTGTACAGCTTTCATAAATATTTCTAAGTTACGTCTGCGACGGATCTCAAACCCAGTCGATCCCCCCGGACAGAATTGCTATTTCTTATTCCGCTTAATTGAAGCGAGTGGGTGATCTGGAGGATAGGTCGGCGTTATCGGTTTCGTTGCTCCAAGCATAACACACATCAACGCCTCCTCCTGACCATCGTTCACAAGCCCGCGATAAACGCCCGGCGGCACCGATATCAGGTCCCGCTCCATGAGAACTGTTTCCCACGTGTTGTCACCTTCTATGACAGTTAGGTGAATACTGCCACGCAGCATGAAAAATACCTCCTCTACGTCGGTATGAATATGCTGCGGGCCTTCGCAGCCGGGAGGCAACACCATCGTCGAGAACGTAAAATGCTCAGAAGGAACAGTGTTATTGTCAGAACTTTTACCAGCCCCGCCAGTACCCATATAACGCATCTGTGCTCGCCGATATTTAGGATCAAAATCAGCCTGAAATTTAAGAACATCCCAATCATATTGACGTGTCCGGTATCGGGCCACGCGAGTGTCCATCCAGTCTTGGAAGGACTGTCCGTCTTCCTGATGCCAGCCGGGCTTATCTTCATTACGACCATCGGCGCCCTTTTTTATCACTGCATCTCCATCCATAAGTCTCTCCTCGGACTAATTGAAAACGAACCCGCCATTGACCGGTAATAATTGACCGGTCACGAAATCCGCCGCGTCTGACAAGAGGTACATCACCGCTCCCGTGACGTCATCTGGCTGTTGTTCACGGTTCATCGCTCGGCCATCGATGTATCGACGGCGCCTCTCTTCTGGCACGTATTCCGTCGCTTCCACTAAAGTAAGACCCGGCGCAATAGCGTTTACAGCAATCCCATCATTCCCGAGTTCGCGGGCCAGAGACCGAGTCATAGAAATAACGGCACCCTTTGACGCGACGTAGTGGAGCAATCTTGGAGCGCCCCACATCGCGGTATCAGAGGCAATATTTACTATTTTTCCGTTACCGGCAGCCCGTAGCAAAGTAGAAAACGCCGTTATAGCAAGCCAGGTACCACGCACATTGACCGTCATCACCCGATCCCAGGTCTCGATATCAATCTCTTCAGCCACTTTCCCACCGATTCCAGTGGCGATCGCAGCACAATTGACCAATCCATCGACGCCACCAAGAAGATCAGAGGCATGATCCGCAAGTGCAATGATACTATCGGGATCGGAAAGGTCGACCGGTTCGAAATACGCTTCGCCATTCGTTGACAATGCTCCAACAGTTGCCCTCCCAACGTCCTCGAGAATGTCGGCCACTATGACCCTTGCGCCGGCGACGATTGCCGCTTCCGCGAAAGCTCGGCCAAGCCCTCGAGCTCCGCCTGTGACAACAACACGTTTATTCGTAAGCGATATCGATCCCATATTATTAGTCCTGCTGCTTAGCTCAGCGCACCTACTCAGCCGCCTCCATAGCTCCGCCGACGTGGGCTGCAACTGATATCAGCTGAGCTTCCGCCTCCTTGGACAGGACACGGCGTGCACGCGCCAGACCAGTATCATGCTGATAAAGAAATTCCTTATCCCTTGCGTCGGAAGCCATACCCTCAAGGACGACGCGATCCTGTTCCAGTACATCCCAGTGGAGGGTTTCAAGCCGGTTACGGTACATGAACTTCCAGACGTCACGCTGCCAACCCGACACCTTCCGAGTCCGCCAGAAAAAAACACGACAGTTATCTTCATCAATCGGCGTAACGAAACCCATAATGCTGAAATTTCCGCCGGGTCCAGCCTCCTTACGGTATGGCAGTGGAGAAACCCGCAGCCAGAATGCGCCGGTATCTCCAAATTCTATCCAATCAAAGTTAATGTCACGCTGGCCCGATTTCCCGAAGATGAAACCTGTGTCCGTCTTGTCTAGCTGCATCTTGGCTGTAGTATCTCCTTCCGCCATCGAGTGTGAAATGGCATGTAGATACGCCCCATGCATGGGATCCATTACATTATCAAATGCATACGTCCAGTTACATTTCCAATGCGCTGTACAAAGCATCGCCGCCCATTCATCAGACACGAACTCCTCGGGAAGTTCGAACGCTTCCGCCTCCTCGTGCAACTCGTCACCGAACCAAACAAATATCCCCCCCATTTTTTCAAAGCATGGGTAAGCCTTTACCATCTTGTCTCCGACCATTGGGCATTCCGAAATGGCCGGAACCGACTTTACGACGCCATCGCCCCCTACCTCTACTCCGTGATACCAGCATGCAAGGCGGTCTCCGAGATTCCAGCCCATGGAAAGTCGTGCGCCGCGATGCGGGCACCGATCCTCGACACAGTGAATCGTGCCGTCCCTGTCGCGCCAGAGAACAATCCTTTCTCCAAGGCGGGTCAAACCCTGCGGATCGTCAGTCACCATCCAGCTTGCCGCTACAGGCCACCAGCGATTAAGCGGGCCAAGCGCAACGCGCCTCTCAATGTCTTTAGCGGAAATTTCTATGTCGTTCATATTACTTCCCTTGGTCAGAGCACCGTTACTCGCACCTACATTCTATTGTTGATACTCGGAATAAAATGAAGCACGAGACATTAAGTCATGCTCCAAGCTCTGCCATCAGCGTCCGAAAACTGCCGACCGTCCACTCCAAATCCTGTTCATCCAGAACGCCGTCTTCGTTCAACCGATCCACCAAGGCGTCAAGCTCTGTTACACCGTCGGCAAACGCCTTTTCCATCGCGAGTGACAATTTATGCTCGAATTCCGTTTGTTCATGGCCCCGAGTTTGCCATACCGTATTTTTAGGTTCCTGTATTCGCGCTGCCTGTTCCATTACCTACTCCTGCTGCTATTTAACCCGAGATTACTGGGATCCACATAGCATATTAATCTTTATATCATATATCAGACACTCGTTTCGTAAATGACACATGTTTTCCTATTTAGTTCAAAGATAACCAAAATTGAGATATCTAAAACGCTCAATTTTGATTCGATAGGTACATCGATACAATTAGCAGATGGCTAATCGGGGAACAGCCAACGATCCAAGTCTCACCGCGCGGCTTTACGTGCGGGAGGTTACTCGTGCCGCGGGCTCCTCGTTTTACTGGGGGATGCGGCTTCTTCCGGAACCGAAAAGAGACGCTATATTCGCGGTTTACGCATTTTGTCGAGAGGTCGATGACATTGCAGATAGCGATATGACGATTGCCGAAAAACGTGCCCGACTGGATCAGTGGCGACAGAATATTGACGCTTTATATACCCCAATTTCTGCGGCGCCGAAAAGTCATCTTTTGCGAGCCCTCGCACAGGCGATCTCGATTTACAATCTCGAAAAGGATGATTTTTTTGAGATCATTGCGGGCATGGAAATGGATACGGATGGCTCCATGCTAATGCCGAGCTGTGCACTGTTACAACTCTACTGTGAGCGTGTCGCCGGTGCTGTTGGATTGTTGTCTATCAAAATTTTTGGTGATTATGGCAATCCCGCAAGGTCCTTCGCGATTACTTTGGGAACAGCTTTGCAACTCACAAATATCTTACGTGACGTAAAAGATGATGCACTTATGGGACGGCTTTATCTTCCCCGCGAACAGTTAGACCTTCATGGTGTATCGATCGTTAGGCCTAACGACATTTTATCTCATCCAAATCTACCTGAACTGTGTGACTCATTAGCACGCCGTGCGCAGGAAAAATACTCGGAGGCCGAAAAAATGCTGGCCCGGTCGAACGCCCAAGCACTTAAACCAGCGGTTGTGATGATGATGAGCTACCGGCGAATTTTAGATCGCCTGATCGCCGGGCGATGGCAGAATCTCGATGATGACGCTAGCCTTTCCAAAGCGCGGAAATTATGGATTACTCTCCGCTACGGTGTGATGTAACGGATATTAAAAAAACCCGCAGCACGAAACCGAAGTAGTCAAATTTGAGTTGCCTTGTTGTAATGCGGCGATTTCCTTAAACGAATCAACATCATCACCATTATTCCGACATGTAAAGCGTTCCAAGCTATTCCGTGGATAAATGCCGCTTGGTAAGAGCCCGACGCGTCGAAAATCCATCCAGACACCCATCCACCAAACGCCATCCCAACAATGGTCATCATGATAAGAAAACCAACGCGTTCAGCAGCTATTTTTGCGGGCATGTATTCCCGGACAATGATTGCATAACTTGGTACGATGCCGCCCTGCGAAAGTCCAAACATAAGAGAAATTATGTAGAGCGACATCAGCCCGTCGAAGGGCAAATAGAAAAACAGCGCTAACCCCTGTAAAATAGAGCCAATCAGCAAAGTGCGTACGCCGCCGATATAATCAGCAATAAATCCCGATACCACACGCGTTATCGCGCCTCCTGCCAACATTAAGGAAAGCATCTCTGCCCCGCGTGCAGAACCAAACCCGAGGTCTGTGCAATAAGCCACGATATGAACCTGTGGCATCGACATGGCGACGCAGCAAGCGATCCCCGCGATAGACAAAAGTATCATCAGAGAGCGATGCGACAGATCAATTGTCTTTCGGTCAGTGATTGAAGATCCAACCGAAACGGCAGCCCGTTCTTCATTTAGTGGCGGCCGGCGGCGGAGTATCAAAGCAAGCGGGATCATAGTAGACAAGACAACAACTGCGATAATAATATATGTGAATCGCCACCCGTTCCCATCCATCAACGACTGAACTACCAGAGGCCAAATCGTGCCCCCGATATAGTTTCCACACGCGCACAGCGCGACCGCAACCCCACGTCGCCGATTGAACCAATGAGAAATGTCAGCTATCAAAGGGCCGAAGCTTGCGGCCGTACCGATACCAATAAAAACGCCCTGAATAATCGCAAAAACCCAAATTTGGGTTGCAGCAGCCGCAGCCGCAAATCCCGCGGCCATGGCGATCGAAGCGGCTATCAACGGCGCTACGATCCCCAGACGATCTACATACCTACCAAACAGAACATTACCTGCAGCAAAGCCGATCATGGTAAGCGTATAGGGAAGGGATGCATCGCCTCGGTCGACGCCGAATTCTGACTGTACCGCCGGCAGGATGACGACAACGCCCCAGAATCCGATGCTTCCTAGCGTGCCGATAGCGACTGATACACCGAGACGGAACCAAGCGTAACGACCGTCGATAGTGCTTTTGCTAGAACCTATGGGAGTGGCCTCGTTTGCCACGTCAGAAATCCAAGCCGAGAAATCTGGAAACTAACTCTGCAAGCTGTTGATGGCGAATTAGTCTCTCACATTCTTGGAAAATCTGAACGTGTTCTGGTTAAACGTGTTCTAATTACGGGCATATAATACCTCAATCAACTATGGATCGTCAGCCACATTTAAGTGAGCATCGACAGTGTGCCCTCGTTCAAAGTCGATATGGCACATCTAAGCTTATTGCGAGACTAAAAATGTGTTTGGAAAGCGGAACATCACTCTCACGCGTTTCTTCGTAACCCGGATTAAAAATACGCAAGCCTCAATAAGACCTTGGATATCATTACCGAGGTAATTATCAGGGTCGGGCATAGATTCCAACACTAAGCCATTAACATCACCCCATCGGACAATGAAGACCGGACTCAAACGTAGTTTGTAGCGTAAATAATTTTCCTCTCCTTACAGGGTTCGTGGACACTCGTTTTTTGCTTCCGGCTATAGCTATTACAGTCAAAGTCCGGATGAGATAATGAAGGAAAAAATAGCGTCGACGGCGGCACGCGGATCGAGGTCAGCGGGTTCTCAAAACTTCCTTCAGCTCACGCCGTAACACTTTGTTGGCCGCGTTACGTGGTATCGAATCAAGAAATGCATATTCCCTCGGACGTTTATAGTTAGCGAGGACAGAGTCTCGGCACCAGGCATCTAAGGCCTCGTGATCAACACCTTGACCCACCACGCATGCGACCACCCTTTCCGACCACTGATCGTCAGGCACACCGATCACAGCTACTTCACGAACGGCTTCATGCTGCATCAACACGGTTTCGACCTCTTCCGGGTGAATATTTTCGCCACCGGATACAATCATATCGTCGACCCGTCCACAAAGTTCAAGATCTCCATCCTGACGTCGAAATACTATATCTCCTGTCCAGTACCAGCCCCGGGTCAGTTTTTCCGCAGTAGCCTCTGGCCGGTTAAGATACCCGAGAAATGTCGCGTCGGCGGAAGCATCAACTATTAGCTCTCCCTCTTCGCCTGTACCACAAACGTCATCGATGACTCCACCAATTCGTACGACGCGGACGTTAGAATAAAAGCCAGGACGGAACTGAAGCGGTCTACCGACCGGATTTGGCATATAAAGTGCATTCATAACCTCGGTCGTTCCATATATGTTAGTAATCTCGGCATTAGGGAAGGCGGATTTCACCCTTTTTAAAAGTGGCGCCGGCATTACTGCACCAGCATATGCCAACGTCTCCACAGAAGACATGTCTTCTGAGACAAAACCAGGAACACCCAACATTCCATAAAAATGTGCCGGCGCACCAAATACGTATGTGATGCCTTGGGTTTTGATCGCTTCTACCGCGGCGGGGGGGTCAAACGCGGAATGAACATAATACGTGCCGTTGAGTGACAGCGTCGTGACGAGTGAGGAGTAGAACCCCACAGCGTGAAAAAGTGGCATCAGGCCAAGAGCTTTATTATGTATCCCATGACGCAGGCCGCACTGGACGGGGGCAAACAATACACGGCTATCCGTCGCCCGGTGTGGAATCATCACACCTTTTGGCAAGCCGGTAGTGCCAGAAGTATATAAAATGAACGCCACGGTCTCCGGATCAGGATGCTTCCAATCGGGCAATAGACTAGGATCAGCGCGGCACATTTCGAACGCCGAAGAACTTCCTTCTGCATCACCCACCACCAAGATCGGCGCGCCGTGCGGCAGCGACCTAACGGCTGCCTTCACGATTTCGTCATTGGGCGAACAAATGACCCCTGACATTTTTGCATCTACGATGAGTTGTTTGGCCTCATTGGGTTTCAACCGCGGATTAATCATGCAAACAACCGCCCCGAGGCGATGCAGAGCAAGTATAGAGATCACGTGTTGGAGGACATTAGGCAGGATAGTCGCAACGTACTGCCCAGGTTCGACGCCAATTTCCGCAAGACCAGCAGCAGCCGATTCCACCTCCTGTATTAAGCTCGCAAATGTAAATGTACTGTCACTTTTATCGTCGACGACCGCAATACGGTCGGGCGTCCTATCCGCAGCGAGCCGAACGTGATCCCATACAGTCTGAACACCCATATTGGCGATTTCCCCCTATTTAACTTCATCATAACCAAGCCACGGTTTCATCGGCAACCACAGTTGTGGTTGATATTCTATCTGCTGTTCGAAGTATAAATTTCAGAAACTCATTAACGTGGTATCTTCGCGATATCCCGTTATTATTTTCTAATCATATATGCCGAATTAGAAGGTATGTATTTTTCAGTTAAAGGAGATGGTCAACCAATGCTGCAACATAAAAAGAGACCTTAAAAAGTTGAAAATCAAGAATGTGACATATCCCAATAGTGTTTGTATAAAAAAGTGGCTTGGGCTGAGTAAAACGTACACGTATATGTTTCTTTAATTGAGTAGGAACTACTCGAAGGGACCAAATCTAACCGCCAGTCGCGGGCGAAGTGACACAGGAATGCATTGGACTTTTGTTTAACGATAAGTCCTTCGTTATTTCACGGAGATGCTACTGATGAGCGCACTTTCTGATACCATCGCAGCCGGTCATTTTGCAATTACGGCAGAGATAACCCCACCACTTTCGGCAAATCCGATAGACCTTCTAGCAAAAAGCGATGTTCTGAAAGGCAAAGTCGATGCCGTCAACGTGACCGATGGCGCGAGTGCCCGAGCACATATGTCGAGCGTCGCTGCGGCATACCTACTATTACAGTCTGGGATAGAACCGGTGTTGCAGCTGACCTGCCGGGACCGAAATCGAATAGCGTTACAATCCGACATGCTTGGTGCAGCAGCGCTTGGTGTTGAAAATTTATTGATCCTCGGGGGAGATGACCCATCGGCTGGCGATCAGCCCGACGCCAAACCTGTCTTCGACTACAAAAGCCGCGAACTTATGGAATGTGCACATCAGATGCGGAGCGATGCGACTCTCCCTTCAGGGCGGGAGATAAAAGTGCCTCCGAAGCTTTTTATCGGCGGCGCAGACACGCCTATGAATCCAGCAGACGATCGCTGGAATCCTGAAGCGCTTATTGCCAAAATTAACGCCGGCGCCGGTTTTCTACAAACGCAGTTCTGCTTCGATCCGGAAATTGTGCGGGAATACGCCGTGGGGCTAATTGAGCAAGGAATATCAGAAAAAGCCGGGGTATTGATCGGGATCGGTCCCCTTGCCTCAGCCAAATCTGCACGATGGATGCGGGAGAATCTATGGGGGACGACCATTCCGGACGAACTAATTGATCGGCTTGAGGGTGCTGAAAACCAAAAGGCGGAAGGCATAGATATCTGTGCCGAGCTTATTGCCAACTATTCAACGATCGAGGGAATCTCTGGTGTTCACCTCATGGCGCCACTTGGGGTTGATGCCATACCAATAGCCATAGAAAAGTCCGGTGTGCGCCATTAATCGGTGAACGTTATATGGGCAAACCCCTCAAACCGATTGGCCAAGCGTATCAAGGAGCCAAACCGCTTGGAGATAAATTTTTAACGGGTGTTTCGCTAACCAGATATAGAGGCTCTTTAGAGCAATTAGCCCTTATGCCAATTCCTCACGAATTCTAATCAGTTGTTCCATTTGCGCCGCGTCGTTGCTACCGGTGAAACGGATACACATGTGCGATGCGCCTGCGGCGACAAATTCACCTAACCATTCGACAGCGCCCGCAAGAGTGCCGGCAAAACAGTACTGTTGTTTCCGGATTTCGTCCGCCGGGCGAAGGTAATAGCCCTCCAGATACGCATTTAGCTCCGCATCCGCCGTAGAATGTTTTTCATTGACCGCGAGGGTCACGTATGCGGCCCCAATAATATCCGCCGGATCTCGGTCCGCTTCTTTGGCGAATCGCTGTACGCCTTGCCATCCTTCCGACCAATCCTTACCGTTGCCGGCGCCGGATGGAAACCACCCATTGAAATAACGTCCCGATCTTTTTAGCGCTGCCTCAACACCACCGCCGGACCAGATGGCTGGACCTCCTACGGTAAAGGGCCGGGGTGCTAGCTCACTCTTTTTAAAAGTCCACAGACCATCCCATTCAACCGGTTGACCGTCCCAGAGGGACCGGCACAGGCGCATCTGTTCAAGCATACGACCAATGCGTTTATCGAAAGGTACGCCGGCGGCGTCGAATTCGTTACGAATAGCAGGAACGTCGCGAGCAGTTCCGATACCAAGTATAATACGTCCTTCCGAAATTTGATCTAACGTTGCTACTTGGTGGGCCAAAAGAACTGGGTTGCGCAGCATCGGAAGTAAAACAGCAGTGCCTATCTTCACTCGGTTTGTACGGCCAGCAATAGCACCAATCAAAGTCAGGGGATCGTGCCGCGGCTTTGCTAATAAGGAATCGCCTATCCACACACTATCAACCCCAAGATCCTCCGCAAGATCGCCAAGCGCGAGAATTTCCTGAACATCATGATTGCCAACCATGATCCGTTCACGGGTCGGAAGTAAATATCCGAGTTGTAGACTCATTTCTCATTCCTTTTTTTCTTATCATGTCATCACAGAGAATCTCGCATCCCCGTCCGCTTCGATTTGGGCTGGCAAGTTTTCTTCCCATTCTAGATAGGCAAGCGCCGCTTCATCGCTACCCATATGGCGACGCGAAACCCAAAAAAGATAATCTATACAGTCCGCATCCATAGGTATTTCTGGCGATGCCTCAATCGGAAAACTCCCTGCATTCCAGGCGTCGCGGCCGCCTTCCAAAATAGCAATAGGTCCGCCGACCTCCTCCGACAGATCGATCGCCGCTAGTCTGGCGCGCGTTTCATGCTCGGAATAGAGCACGACCGTTACTCCATCCGGCACCTTAAGGCGCTCGATCCGCGACCGGGTACACCACACCGCGCCAGGTAGATGGCCCTCCCGATAATCCATCGAATTATCAACGTCGACCACAAAGGCTGAACCCGAGGTGATAGCATTTGAAAGCTCAAGAGGTGTCAGGGTATTCAGGTCCATCATACCTCTATCGATTTGAGGTATAGTCCCTTGTTCAGTAGCCTCAGAACTGTCAAGTCCACTCTCAAGGATATAAACATCCCAGCCCATCTGTTTCAGCCAGTGGGCCGTAATTGCAGCACGGGAGCAAGGAGCCGTATCAATCAGAACGACTCGGGCCTTCCAAACCCCGCACCACTGGTCTGTCGCCTGAACTAATTGCCCACCCGGGGCATTCACCGAACCCGGAAGG
>CETM01204059.1_pt1 | contig 13914 bp, 13 predicted proteins | sample 361451 | NCBI WGS metagenome assembly CETM01 (sample SAMEA2622690, study PRJEB7988) | marine metagenome | isolation source: saline water (ENVO:00002010), including
GGGCACACAAGATACAGCAATCTTCGTATGAACTTGTAAACTTAAGTGAAAAATTAAGATATAGGAAGGAATCATATTTTTTAATTTTTCTAACTGGATTTTTGACTTGTATCAAAAAAAATGTTACGCTAGCATGCATTTCATAATATTTAAGGAGGTGAATGAGATGGCTACTCCATTATACAAAAAAGAAGCAACTCCACTTTACTAAACCGGTAACTTAAAATGTTTTATAATTATAAAATATAAGTGGATAAAAGGGGGTATTGTACAATGCTCCCTTTTTTGCTTTATAAAGGGCAGTCAACTAAAGAATTATGGGTTTTAGTAAGTATATATTGGAGATATCTGATCTAAAGAAAGTTTATAAAAAAGGTCAGCAAAGTGTCTTGGCTAACGATGGGGTATCTTTAAAACTTAAGCCCCGTGAAGTAGTTGGTATTGTTGGAGAAAATGGCTCTGGGAAAACAACTCTTCTAAATCAAGTTATGGGTCTTATCTCTTCAACGAGCGGGACAATTAAATTTTCTAGCACCAACCGAACTCCTCGTGATATTGGATATATGTCTCAATATCGAGTAGATGTATTCGAACATCTAACGTTGAAGGAGGCACTGTTCTATGCATCTAAGTTTAAAAAATTAAGTAAAAAAGAGTCTCAAGATATCATGAATGATCTTATAGGCTTCTTTGATTTAGACTCTTATTTAGGCAGGATGGTTTCCACCTTATCCGGCGGCTATCGACAAATATTAGATTTTTGTATTGCTGTTCTTGGAACTTCCTCGTTGTTAATTTTAGACGAACCTTTGAATAATTTAGACCCAGTTTTCAAGAAAAAAATCATATCATATTTAAATAAAAACTTAGACAAATTGAAGTTAGCAACTATCATTGTTTCCCATAACCTAGAAGAAATAGAATCTATTGTTGAAAGAGTAGTCATATTCAAAAAAGGAAAAATTATAGAAAACTGTACTCCCCAAGAGGCAAAACTAAAATATGATCGATTTCTATATTTTGTTGTAAATTCACCTGATTCCAGTACATTAAAAAAGCTTGAGGTATTTTCTAAAGAAAATAAGTGTGAGATTTTGAAAGATATCAATAAGATAATTGTAAAAATATCTTTCGACCTTAGTAAAAACTTGTGGCAGTTTTTATCTTCTGCCTCTGGAATAGATATTAATAATACAAATTTTAAAATTCAAACTGGAACCCTTGAAAATGTATATCTAAACATCTTTGATAAAAAAATGGAGACGGCTTAAGTTTTATGTTGAAAGACATCTTTACTCTTTTGCAGATACATAAGAAAGAACTTAGAGTTGGGGGAGTACCAACTATCATTCTTTCTCTAATCATACCTCTCGGAATACTGTTTGTTATAAAGTTCATCGGAATAGATGATAGCGAAAGCATTAAAAAAAGTGTTATCAAAGGAACTTTAATAGTTTCATGTATGAACAGCATCATTACTATGATTGCTCATAAAATTATTCTTCTTCGAAAGAATAAGGGGCTCGATTTTTATTTGACCCTGCCAACTACTCAAGCTGCTTTATATGTATCTATCATCGTAGCATTTGTATTATTTAGACTTCCTATTACTTTGGTTTTGTTTGTAATCAGTAAAATGTTATTAGGGTTACCATTGGCATTAACCGATTTGTTTTTTGCTCTTCCTAATTTGATAATGTTGTTTTTTTTCGGCTATTTGGGAATGGTTATTGGAATTTCTATAACAGAACTAAAATTAGCAAGCACAATCTCCACATTATTGGCTTCTCTAATAATTGCTTTAACACCTGTGTACTATCCATTAGAAAACTTGTCGGGAATCCATAAATCCATAGTTATATTCACACCCATTCCATATATATCAAATTTATTAGACTGCTTTTTTGATCCATCGGCTTTCGACAGTTTGTTTTTCTTGGAAAACCTAGGAATATTTATGGTGTTTTTTATTTTAGTAAGCACATTACTAGTTTTTACAAAAAGAAGAGAGGTAACGATATGAAACCTATAACTATCTCTTTCCAAGATATTGTTGAAAATAATGCTATATCTGGGGGATCGTTTAATTATTATGAAATCACGAAACTAATGCCTTCGCTTAAAGAATTTAAGTTAGTCAAGCATGATATTTGTGATTTATTAAAAGGAGACAAGAAAAGTATTCAAAGCCTCGAAGAAGTAGATACTATTGTTAATACAATAGGTCCATTTTCTTATTTTTATTTCTATCTTCGGGAAAAATACAATTTAAAATACAATATTGTTTCTGATGTAAGAACCGCCTTTATGTCTGGATATTATCTGCAACAATATTTATGTTCACCTCTTATTCGAAGCAATGACAAATTTTTATTCCCTTCAAATTTTTCAAGAGAGCTTTATATTAAGCTTTTTCCAACAAGTTTGAGCCACAAGAATACATTTCTCAGTTATCCACTTGTCGAACACTTTAAAAAAGTTAAAAAAAATGACCATGGCAATTCTAAAAAAGTCGTTCTTGGCTATATAGGGCGAATTACAAATCAAAAAAATATTGAACAAGTTTTTGAATTATTTATTAAGCTCTTTAAAGAAGAAAAATCAGATAAGGAGTATCACTTACATATTTGTGGGCCTATTGATATGGAGTGCAGTATTTTAGGTGTTAATTTTAAAGACCTGAATAAACTGCTAAAGAAGTTTGATATTCCATCTGAGAGAGTTAAATACTTAGGTCCATTGCCATATAATACGATTTGGAAATTTTATAGCAATATAGATGTCTTGTTGTTTTTTAGCTTAGCAAATGTTGAAACGTTAGGACGTATCCTAATAGAAGCATCACACGCAAATGTACCTGTTGTGGCCTCAGATTATGGTGCTGTAAGAGAGTTAATTCCTGCTGACAATATTGTCAAAACCTTAATAGATAAAAAGGTGTTTGATATGAATGATTATTTTTCACTTGGTAAAGTTGACTTAGAAGATGCAAAAGAAAAAATAAAAGATATTTCTAAACTTAAGATTTCTGAGGCTTCAAAGCTAGATTGTTATGCAAAAGAGTCTTTTATTGACATACTAAAGGGGCTTAATTTAGATAATAAAGTGTCTAGTAGTGCGTTACATAAAAATGTTTCAGGGTTCATAAACTCCCTTGAAATTAATTATGATTTAAAGACCTGTGACAAAGATGTAGCGCTAAAACATATTGAAAAGCTAATTATGTTTTCTAATATATATAATGGGCATACTCTACTTTCTATCTTTTTTAAAAAGATTCCATTATTTTTTAAGACTGCTTCTAAATCTACCAATAAAAAGATAACTTTTAACATCTTCGCAAAAAATATAATTGCTAAACAAACAATAGCGCATAAGCATTTTTTAGCTAGAGAGTTCGCAAACTTGTTGAGTTTTAAACCCAGATTAAATTTGGAAAATATTGAAGCATGTCAAGAAGAGCAATAAAGCTAATATTTTTTTACTATTTTTTTCAAATTCTTCTTGTTTTTGGCTACTCATTTATTTTTTTGGTACAAATATTTAATTCAAAATGGGCTTTTTCTATGAAGCACGGATTGGTTCATCGTTTTTGCAAAATTTTATTCCCTATCATTAACGTTAAAATAGATTGTAATATATCATATGAAAAATTAAAAAAGGTTTTATCAAAACCGTTGGTAATGTATTCAAATCATCAAAGCATTTTTGATGCGTATCTTCTGTATTCAATTTTGCCTGTAGATTATAAAATGTTTTGGTCTGATACCGCTCATGTTGATCGGTACAAACTATCTATAACCAAGCTTATAGGAAAGTTATATGATTTAAATTTTACCCATTATAAAAACAATAAAAGGAAAAACTATTTTGAGTTCAAAAAAGTCCTTAGTTTTATTAGTAGTGGAAACGCCGTTTTGATTTTTCCGGAAGGATCTTTGAGTAAATCAGGAAAATTAAAACCATTTTTACCTGCAAGCTTTCAAATACCATTAAAAATTAATGCAAACATATTTGGTTTGTTTATAAAGGGGTCAAACAAAATAATGAGTAATTTGAATACAAATGCAGATTCAAGAGTTGAAGTAAAAATAGTGGATTTTACAGATAAGTTTTACAATGAAATTTCATCACCTAAACACATTCCTAAAAAAATGGAATCCTTCTTTATGAAAGAATATGAACGGATGGAGCTGGCATCATAATGAGGCAAAGATTAGGTAGATTCTGGAGAGGAATATTTGAATACTGCAGAACAAATCATAGGGTAAAAAGTATGATTATTAAAATTCCCAATATTATCTTTTTCCCAATAATATTTTTTTATGGATTTGTAACTCTGGCTTTGAATTTAAATTTAAAGTTTTTAAAGCATAATATTGACTTGATTTCAAAAAACAAAAATTATGGGGTAATCAAAAAAAGTTTCATTCTTATAAAAACTATTTGCTACATTTATATTGGTTCTATTGAGATATATACATTTCATTTAAGAAAGAACAAAGTAGTTACTCGATATTTAATAAAGAATACTAAGTTTTGTGGTATTAATCATTTAGAAGATGCTATGCAAAAATACGGACATGTTATTTTTGCTCCTTTGCACTTAGTAAACACAGCCCTATGGTCTATTCTTTTATCTAATTTAGGCTATTCTAATACCTTAGTTACTGTTTCTCAAATAAGGCAAGTCATAGAAGAAGAGATGAGTTTTTGTAATCAGTACATGGGGAAATCTACAGTAAAAGTCGAATGTGTGGATGAAAAAAAAGGGAGCAATATTTTTGCACTTCTAAAGAACACAAAAACAGATAAAATTATTAATATTGCTCCAGATAATAATAGAGGCGGTAATTCAAAAATTAAGCCTTATTTATTTGGGTGTGAGTTTTCTGGTGGAATTGGGGTTGTATTATTATCAAAACTTGGTGAAATACCAATTTTAACAGCAAGTATAACTAGAAGAGGGTTATTTAAACTTTTCAGGTATGATGCCTGCATTTATCCAGCAAAGCACTATGCTTCTGAGAAAAATAAAAAAACTGAAAACCTTGAAAAAGATATTAACGATTATTTTAATTCCGTAGAAAAAATATTAGATAGAAATATTGATCAGTGGATTATCCTACATACCGAAACACTTGTTGAAGGAACTTCTAATGCAGCAGACCCTAAAGCTACTTAATACTTTACACAACAATTTTCTGTCAAATTTAATTATTATCCTACTTTATAAATTTAAAGTTCTTAAGAAAGGTGTTTATGCTCTATTTTCGTATAAACACAAAGGGCAGAAAGATTCCGAAAGTAAAATTAGAAGAAATGCAATGGACTTACTGCAATCAAAGACACTCGCTATCAAGACAGAAGAGCTTTATCCCAGAAATCAGGTCGATTTTGCTTTGGATACACTATTTTATACTTCTAAATATATTTCTCCCCAAAAAAAAGAAGCGACTATTGTTGTCGATGACACTCTAATTCGAAAAGATATAGATGAAAAAAAAGGGGTGATTATTGTAACACATCATTTTTTTTCTATGTCTGGCGCAGCGTACCACCTTTCTTCATTGCTTAAAAAAGTTAATACTGTTGCTGGTTATGATCCCGTACTGATTCCATTTTGGGACATATTTAAGTGGCTAGGCTATGAGTTCATCATGTATAACACAGGGAAACATCAGAAAAAATTTATTTCTCAGGTTACCAAAGCATTAAATAATGGCGAAGCTATTCTATTTGTAACAGATTGGTTTTTTAGCAATTATTTTCCAGTATTACCATTTTTCAATAAATCAGTTCATGTGCCAACTGGGCCAGCATTTTTTTCTCAAAGATGTCAGGTTCCTATTTACTTTATGAAATATCATAAATTCTACCAAACCCATGGTCGAGATAAGGTTAATATCACTTTTGAAAAATTGCCGTTGTTACAATCAGATGATAGAATAAAGCAGAGAGCCTATATAAAAGAAACAACAAAAAGCTTGCATCTTAAAGTTCAAGAACATATTTGTGATTACCCAGACCAATGGATATACTGGGGTAATACAGATAATGAACAATATTTTAAAAAATATTAGCCAAAAGGAGGTGCAACTGATTAATGAGAAATTTAAATAACTTCCGTCTACTACAAATCAATATTGATATTGATTGTTTTAAATCTGAAATCAAGAACAATCAGTCCTTGTGGGACTCGAATGTTTTGAGACAAACAACCCTTAATACTCAAAAAATGACTAAGGCAATACCACTATTTGTTGCAAAGCCACCATTCTATTTTTTCTTAAAACAGGGTTTTAAATCTAGTGCGTCAAGATACTTTCCTAACACAGTTAAGTGGTTGCTCGATTTTGCAAAAAAACAAAATGGGAAACTATCAAAAGCTGCTATAGTTTTATTAAAACCCAATGGACAAGTATTGAGACATATTGATCACCATTCTTTTTATAAAACTAGGGATAGGTACCACCTTGGTTTACAAACAAACCCTAATTGTTTATTAAAATGTGGAGATGAGGAAATAAGTATAAAAGAAGGTGAATTGTGGGCTTTTAACAACAAGGAATATCATGAAGCCTTTAATAATTCTAAAGCGGATAGAATACACATAATATTTGATATTTATAAGCCTCAAGAGCTGTTTTGGTAAATTAAACATTTAAAGCTGTATTTGTGGATAGCTAAATGATCCTTAAAGATTGTTAATAAAAGTGATTGCCTTTTTTTTATCGCGTATTCTGAGAAAAAAATTGATTTTTTTTAACTTATAAATAGATGCCCATACATGTTTGTATTTATGATAGACATCTAGCTTTACATGCTGCGCATACGTTTCCAAAAATATATTAGATAATTCAGGGGGAAATGTGTTCATTGTTGCGAAAACATCATATTCTTTGCATATTCCGATAGATAAATATTCATTATCAATACAACAATACCGACAGTCAGATGTTTCAATAATATTTGGGGTATTAAGATCAGGGTTTACGAAGGATAATTGAAAACCGTTTTCAGCGTCTAGATTTTTCCTAATAAATATGATTTGTTTTTTAACCATAGAAGTATATTTTTGGGGTATTTTTTTCAAATTAACTTCAAGTTCATTAGAAAGCCACTCAAAGAAAAAAAACTTTCTTTCAAAATCTATTTTCGGAATGGGTAGTTGATGTAGTTGAGATAGCAAAGTGGCCACAAGTTTTACTCTTTCCTTTAAGGAAATATGCCGAAGATTGCAGCCTGTAACCCAATCAGATATTGCAAAATTTTTATGATAAATTTGTGTGTTTGGAATAAGAACTTGTTCCTTAGGTAGGTACTGAAAAACATTCCTACTATCTTCTAGCTGAAATATTTTTATATAAGGGCGTTTAAACGTGCTTTTTAAGGATATATTTTTACTTCTAAATTGAAATATTGGGATAACTATTCTCTTTAGCGCTCCAGAAAAAAACAATGAAAAATAAACTTTTCTTATAAATGAATATAGATAGTATGTGATTCTACTTAAACTCAATTGAATATTGCACCATTATTCATAGCGAAGCGTATCTGCAGGCTCTAACTTAGAGGCATTTCTTGCAGGGTAAACGCCTGCGATGACGCCTACAAGCATAGATGATGAAAACGCTATGGTTATTGCAGGCATAGAAAAAAGGTTATCAATCTTTGTTGCAATTTGAATAAGAAAAATGCCAAAAAGCCCCAATATAATTCCGATACCTCCACCAACAATACCAATAGTGGCGGATTCTATTAAAAATTGAAGCAAGATGTCTTTAGATGTTGCCCCTATGGCTTTTCTAATTCCAATCTCCTTAGTCCTTTCCGATATTGATACCAGCATAATATTTGTTATTCCAAGCCCCCCTACAAATAAGGATATTGAGGCAAAGGCTCCAATTATTAAGGAAACTGTACCAAGAATTATCTTTGAAGAACTTACATATCTAGCCAAGGTCTCATAATTAAATTTAGACCTATTTCTATGAAGTTTAGTAAGAGAATTAACAATATGCTTGGCTATTTCTCTTGACCGGTTAAAGTTTATTACTTGGGCTTCAATGTAAGACACATTGTCAGTTTTTTTGATTCTTTGAGCAATTGAAAGTGGGATAAATATATCGATTCTGTCCCTACTTAATCTTCCAATCATTTCTAATATGGATGTGTTTTTATCATCGAAAACACCAACCACTCTAAAACGTTCTCTTCCCAATTGGATATATTCGTTTAAAATGTCTTCGGCTTTACCAAGTTTCTTGTATGCTGTCCAAGATAAAACACATACTTTGTGATGGTTATCAATGTCGTGGTGGTTAATAAATCGACCAAACTTTAAAGTTTCATTACCTGTCTTTTTGTATGTTGGCGTTGTTCCAATTAAGTAGGCTTCTTCATTCAAGTTTTTATACTTGATTTTCATAGGAAAATTAAGTTTTGGAGTAATATATTTTATGGAGTCAGAATTATGTTTTTCAATATATTTGATATCAAAATTATTTATTTCGTTCTTACTGTCAAAAAAGTCAAGCTCACCTTTTCTTTTTCGATCTGAATAATCACGTTTCACCCATATTGTGTTAGTCCCAAAAGTGGCTATTTCTTGGGAGATTTTTTTCTTGCCAGCATCTCCAATAGCAACTGAAATAATCAAAGAAAATACAGCTACAATCATTCCCAATAACATTAGAAATGACCTGAGTTTATTGACCCGGATTGAGCCTAACGCCAGTTTAATACTCTCAATTATTTTAAGTCCAGAAATAACTTGGTTGTTTTGAATCCATTTCGATTTTTTTTTCACAACTTTGTTAACTTCTAAATTTATTTGAGAGCAAGATTCTATACTGCCATCTTTTAAATAGATAATTCTATCACCATACTCTGCTATTTTTTGGTCATGAGTAACTAGTATTATTGTTATCCCTTGTTGATTTAGTTCTTTGAGCAAGTTCATAACTTCTTTGCCAGTTTTAGAGTCTAGGTTTCCTGTTGGTTCGTCTGCGATTAATATGCTGGGGGAATTAATTAAGGCACGAGCAATTGCGACTCTTTGTCGCTCCCCTCCAGAAAGCTCATTACTCTTATTATAAATTTTAGATGCTAATCCAACGTCTTCTAATTTTTTGGTAACTAATTGCTTTCTTTTATTTTTATCAACATTAGAGTAAATCAATGGTAACTCAACGTTTTCAAACACGCTTAATCTAGGTATCAAATTAAAGCTTTGAAATACAAAGCCTATAAAGCTCCTTCTTAAAACAGCAAGTTCTTCTTTGCCTAAACTATCAACGTTATTCCCTTCAATGAAAAAATGACCTTGGTCAGATTTATCTAGTAGCCCCAGTATATTTAATAACGTTGACTTTCCAGAACCTGAAGGTCCCATAATAGAAAGAAACTCTCCTGAATTAATATTTAAACTAATCCCTTTTAAAACATTTATTTCTGTTTTTCCTATTGAATAGCTTTTTTTTATATTTTCTAATTTTATGGACATTTTTAAACTAATATTTTGAATATACCTTTAAGCCTTCTTGAATATTAGGCGATGTAATTTCAACATACTCAATATTAACAATGCCTGTTTCAATAGGCATATCCTTATACTCTTTTTTATCTTTAATAATCAGTATATTTTGCCCGGAGCTATTACGTGAAACCGCATCGATGGGAACCATGGTTGCATTGTTTGATTCTCCTATAATTATTTCTACTTCGACAGTAGTTCCAATTTTAAGACCTAAATTAGATACCGATATGTATGATAAAATTTTAGAGTCTTTTACTTTAGGAGAAACTAAAACCACAGTACCGGAAACCTCCTTTACACCTAGTGCATCCCCTCTAATAATTGCTTTTTGGCCTGATTTAATACCTTGTCCGTCAACCTCATCAAAGAAAGCTTCTATAACTAAGGAATCTTCATTAGAAATTGAAAATAAATACTGGCCTTTTTTTATTGGTTCTCCAATGTCTCGATCCGAAATATCAGATATCGATCCAGATATTGGCGCCTTCACAATGGCTTCATCCAATGTGGATTCCATAATATTTTTTTGAATATAGATTTGTTGAACAATTGAATTTTTTATTTCTTGAATATCTTCAAGCAACTTATATTCGGACTTAGTTTTTTCTAATTCTGATTTTGAAATACTACGAGACTTGAGAAGGATAGTTTGTCTATCAAGCTCTATTTTTTTTTGAAAGAGCTTATTTTTTGTATTCAATAAATCTTCTTTAGCGGACAAATATTTCTGTTCTAAATCCAAAATATCCTCAGAAATATTTTCTGAGCTTATTTTCATAATTACTTGACCACTTTCGACCGCTTCTCCTAGTTTTTTATTCAATCGCATAAATATTCCATCAATTTTACTGTATATAGCTCTTTCTTTTTTAGATTGAACAACCCCTAATGCAGCTATTGATTTTTCAATATGTCCCTTTTTGACAACAAACTCCCTGAATGAAGTGTCTTTCTCACTTGAAGAGCATGAAGCACACGTTAAAAGAGTAAGAACCAAAATAAGAAGTCGTTTATAAATCATCAATGTCGAAACCTCCTTGTAAATTGTATGATTCGTTAATCAGCCTCAATATGTGAATCATATTTTTTTGTAGCTCTAATTTTGTTAAAGCATAATCATATTCCAATAATTTTTTTTCATGTTCATTAGATACGCCACTTTTTATTTGACTCTCTAAGTTATTAAGTTGCAGGCTTATAAAGTGTAGTTTTTCGCTGAAAATTGAATTTCTTTTTATTGAAATGCTTATTTCCTTTTTTAGGTGGTTAATCCTATTATTTGTGGTTTTTTGAATTTCATTTTTTTGCAGCTTTAAAACTTCTGACTCGCCTTCTAACCCTTTAACTTTATGATGGTTGGTTCCACTGTCAAATAATCTCCAACTAAACATAACATACGCAAAAAATTGATTATCAAATGAATTCAAACTTTCTTTTGCAGACTCGTGTGTTTTATTCCACGCTTCGATAATATTTATAGAGCCTTTAGGCTTTTTAAGAGATTTTGCTAATAGAATTTGAGATTCATTTAAGTTACTTTTTGCCTCAATTTCCGCTACTCTTAAATTTTCGCTACTAGAAATATAATGATCAAATACAGACTTTTTGTATATTGAGTCTAGTTGCTGAGGTTTAATTTGGATGGTTTCATTTGAAGCCCCAATAAAATCTAAAAACTCCTCTTTTTGGGAGGATAATTTGATCTTTACTTGCGAAATATCAATTTCTAGGAATTTTAGCTCAAATTCTTTAAGCTTTAATTCTTCAAGAGAAGAGTATTCGGAATCTAACATGCTTTTTTTTAAATCTACTTCACCTTTGATTTGATTTTTCTTTAATAACAATTTACTTAAATCAATGTGAGTTAATAGTAAATTGCTATAAAGATTTATTGTATCAAAAACCGCGTCATTTCTTATTACTTTCAAATTTGCATTAGCTATATCCAACTTAGATTGAGCAGCTTTGATCGAGTTTCCAATTTCTCCATTATCAAGAATAACTTGAGATAAATGTGCGGAAATCTGATTTGAATATCTCTGTGAGTCAGATGGAAGAATTAACGATTTGTAGGCTTCGGAAAAGCTGTCTGGGATATAGCTTGGAACATTTGTGTCGCTTTGAGAGTTTGGGTGAGGATTGTTTTTTTGATACTGAGATTGCATGCTTAATTCAATAGTTGGAAACCATTTTCGGAATTCAGATGTCAAGTTATGTTGAGCGCTCTTTATATTTAAGGAAGCTTCTTTGATCTCTGAATTGTTTTCTATCAGCATAGATATGCTATCCTCTAGTGCGATAAACTCAAAATTATTTTCAGAGGGTATATTTGTATTAGCATACATAGCATTCGACGTGAGCAGAGCGAAAAAAATAATAAGTAAATATTCGAGTTGAAACAGCTTACTCATTGGGTTATTTAGAATTCTCTTTTAAGCAAATGTTTAATGATAAAATAGTTGTAACTAAGCTGTCTTACCAATGTCATCAAATACATTAAAAAATAAGTTGAAATTATGGATTGATTAACATCTTTTATTGATTTATTTGAGCGAGAAAATTTTTTGAAAGAAAAAAAACTCATCGGTAAGTAATAGACAGGATTTATCATTGTCAATAAAACACTTCCAAATTGTTTAGGATAATAAGTTCTAAGCTGGGCACGACCTAAGCCGATTCGAATATTTCGTTTAAAAAACTCTTTAAATGAATTTCGTGTAGGGTGATAGACAATAGAATCTTCAGAATAACCCTGACTAAATCCTTTATTAAAAACCCTTTTCCCGAATTCATAATCTCCGCTTGAGATGAAACGTTCATCAAAAGGTCCAATCTGATTTATGACTGACTTTTTTAAAAAAAGACCTACCGTAGGTACAAAGTGAAATTTTTCAAGAAATGAACCATTTCTGAACCCAGTTATTAGGTCAAACTTATCCAGTACGGTATAAGGTGCTGTCGCAACATTCTCTACAGCGCACCCTACGTAGTCATGTTGATTCTCATTCAGGGAGTGAATAGCCTTTGAAATCCAATCTTTGTGGACCCATGAATCAGAATCAGTGAACCCAAAAACTTCCCCTTTGCTAATTGAAATACCCCGATTCCTGGCGGCATAAGATGATTGGCGTTGATTTTCTTGTGCATAAATCACACCATCTTTTGAAAAGGATTTAATAGTTCCTTTGGTATTGTCATTTGAATTATTATCTACTACGATGACTTCATAGTTTTCATGTGGGTACGATTGAGAAATAAGACTCTCTAAACACCTTTTTATCCCTTTACTATCATTGTATACAGGCACTATAATACTTACCATTGGCCATTCTTTTTTATTAATCATAGCCAGATTAGTATAGCTTAAACCTAAAGAAATGGACATAAATGTTTATGAGTGTACAGAGGGCATGAAAATTTGAAACCAGACAAAAAACACTTCTTTTTGAAAAAGCGATTTTTAATACCGACTTCTATCCTGATTACAGTTAGCTCTTTATTTGCAGTTCTTTGCCTTTATAGTGGCTACTTTTTTTTACCAGCATTTCCAAATATTTATGGTCTTAACAAAACACTTTCATCTTCTAGTTATAGTATCTATTCCAGTAATGAAGTAACTAAATTATCTCAAGAGGATATTAAAAAACTCATAGTGGAAACAGAATCATTCTATGGGACTAATTTTCAAGCCCCCATTCGATTTATTTTCTTTTCGTCTGAAAAAATGTTTGAGAGAATTTCTGGAATTAAGAAAGCACGCATGGCCACTAGAATTGATGGCATCTATATTTCTCCCAGAGGAGTGGGTGTCACAGAAGAAGATTTTAAAAAGTTTCTAAAGCATGAGCTTTCACATAAAATGCTTATGCAAATTATGGACTATCAACCTAACAAAATGCAGGCCATTTACTATTATTTTAAGTTGCCCACTTGGCTAAATGAAGGTTTGGCAACATTAAATGGGCAACATATAGGAATAGAGGGGTATCCAAACATGCATGATATCAAAATTATCTTATCCAAAAATCAGATCAAGAATCCCTATTTGTTCTTAAAAAATAGAACTACATATAAGCCTGAAGAATTTACTAAAAATAAGGTTTTTTATTCCTTATCGAGTTTCTTTGTAAATTCACTTATTGAAAATTTTGGGAAAAATCGCCTAAATTTATATTTATTAAGTTTATCTAGCTCTACCGACTGGGAAATAGAATTTGAAAAAAACTTTAATATCTCATTCCAAGACTATGTGCAACTATTTATCGCAAATATAAGCAAGGCTAACTTGAAATAGAATACAGCAACAAAGTGAAAGAATCTGTTCGTACTTAAGTTTACAAGTTCATACGAAGATTGCTGTATCTTGTGTGCCC
>CETM01087909.1_pt1 | contig 13895 bp, 13 predicted proteins | sample 361451 | NCBI WGS metagenome assembly CETM01 (sample SAMEA2622690, study PRJEB7988) | marine metagenome | isolation source: saline water (ENVO:00002010), including
ACTTCACTCCCCCCGCCTTGCCTCGGCCACCGGTGTGCACTTGGGCCTTGACCATTACTGGGGTACCCAGACGTTCTGCAGCCGCAACAGCCTCGTCCACCGTGAAGGCGATCTCCCCGGCAGACACCGGCATGCCATAGCGGGCAAAGAACCGTTTGCCCTGGTATTCGAAAAGGTCCACCCTGACCACCCTTCTAGCGCCCTCTTTAAGCCAAGACCGTTGGGCCCGTCGACCCGGCGATCCTAGGCTCGGGCACTCAACCGTTTCCCCAGCGGGCCGATGTGACATCGAACCCACAATCCCGTCCCTGAATTCATCGCTCCGAAGCCGGGGATTGAAACTAAGAAGGAGTCCGAGAAGTCGTGACAATTGCTCGCGGTCTGCGATTCGACCTGAGGCGGGCCCTAGTGGTCACGGTCGTTGCTCTGGCTGGCGCCGCGGGTGGTCTGGTCGGGATCTTGTGGCTGGCTGGATCGTCCGACGCTGTCGACGTGAAGCTTGGGGATCCAGACTTCAGGGGCATTGACGCTGCGGATCTAGCCTCCGAGATTGCGGCGCGCGGGCCGGTGCCATTCCCCGATCTAGTCGGTCGCGATCTCCCCATCTGGGTCACCCACGCAGGTGGCGACCCCAAGGTCGGCTGGTCGACGTTCTCGGCTCGGGTTCCCGGAAGCAACGACTGTCTGGTGCAATGGGACCCGAACGGCGGAGGGGGAACGGGTGTTTTTTACGATAGCTGTGACCCCAAGATGACCTGGGCAGCCAACGGTGTCGGGCTCGACGCCTTGGTTTGGACAGTGATCACTAGCGATGACGGACTTGAGTTGCGTATTGACGTAGCCGGTGCCGCCAAAGGGGGCTCTCCGTGACAGATCGTCTGTACCTGCACAATGCCGAACTGCGGACATTCGAGGCAGAGGTGGTCTCCGTCGATGACACCCAGGTTGAACTTGACCGGACAGCCTTTTATGCGACCAGTGGCGGACAACCCCATGACACCGGCCACTTGGTTTGGGCCACTGGTGCGGCCAACGTGGTCGATGTGCGAACGGTCGATGGACTGCTGCTCCACACACTGGCTGGACCGGTGCCCAAGGTGGGCACGCCGGTAACTGGCGAGGTCGATGACACGCGCCGACGACACATGATGCGCACCCACACCGCTATGCACGTGCTGTGTGGGGTGATGTGGAAGCACTGGCGACGTGTGGTGACTGGCGGGAACATGGATGCACTGTCTGGGCGCATGGATTTCGAAGTTGACCAACTTCCAGAAGGCTTTGCCGCAGAGATTGAGGCACTCTGCAACGCTGAGATCGCCGCCAACCGGCCGATCGAAGTGTCGTTTGTCTCCCGCAGCGATGCGGTGTTGGACCGGGAATTGATCCGCACCAAAGTCAACCTGGTCCCCGAGTCCGTAACGGAGATCCGTGTGGTGGATATCGTCGGCTTGGACAAGCAGGCTGACGGCGGGACCCACGTATCGTCCACTGGTCAGGTCGGGCGCCTGGAGGTCATAAAGACGGAGTCCAAGGGCAAAGGATTCAAGCGAATCCGCTTCGTCCTGCATGACTCATGACCATTGGCTTCTAACTGCCGGCCATGCGATCACCGCAACGTAGTAGTACCAGAATGACCAGCCAGCAAAGGCGCCACTGCCGACGTCTGGGCGGCAAGAAGCCCAATCAGGGCAAGGTGACCTTTGTGAGGTCCCGGGCCACGACTACGTTGCCGGAGTAGCCACCGGAACGCACGTCGGCAACGAACGCCTCCTCATCGGCCTCCGATGCTGGCGGGGGTATCAGGTGCGTCAGCACTAGGGACGGGATTTGCAGATTCGCGGCCTGCCGGCCAATCTCAACCGTGTCAGCGTGGTAGCTGAGGATGAAGCGCCGGTGCTCAGGGAGCGGTCGGATTTCCGAAAAGCGCATTGCCTCATACACCAGCACATCGGCACCCGCAGCTAAGTCCGCCATCTCGTCACACACCAAGGTGTCCCCCGATACGACTACCACCCCGTCTGGGCTCTCAATCCGATAGCCGACAGCGGGATGGACCGGCTCATGTCGGACCTGGCCAGCAAACACCCGCACGTCGTTTAGCCGCCAGACTTCTGTCGGTACTACCGGGTACGCAAATGGGAGAAGGTCAACCTGAAGCACATCCGTGCGTTTGGCATGCCCGGCCCGCACCGCTAGATCCTCCGACCACCGGTCGACGAGCCCATCAACAAAACGGACGCAGGGACCGGTCGGCATCACGAGCGGCAGGGAAGGCAGGTTCTGGGAGCGATCCATAACCCAACGTGTAAGGAGAAGGTCGTCAAGACCCACTAGATGGTCGGAGTGGTGGTGGGTGAGGAAGACTGCATCGAGTCCGCCCGGTGAGGTCCCCGCGCCTAGCAGACGCATCACCGTGCCCCGGCCTGCGTCAAACTGAAGCCGAGTCAGGCCACCACCAGGTCCCTCGACCTCCACCAAGACACCCGGCCCTGCTCGGTCCGGTGTGGGAATCGGCGTCCCTGTACCCGTGATGGTCACCATCGTGCTCACCAAGAAGATCCTTCTCTCAAGCGTTCGACCTCGCCGAGGTTCTCGTGGCAGATACCGTGCACCTGCCGGAGGCCAATGGTCGGCCCAGCATTTTTGATTGGTGTCAGGGCTAAAGAGCCTTCCAGACGGCGACCCCCCGACCATCGATGGCCTGAACGGCGACCTAGCCCCATCCTAAGTCCTCGACTCCATGTGGAAGACTCCCAACATGGGAAAGGATTCGGGCCGTTTGGCTGGAAAGGCGGCATTCATCACCGGAGCGGCGGCAGGCATCGGACACCAAACAGCTTTGCTTTTCGCCGCTGAAGGTGCCCAAGTTGCGGTCGTAGACATGGACACCGAAGGCGCAGCAGCAGTGGCCAATGAGGTGACCGCAGCAGGGGGCGAAGCGGTAGCGCTCACAGCCAACGTGGCCGTTGAAGCCGAAGTGGCAACAGCGATAGCTGAAGCCGAAGAGGCTTTCGGCCGACTAGACGTCTTGTTCAACAACGCCGGGGTCATGCTGGCCGACGACGGCGACGCCCAGTCGACTGAGGATGACGTCTGGGACCTGACGATGGATGTCAACCTCAAGGGAGTCTGGTTCGGCTGTCGTCACGGCATCCCCGTTCTGCGGCGGGCTGGCGGCGGTTCGGTGATCAACACGGCCAGTTTCGTCGCACTACTGGGGGCGGCCACTCCCCAGTTGGCCTATACGGCCTCCAAGGGAGGGGTCCTGGCCATGACTCGAGAATTAGCGGTGATTCACGCCCGAGAGGGGATCCGGGTCAACGCTCTTTGCCCGGGCCCACTGCGCACCGAGCTGTTGATGTCTTATCTGGACACTGAGGAGAAGCGGAATCGGCGTTTGGTCCATGTCCCAATGGGACGTTTCGGCGAGGCAGCCGAGATTGCAGCGGCTGCCCTGTTCTTAGCGTCGGACGAATCGTCATACGTGACCGGAACCGATTTCACCGTTGACGGCGGATTGACTGCCGCCTACGTAACCCCTGAGTGAGGGTCATCCTTCGAAAGCGCAATCCCTAACCCTCTTATTGATCGATTGACTTGAGTTCAGACATTTTTCTCCAACACGTCTGAGGTGCCAGACCGTAAAAGCTGGTGCTTGGCTGGCGGTTAACGCGACCGGAAGAAAGAACAAGTCCTCCACATCGGCCGTTCTCCCAGACTCAGCGGCCTGATGAACGAACGAGGAACCGGCCGGCGAGGTGGTTGATACCTGCGCCGATCAGTTTCGGTCCTGAACAATGGGCAGGTCTAGGAATAGCGCCTGCAAGAACAGCGCCTCATTCGGGTTGCGAACCAGTTCGCCGGCAGCCTGAGTGATGCGGGTCGTGGCAGTCAGCATCTTTTCAGCCTCTAATTCTGATCTGATTTCCAAATCGGCTTGGGCCAAATAGGTGCGGCTCAAAGTAGCCAGGCCAAACCTCAGTTCGTCGTCACGATGGCGGCGAACCTCCCTGCGCTGCCGCTCAGTGAGCTGCCGTCGACCTGAGCCACGTGTTCCGATTACCTCCTCGCGTTCCGCCAGTTCGTCCAACTCCTGCCGATGACGCTCCTCAAGCGGGGCCTGAGCGGCGTCGATCAGTGCACGGACCTCGTCGACCAGCACCGCGACTGCTGCACCGGAACCGTCGAGTCGATCCAGAACCGACCGCCAGGCGTCCCGCCTCGCCAGCACCGCCGAGTCATTAGCCAGCAGACGGGCCCGTTCCAGGCTGCCGCCGGCTGCTTCGGCCACGTCGATAGACCGATCTGCAGCCACTCCCTCAGCCTCAATCAATCCCGCCAAGACCTCTGTCGGTATGGGGCCAACATCGACCCTCACACACCGTGAAGCCACTGTTATGTGCTCCTCCGGGATCTCGTCGGCCAGCAACACAAAGACGGCGGTTATCGGGGGTTCTTCGATTGTCTTAAGCAAGCTGGCTGCTGCAGCCGCTTCGGCTGTGTGGAAACGATCAACCACAATCACCTTGCGGTCGGCCTCAACCGGCGACCGCCATCCCTCGACAGTGACACGATCGGCGTCGGCAACTAATAGGGACCGACCCTCGGACTCAACAAGAACTAGGTCCGGATGTTGTCCCGCTGCGGCCAACGAGCGGTGCCGAGATGCTTCTCTGTCGTCATCCACTCCGTCAGCGAACAATGCTCCGGCGAAGGCACGTGCAGCCTCCTCTCGTCCGGCACCGGTCGGCCCAACCAGAAGGTAGGCATGAACCGGAGCGGCGACTGCGGCGCGGAGAAGGGAAACGGCGTCCGGCTGACCTAGAACCTTCGCCCATAGCCCAGCGTCGTCCAACTCGTCGACCAGTGCGGTCGGTAGCGCCGTCACCGGGACAACCACTCATCGATGGCTCGGGCAATCCGGTCAGCCACCTCGTCAATAGTCCCTGAACCGTCGACCACTATCCAACGGTCTGGATCAGCGGTGGCCATCTCTTTGTAGGCCTCAACTACCTTCGCCTGAAGGCCATCACCGGATCGCTCGATCCGATCCCGTTCATCACCTAGTCGGTCCGCTGCCAACGGCACATCAAGGGCAACGAGCACCACCAAGTCGGGCTGCAGGCCACCGGTGGCAAACCGGTTGACATCTGCTACTACGTCGGCACCTAGTCCTCGTCCGTAGCCCTGATAAGCCACCGAGGAAGCCACGTAGCGGTCTGACACCACATCCCGGCCGGCAGCAAGAGCTGGCAACACCACCAGTTCTACATGCTGAGCCCTTGCGGCAGCCATCAATAGCGCCTCGGCCCGGTCTACCGGGCCGTCGCCGTCGGGATCCAGCACGAGGTCGCGGATTCGTTCACCTAGTGGCGTTCCGCCGGGCTCCCGGGTGAACACTGCGCCGAGGTATTCGGCGAGTAAGCGGGCTTGGGTGGACTTGCCTGTCCCGTCGGCACCCTCCACGGCGATAAATCGGCCCATCACCCTTCTGAATCTCCCCGTATTTCATCGTCCAGAACATCTACTGGAGCCTTGTCCTCAAGTAAACCGCTGGCCGTCGACGCGCGGACGCCGGACCGCAGGGAACCGGCAGCGACGGCGCCCGAGGTAAGGATGATGACCGCCGCCAGCCAAAGTGTGAGACGCACCCCTGGTACGTGGACCTCGAGGCCGAATAGCTCCAAATGCCGATTCCAGAGCAGGCTGGAAAAACGATCCAACATGTCTTCCATTAGCGGGCCCACTACCAGAGCCAGAAGGACGCAACCCCGGACTAGTAGGTAGAGCGTCGAGAAGATCCGGCCCCGCAGTTCGTCTTCCACTGTCTCGTGCAGCAGGGTGAAGCCCAGCACGTATACAGATCCCGCGCAGATGCCGATCCCGAAGACCATCGATGTCGAGGCGTGTACCTGCCCAATCGACGCCGCTAGGGCCAGAAAGACGCCAGCGCCGGTGAGGGCCAGGGTGAACGTTCTGGCTTTATCAAGGTATTTTTGTCGCCAGGTGACCAGTCCCACGCCGGATGCCACACCAAGGCCGAGTGCGGTGATGAGGACTCCTAAGCCGGACTTTCCCGCTCCGAGAACTTCGTCGGCGTAAATGGCCCCCAGTGGTACCAGCATCCCTCCACCGATCAGGCCAGTGGCCAAGCCGAGGTTCACGGTGCGGGCCACCGGATTTCCAAAGGCGAACCGCCATCCCTCTCGAAGTTCGGCGATCGGGTTGTCCAGCACCAAGCGACGACCTTTCGCCTCGTCCTGCTCCGAGCGGGGTCGCTTGGGCAGGTCAAGGGTAAAGATGAGCCAACCGGTAACCAGAAACGATAGAGCATTCGCATAAAAGGCGAGACCCATGTCGTCAAGGCGAACGTTGTCGGCCCATGCCGAGTCGAAAAGGGCGGTCGAAAGCCGACCGAACAAAGCCATCAGGCCAGCACCCAAGGGAAAGGTCCCATAGGCGGCAACTAGAGAAAGCGAGTTAGCCGTGGCTAACTGGTCCTCGCTGACTACGTGGGGTACTGAGGCCTCCTTGGCCGGCCCCCACAGCATGGTAAATGCCTCCAGGACCAGTGAGGCCAGGAATAGACCGACCAATGTGTCCACAAAGGGCAGTGCCACCATCACGGCGGCTCGGCCCACGTCGCAGACAACCATTGTGCGCTTGCGATCCCAACGGTCGACTAGGACACCAGCTACCGGACCAAAGAAAAAGCCGGGGACGATGCGCGCGGCCAGTACCAAGCTGAGTGCCGCTCCCTCGTTACCCGTACCGAGCCGTATAGCCAGAATCGAAATAGCCAGCAGACCGAGCCAATCGCCAGTCGCAGATACGACCTGAGCCATCCAAAGCCGAAAGAAGGCTCGTGTCCCGAAGATACGGCTCTTTAGAGCCGGCCGTCTCTTCAGCGGCAGAAACGGCGTGAACTCATCACCTGGCAATCGCCGTCTACGGCGCTGGTCGTCGGCAGAACCGTCATCAACCGAGTCCGGTCCCACCGGTCCGCTCTCCTCGGTCACCTTCCTACTCTAAGGGAGGTGAGCATGGCGATCAGGGGGAGGCGCCTATTGCGGTCATCTCTGGTCCAATCAGACTTCAGACAAGATTGCTGTCAGAGACTTAGATTTTCATCCCTCTAGTGCGGCTCGACGCTCGGCAAGTAGCTCAGAAGCCCGCTCGTCAGTAAGGCTCTCAGGCGTGACGCCCAACGGTAGTGACGCGTTGACCTCGCCGTCAGTGACGTAAAAACCAAACTTTCCTTCTAAAACAAACATCAACTTTTCGGTTTCCTGATCTCGACTGAGATCACGAACAACTTTCGGAGCGTTCTTACCCTTCTTCTTTGGCCTGGCTAGCACCGCTAGGCACTCGTCCAATGAGATGGTAAGAAGCTGCTCCTCGTTCTCAAGGCTTCGAGTGTCCGAACCCTTCTTTAGATAGGGACCGAACTTCCCGTTCTGAACGGTTATCTCAACACCATCAGCCGGATCCGCACCAACTACACGGGGCAGACTCAGTAACTGCAGAGCATCATCGAGCGTGATGCGTTCAAAGGTCATTGTCTTGAACAGCGACTGCGTCTTCGGTTTTGGGAGGTTGTCCTGGTCGGACTGGCGATCCAGCTCATCAACAAACGCCTCTAGATCGTCGAAATAATCCAGAGTCTCGGCCAACGCGTCAAGATTCTTCTTTCGATCTTCCCCATCTTCTAGAGCACTGATCTTTGCCCCGTAGCCAGAAAGATCGATAGCTGATTCAAGCACTGCACGCGGACCCTCGGAAGACCTAGCAGCCAACTTTTTGCCGAACTTGAGGAAAGCCTTGATACTGGCGGCCGTCTTTTTCCCTTGACCAGATAGAACGCCGTCCTTGGTCGTCGAAGGAATGCCGAGATCACCGGCGGTCCGAAGCACATCAAGAACGGGTCGCCCAGCCTCAGTAGCAACCATGATTCTTTTGATGACTGCTGGTCCCAGCCCATCGCGCTTTGGAACATTAAGAATCTGCTTGGCGCCACTCGGGTCGAGCCGTCCCTCTGCTAGGCGAAGAAAGGCCAGGGCAACCTTGATCTCCTTCTTGCTCTTCGGTAGTGCCATCACACGGCCTTCGGGAGACAGCGGTGATGGTTGCTCGGGCGGTTCGCCCAGCATGACGTAAGGTCCGTATTTCCCGCTCATAACCCACACTGGAAGACCGGTAGCAGGGTCGATGCCCAACTCCCGATCTGACGAGGCATTCAGGTATTCCATGGCCTGTTCAACAGTGAGCTCGCCAACAACGACATCTTCGGGAATTGACTTCGAGACTTCACCTAGCTGGACATAGGGACCGAACTTGCTGTATCGGGCTAACACCGGTTCCTCAGAATCCGATAGTCCCAACTCGACAAAATTGACTTCAGGACCAACGATTTCTTCGGCTCGGTCATGGACCTTTGCCTTCAAACCGATGTCGTTGTCAGAACCCCGCCAGAAATCACGCAGAAACTCGACTTCATCCAGTTCGCCATTAGCGATCCTGTCCAGATCGTCTTCCAGATCCGCGGTGAAGGTGTAGTCGACAACACGAGGAAAGTGCTTTTCAAGAAGACGTGTGACTGCAAAGGCAGCCAGGGTCGGCACTAATGCCGACCCTTTTTTGAACACATATTTCTTCTGGATCGTCTGCACAATGCCTGCGTAGGTCGATGGCCGGCCAACGCCGTGTTCCTCCATGCCCTTGACCAGAGAGGATTCTGTGTAGCGGGCTGGTGGACGGGTGCTGTGGCCTTCGGCTGCCACGTCCACGACGTCGACAGTCTGCCCGGCTGTCAGAGTCGGAAGCAGGCGCTCATCGTCTTCGGCCTCGGTTCCCTGATCGTCACTGGCTAGTTCGAGATTTTCGTAGGCCTTGCGGAAGCCGGCATGATGGATGGTGGTGCCGGTAGCAGCAAGGTTGGCCTGCTCGTAACCCGGTGCCGCAATGTCAGAAGTGAGCTCTATGCGGAGGGTCTCGCCCGCAACATCGGTCATCTGCGATGCCACGGTCCGACGCCAAATCATTTTGTAGACACTGGCCTGGGCTGGAGGAACTCTTTTCCGAACTGTGTTGGGATCCACGAACCGGTCACCGGCAGGACGAATGGCCTCGTGAGCTTCTTGAGCATTGCGAACCTTATTGACATAGGACCGGGCTTCAGCCGGCAGGAATTCGCGGCCAAACCTGTCTACAACCTCATTTCGGGCAGCCCTCACCGCCGTATCCGACAATGTCGTACTGTCCGTTCGCATATAGGTGATGAACCCCTGCTGGTAAAGGGCCTGCGCAGCCGCCATTGCGCGCGCAGGCGAAAGCTTCAGACGGTTGCCCGCTGCCTGCTGAAAGGTGGACGTGGTAAATGGGGGGGGTGGCTTACGGCGGAATGGCTTCGATTCTGCCGCTGTCACCTCGGCCGTCTGACCGTTAAGGGACTGGCGCAGCAACTCGGCAGAAGCTTTGTCAATGACCACTAGATCGCTGTCCGTCAGGTTTCCCTCGTCGTCAAAATGCCGACTTTCAGCCACCCTGCGCCCGTCAACGCTTACCACCTGAGCGTCAAAGGCCCCGTCGGATTCAGCAGCCAAGTTGCAGGTCAAACCCCAGTAATCGGCGGCTGTGAAGGCCATTCGTTCCCGCTCGCGTTCCACTATCAACCGGGTAGCCACGCTCTGCACCCGCCCAGCTGAAAGGCCACGACTGAGTTTCAGCCAAAGCAGTGGTGACAACGCAAAGCCGACGATCTTGTCAAGTTTCTGGCGAGCCATCTGAGCTGCGACGAGATCTTCATCGATCTCACGTGCATTGCGCAGAGCTTCAGTTATCGCCTCCTTAGTGACCTCGTGAAACACCATTCGTTTCACGGGAACCTTCGGCTGGAGTACCTCTAGCAGGTCCCATGCGATCCTTTCGCCTTCCCTATCCTCATCGGTGGCGAGATAAAGCTCATCGGCGTTCTTTAAGGATCTCTTCAACTGAGCGACCTGCTTCTTGCTGTCGGACTTCAGAATGAAGAATGGTTCGAAGTTCCCGTCGAGGTTGATTCCGAATCTCGCCCAGGCCTTGTCTTGATATTCAGAAGGAAGATCCGAGGGCTTAGTAACTAACTCTCGGATATGGCCAATCGACGAGTCGACAACGAAACCGGCTCCCAAGTAGCCGGCAATGGTCTTTGCTTTGGCAGGGGACTCAACGATGACCAGTGCCTTGCTCATGAATTCCACCAATGGCAGAAATAGGTGGCTCGTGTCAAACGACCGCTTTCTGACCTCACGGGATTAGGCCTCAAGAGGTGCCTCCATCTCGCTGGCCACAACCTGGCCGTCGGATCCGTCCGAACGGGCGCCGGAAAGAATGAGAAGACCGATCAGTGCAGCCAACAACGAGGCGAACAAGATCCCCACCTTGGCTTCTTCCTGTAGGACGTAGCTGTCGTAGGCAAGGCCGGACACAAAGAGCGACACAGTGAAGCCAATACCCGCGATGGCGGAGATCCCCACCACGTGACGCATGGTCGCTCCACCTGGCAACGCTGATAGGCCCAACCGAACGGTGCCCAAGGTGAAGAGGCTGACGCCGAGTATCTTGCCGACCACCAATCCGAACACCACTCCGATCGTCACTTGAGAACTGATGGCATCAGACAGCACTTCGCCACTCAGTTCGATTCCGGCGTTGGCTAGAGCGAACAACGGGATGATGAGGAACCCGGTTAGAGGATGAAGTTGCCGCTCGAGACGGTCGGCCACCGACACCGACTCGTTGAGGCGGAACTTTGCAGCTCTGAGGCCCTCGGCATCCAGTGACTCAGCGCCCATTGGTGATACCTCGTTGGGTTCTAGCAACGGCTTTGCTGGCGTCAGAAGTCCCATCGCCACACCAGCGATCGTGGCGTGGATTCCTGAACGGAACGTGGAATACCAAAGCAGAATCCCCAGGAGCAGATACAAGGGTGTGTACCAAACCCTCATCCGGGTCAGGATGACGACGGCCAGCACTATGGCCACGGCGAGAACAAGCCATTCGGTTGCCAGGTCGTTTGTGTAGAAGATGGCAATCACCAAAATCGCCCCGATGTCGTCAACGATGGCGAGAGACAGCAGAAATACCTTCAGCGGCGTCGGGACCCGGGGCCCGAGGATGGACACCACGCCTACGGCGAAGGCGATGTCAGTGGCCATGGGGATCCCCCATCCGGCTGAGGATGCCCCAGACGGGTTAAAGACGAAAAAGATCAACGCCGGAACGACCATTCCGCCGACGGCCGCCCCAGCGGGCAGAAGGGCAGCCCGGCGGTCCCGGAGGTGGCCAGTTACCAATTCTCGCTTGATTTCAAGGCCAACCACGAAGAAGAACACGGCCATAAGGGCGTCGTTGACCAGTTCGCCGAGGGTCAGTGCATGACCGTGGTGTTCGAGGGCGAAATCACCGACCGCTAGGTGGACCTCGGTGGCCCAGAGGTCGTTATAAGAACTGGACCACGGGGAATTAGCCCAGACGATGGCCACCACAGTGGTCACGATGAGGAGTATCCCGCCAGCTGCCTCAATTCCGAGGAACCGCATCACCGGTCGTCCGATGGCACGGGCCAACGCACGGTCACTTCCCAGCCAAGTCTTTCGCGTTGCTGGTACCGAACCGGCCATTGAACTCCTCCTTTCTCGTGACTGCGGCGGTCTCCGACTTCCCGACACCGTCGGGGGAAGACCGCCACTTCTATGAAAACGTAACGGTCTCGCCACCCCATTCGGCGGGACCCACCGTCCACCGGCTCAGGAGTGGATTGGCAATGGAGTCAGGGGTATTCGACTACTAGTCGAATAATTGTCCCTCCGGGCCCAGTTTCAACGACCGTTCCATCTGCCAGCCTCTTCATCAGTGAGAGACCCAGGCCCGACTCGTGATCTAACCGTTCCTCGTCCTCGACCGGGGGGAGATCGGGAACCAAATCGGGATCAAATCCGGGTCCCCGGTCAACGACTTCGACAACAGTCTGTTTCTGGTCCGGCCGACACCGAACAAGAATCCGATCATTGGCTCCAATCGACCACTGTGCCTCGATGGCGTTGGTAACGGCCTCGGACACGACGAGTCGGAGGTCAGCGATCCCGCCGGGATCCAGAGGAAGTTCGTCTTCTCGCCCCACACCAACGGTCGCCCCAACGACCGCTCGGACGAGTTGCAGGTACTCGGGTAACGGTGGAATGAAGAGCTCGACTGCTTCAACCGGCCGGTCGGCCGGCCGAGAAGGATTCATTGGACAGTCATCCCTTCCAAGGCGGTGTCAACGTCGACGTGAAGCTCAAGGACACGGTCTAGGTCGCAAACCTCAAAGACTCTCCGAACCCGCGGTTCTGGACACACCACCCTTAACTCACCATCGTGGGTTCGCAAGCGGCGAAGTGCTCCGACTACTGCACCAAGACCTGTTGAGTCGAGATGGTCGACGCCGGTGAGATCAAGGACAACCAGACGTGTCCCTGCTCCCACCTCCGACACCACGGCGTTACGAAGGCGGGGCGCTCCCGCCATGTCCAGGTCGCCGAGGACACGCAGCACGGCACCGTCGGGAAAGTTAGGGGCCAGCGATGACCGGAATACTTCGAACTGCACCTGTCCAGTGGCCCCCTGTCTTCGATAGGGCCCGCCGCTCGGGTCCTCAGCATCGACGCTAGACCACCAGTTCGCCAGACACCTTCCAGTCAATCCAACCGAGATGCACACTGATCGTAGATCTCCGGACTGTAAATAGTGATGTAAACCACAGCCAAGGTCCCAGCGGTAGTGGCGATATCTCGTTCGCCAACCAGAACAGCGGAACCGGGACATCGAGGGCTGTCACTCGACGGTTTGGAAGCACGCAGGGTTCTGACAGGCCTAATGTCAACCCTCGTGGAGGCGGCATTCTTCGACCTCGACAAGACGGTCATCGCGCGGGCCTCCATGGCCGCCTACGGTCCGGCACTCCACCGGGCCGGCTACCTCAGCGCCCAAATGGCGGTCAGGGCGGCATGGGGTCAGTTGCTATTCCGGTTCTTCGGCGCCGACGAGTCGAGCATGGACCGGGCGCGCCGCACCGCCCTTCGCCTAGCAGCCGGTTGGGACCAAGACGATCTCAGTCGCATCGCCCGGGAACATTTAGCCGAGGTCATCGAACCTGTCGTCTACGACGAAGCGCTCGACTTGTTGGCACACCATCGGGCAGAGGGGCGACTCCTCGTACTGGTCTCAGCCTCGCCAGTCGAGATCGTCGCCCCGCTGGCTGAGCACCTAGGCGTCGACGACTTCATCGCCACCAGACCGGAGGTCGACGACGATGGTCGCTACACCGGAGATGTCGAGTTCTACGCACAGGGACCGGCTAAGGCCGAGGCCATCGAGAACCTCGCCCAAAAGCTCGGTGTGAACCTCGCTGGGTCATGGGCCTACTCGGACTCGATGACCGACCTCCCAATGTTGGATTCCGTAGGTCATCCGGTCGTCGTCAACCCCGATCGGGATCTCCGGCGGGCAGCAGAGATCCGTGGCTGGCCGATCCGTGAGTTCCAGAACCCCGTTCCGTTGAGCGATCGCGTACCCATCAAAACAAACTGGGTGGTGGCTACTACCTTGACAACACTGGTTTTGTTTGGCGCGATTGCCGCAATACGGCGTGTCCGACGCGGAACCGACCAGATTTAGGACCCTGTCCGGACTAGATCGAGCGGACCTTCTTGATGGCCACGGCCACCAAACTGCCAAGCACGGCCAGCATTAGAAACTTCTTCATGATCGGCATGCTAGATCCAGCACGGGTTGGGTGCACATCGACGTGGCCGTACCGTCACCGGTGGAGGTGTCTGAGTACCTGGTGGGCTCCCCCGCCTTCAAAGCGGGTG
>CETM01030651.1_pt1 | contig 13883 bp, 8 predicted proteins | sample 361451 | NCBI WGS metagenome assembly CETM01 (sample SAMEA2622690, study PRJEB7988) | marine metagenome | isolation source: saline water (ENVO:00002010), including
AAATTCTCATTTGAATTAAATACTTTAATGAAAGAAATAATATTTGTGGTAAATTCATCTGTTTTATTACTTTCTTTAGAAAGCTCATAAAGTGCCAAAGCATAACGCTGAGATATTTCTGAAGAAAAAGTATTTTTTTTAGTCACTGTTTGTTCCTTGTATAGATTTGGTTAAGAATTATTGGAATTTCGTATCATAGGAAAATGCTCTGTTCAAGTGCGATTGAAACGCATATTAGCTAAAATTTAGAGGGTCAACATCAACTGTAAGTTTAATTTTTTTTGAAATATTTGTTGTTTTAAGGATTCTGCTAATTTTTTTTTGTACTAAAACATTGTTATCAGATCTTAATAATAATCTTGTTCTATATTCATTTTTAATTTTAAATATTGGTGATGTTACAGGCCCTAATATCTCAATATTAGATATGGATGATAAATTTTTTTTAATTTTATAAGCTTCTACAAAACTTTCTCTTTCATTTTTTGAAGAAATAATAAAAGCAATAAGTCTAGTATAAGGAGGAAGTTTTTTTTCTTTTCTCAAATAAATTTCTTCCTCTAAAAACTTCTCCTGTTCGTTTTCAAGTATATTTTTTAAAGTTGCATCTTCTGGATTGAAAGTTTGATATATAATAAGAGATTCTTTACTAAATCTTCCAGCTCTCCCGCTAAGTTGGTTGTAAAGTTGTATATTTTTTTCAGTTGATCTTAAATCAAATCCCATTCCGGAAAAATCGGCATCTACAACAACAATACAATTTAAATTAGGAAAATTAAATCCTTTCGAAATTAATTGTGTTCCAACAAGAATATTAACTTTATTTTTTTCAATATTTTGGAGTAAATTGTTTGTATCTTTTTTTTTTTTTAAAAAATCACTTGATAAAATACTTATTTTTTTCTTCGGGAATATTTGCTTTAATTCTGAAAAAATTTTTTCAACCCCAGGTCCATACATTTGAAATTCACAATTAGACAATGTCTTTTTACATTTAATTTTTGGAGAAATTTTGTATCCGCAATGGTGGCACATTGCTTTATTTATATGTTTATGAAAAGTTAAAAAAATAGAGCAATTTGGACAAGAAAATTTAAATCCGCAATTTTTGCAGATCATAAAAGGGGAGTATCCTCTTCTATTTAGGAAAAATAGAACTTGTTCATTTTTATTCAAATATTTTTTTACAATATCTAAAGTTTTTATATCCAGCCAAATATTTTTACTTTTTTTATTGATATTTAAATTTATTATTTTTGTATTTGGTAAAGAAAAATTCTTATATCTATTTTTTAATTCAGTAAAATTATACTTTTTTGTTTTTACATTCTTATAAGTTTCTAATGAGGGGATTGATGTAGATAATAAAACTGGTACATTTTCTATTGAGCCTCGTGAAATAGCCATATCTCTCGCGTTGTATCTAATTCCTTCATCTTGTTTGTAAGAAGAATCATGTTCTTCATCAACAACTATTAAACCAAGATTTTTAAAGGGTAAAAATAATGAAGACCTCGCTCCCACAATCAATTTAATTTTTCCATTCATTATATTTTGCCATATCGCTCTTTTATTTTTTTTTGTAATTTTTGAGTGCCAAATAGCAGGTTTGAAACCAAAATAATCTTCAAATCTCTGATTAAATTGAGTTGTTAAAAATATTTCCGGTAATAAAACTAAAGACTGTTTATTTTTATCAATATTCTCCTTAATTTTCTCGAAGTATACTATTGTTTTTCCTGAACCTGTTACACCCTTAAGTAAAGTAACATTAAAATTATTTCCAAAACTATTAATATCCTTAAGACATCTTTTTTGGTCTTTATTTAAATTAAATATTAGTTTTTTTTTAATATTAGCCTCATTTTCAAAATTAGTTTTTTTGGAAAAGAAAGTTTCGTCCCCTAAAAACATTTTCAATACCATTCCTTTGGATGTTAAATTATAAATTGAAAACCAATTAATAAATTTTACAATACTTTCATTAAAAGAAACTGTTTTCTTCTCTAAGATTGTTTTAAGTTTGAAATTTCTGTTCGTTTTCTCTATTTTGTCCCAGATCACACCTATTTCCTTAGATTTACCAAAAGGAACTGAAACTATTGAACCGGGTTTTAGTTTTCCAAATTTTCCTGATAAATATGTGTGCGGGTGATCAAAAATTCTTGGAATAAGAACTGGTACTTTCATTGAGTCAAAAAATAATTATATCTTAAAAATGAATTGGTCTTTTGTCGACTGCTAACGCAGCCTCTTTTATCGCTTCAGTGTGTGTCGGATGAGCATGGCAAGTTCTTGCGATATCCTCTGAACTAGCTCCGAATTCCATAGCAAGGGCCATTTCTGCAATCATATCTCCTGAATGAGGGCCAATTATATGTACTCCTAAAACTTTGTCTGTTTTTGCATCAGCAAGAATTTTGACAAATCCCTCAGGCTCATTATTTAATTTTGCTCTAGAGTTTGCCATAAATGGGAACTTGCCAATTTTATAATCTTGATTCATTTTTTTAAGCTCCTCCTCAGTTTTACCAACTGTTGCGACTTCTGGTGAGGTATATATCACCCCAGGAATTACATTGTAATTAACGTGTCCTGCTTGGCCCGCCAAAATCTCAGCGACTGCTATTCCTTCTTCTTCTGCTTTATGTGCAAGCATTGGTCCCTTAATCACATCTCCAATAGCATAAATATTTTTAATAGAAGTCTGAAACTTTTCATTAATCTCTATTCTGCCTTTACTGTCTTTTTTTACTCCAACTTTCGAAAGATTCAAGCCTTCTGTGTAAGGTTTTCTTCCAACTGAAACAAGAACCTTGTCACATTCTATACTATCTTTATGATTTGTTTTGTTGTTCACAAACTCAATTTTTACTTTATTTTTAGAATTTTTAACTGAAGTTACTTTGTTCTCTAATTTAAACTTTATACCTTGTTTTGTTAAAATTTTTTGGAATTCTCTTGATATTTCTCTATCCATGCCTGGAGTAATATGGTCTAAATATTCTAAAACTGTAACCTCTGAGCCTAACCTAGCCCATACCGATCCCATTTCTAGTCCAATATAACCTCCGCCTATTACAGCTAAGCTTTTTGGAGTTTCTTCTAAAGAAAGAATGCCAGTAGATGAAATAATGTTTTTTTCATCGATTTTAATTCCAGGTAAAGATGTTGGGGAAGAACCTGTTGCAATTACGATGTTTTTAGATTTATAAGATGACTTCTTTTCACCATGATAAACAACGACATCATTTTTAGAAAAAATTACACCCTTGCCTTTAATATAAGATACTTTGTTTTTTTTGAATAAGAATTCTACGCCTTTAGTTAAAACTTGTACCGATTTACTTTTATTCGCCATCATCTTTTTTAAATTTAATTTGATTTCGTTTGTTTCAATTCCAATTGAATCAAAATTATTTTTTGCTTTTTTGTAAAGTTCAGATGAATTTAGAAGGCTTTTTGATGGTATACATCCAACGTTTAAGCAAGTTCCTCCTAGTGTACCTCTTGATTCAATACAACCAGTTTTCAATCCTAGTTGAGCTGCTCTTATAGCGCAAACATATCCACCAGGACCACCACCGATTACTAAAAGATCAAAATTTTCTTCCATTTTATAGATTCAAAAAGAGTCTTTCCGGTCCCTCTAAAAGATCTTTTATATTTTTTAAAAATGAAACAGCTTCTTTACCATCAATTATACGATGATCATATGATAAAGCTAAATACATCATGGGTCTAATAACTATTGAACCATTCATTGCAACCGGCCTTTCAATAATATTGTGCATACCTAGTACACCTGATTGAGGAGGATTTAATATTGGAGTTGAAAGCATTGAACCATAAATTCCACCATTTGTTATTGTGAAAGTTCCACCCTGTAAATCTTCGATAGTAATATTTCCATTACGGGCTTTTTCTCCAAGAGAAAGTATATTTTTTTCTATATCTGCGAAAGACATTTCGTCTGGATTCCTTAATACTGGAACAACTAATCCTCTATCAGTACCAACAGCAAAGCTTACGTTGTAATAGTTTTTATATACTATTTCCTCATTTTGTATTTCTGCATTTACAGATGGAAAGTTTTTTAATGCAAAAATAGATGCCTTTACAAAAAAAGACATATAACCAAGTTTTACAGAATATTTCCTTTGAAACTCATCTTTATAATTTGTTCTCATTTGTATTACATTAAACATATCTACTTCATTAAATGTTGTTAGCATAGCAGCATTATTTTGTGCTTCTTTTAATCTCTTAGCTATAGTCAATCTCAATCTTGTCATTTTGATTCTTTCTTCTTGGCCATGAGTCTGTTTTCGTTTATTTGGTAATGGTTTAGATCCCATTAGGTTAAGAAGATCCTCTTTTAAAACAGTTCCATGTTTTCCGCTGCCTATAACTTTTTCTATGTTAATATTTTTTTCTTTAGCCAATTTTCTTGCAGAAGGGGACACCGATTTTAATTTATCTTTTTTCTTTAATTCTTTTTTATGACCTTCATCTATGTACTCTTCTTTTAATATAAGAGCAGGTTCTTCTTTGGCTTCACTCAAGACCAGTGGCGATCCGTTTGTTTCAACTTTTTTTTCTATTATTTTTTTATTTTTAACTACTGGTTTTTCTTCATAAAGATTTATTTTGTCTTCATTTTTTTGTGGTTCTTCTTTTTTTGGAGGAGTATATTTTTTCTCTGGCTCAGAACTAGGCTTCTCATTTGCAGATTTTTCTAGACTTCCTAAAAGTGCCCCGACTTCCACCGTCTCGCCCTCTTTAGCGACTATTTTTTCAAGTACACCATCGGATGGCGAAGGTACTTCAACATTTACTTTGTCAGTTTCTAGTTCGACCAATGGTTCATCTGAATCTACTTGTTCTCCTACTGATTTAAGCCATTTCGATACTGTTGCTTCAGTAATTGATTCACCTAGAGTTGGAACTGTTATTTTTTCAGACATTTACTTACTAATAACCTTTTCTAATATTTCTTTTTGTTCTGCAAGATGTTTATTTAGATTTCCTGTGGCTGGTGATGCCGCAGCATTTCTACCAACATATCTTACATTTTCGCCTTTTGCTTGAATGATATTAAGTGTTCTATCAATATAATGTCTTGCTGTATTCCATGCTCCCATATTCATTGGTTCCTCTTGACACCAATAAAACTTTGCGTTCTCATACTTTTTTAATTGCTTAGCAAGTTGTTTTACCGGAAAAGGATATAATTGCTCTACTCTGATAAATACAACACGATCATTTTTAGCTTTTTCTCTTGCGTCTAAAAGATCAAAATAAATTTTTCCAGAACACATAACTACTTTTTTGATTTTTTTGTTTTTGCTTAGCTCTATAAGTTTATTATCTTTAAGATAAGCACTATCCTCAAGAATTCTATGGAAAGAATTTTTTTTAGTAAAATCTTCTAGATTTGAAACACACCTTTTGTGTCTTAATAAAGATTTAGGTGTCATAATTACTAATGGCTTCCTAAAATTTCTATGCATTTGCCTTCTTAGAACATGAAAATAATTTGCTGGAGTTGTACAGTTTACTACTTGTAAATTTTCTTGAGAACATAATTGTAAAAATCTTTCAAGTCTTGCTGAAGAATGTTCTGGGCCTTGACCCTCATACCCATGTGGAAGAAGTAAAACTAAACCACTAGCTCTGGACCACTTTGACTCCCCAGAAGCAATAAATTGATCAATTACAACTTGAGCTCCATTGGCAAAATCACCAAATTGAGCCTCCCAAAGAACTAGGGTTTCTGGTTCAGACAACGAATAACCAAATTCAAAACCGAGCACACCCAATTCTGATAGAAGACTATCAATTACCTCAAACTTTTTTTGTTTATTAGACACATTATGCAAAGGAATATATCTATCATGATTATCTTGGTTTCTTAAAACTGAGTGCCTCTGGCTAAAAGTTCCTCTTCCGGAGTCTTGCCCTGATAATCTTACTGAAAAACCTTCTTTCAAAAGTGTAGCAAATGCTAAAGTCTCTGAAGTTGACCAATCTATTGGAAAATTATGTGTAAACATTTTTCTCTTATTTTCAAAAATTTTTACTAAAGTCTTGTGGATATTAAAATTTTTAGGTAATTCTGTTATTTTTTTTCCTACCGAAGTTAGTTCTTTTTTTTCTACACCAGTAATACCTCTTCGATCTTGTCCAATTTCTGGTTTGAAACGAGACCAAACACCATCAAACCATTTCATTTTAATTTTATAATCCTTTGCACCAGAAAATTCTCCATCAAGAAAATTTCTAAACTCTCTTTTTTTTGTACCCAAATAGCTTTCGTCAATTAACCCGTTATTTAAAAGTTTCTTACCATAAATTTGAAGAGTCGTTGGATGAGATTTAATTTTTTTATACATCAAAGGTTGAGTAAATGATGGTTCGTCACCTTCGTTGTGACCAAATCTTCTATAGCAAACAACGTCGATAACAACATCTCTATTAAATTTTTGTCTAAATTCAGTTGCAATTTTTGCACAATGAACAACTGACTCTGGATCGTCACCATTTACATGAAAAATTGGTGCTTGAACCATTTTTGCTAAATCAGAAGGGTAAGGAGATGATCTAGCAAATCTAGGAGCCGTAGTAAAACCAATTTGGTTGTTTACTATGATATGTATAGTACCTCCAATATTATGACCAGGTAAACCTGACATAGCAAAACATTCGGCGACTACACCTTGTCCTGCGAAAGCTGCGTCTCCGTGGATCAATACTGGAACAACTTTTTTTCTCTCTTTATCTTCATGAAAATGTTGTTTTGCCCGAACCTGTCCTAGCACGACAGGGTTTACAGCTTCCAGGTGTGATGGATTATCCGTAAGACTAATATGAACTAAATTTCCATCAAATTCTCTGTTTGCAGATGCGCCTAGATGATATTTTACATCTCCTTCAAAATCTTTTTTTGAACTAATTTTTTCTCCAAAAAATTCCTTAAAAATTGCCTTAAAAGGTTTTTGCATCATGTTTCCTAGAACATTCAATCTTCCTCTATGTGACATGCCTATTTTTACCTCTTTAACTCCAAGATGGCCTCCTCTCTTAATAATTTGCTCTAAAGCTGGTATTAAAGACTCTCCTCCATCTAGACCAAATCTTTTTGTGCCTACAAATTTGATGTGTAAAAATTTCTCAAAGCCTTCTGCCTCTACTAATTTATTTAATATTGCCTTTTTCCCATTCTCAGTAAAAAAAATTCCTTTTTCTTTACCTTCAATTCTATCTCTAATCCATTGCTTTTCATTTGGATCGCTCATGTGCATAAATTCATAACCTATATTTTGACAGTAATTTTTTTTTGCTATGTCTATAATTTCTTTTAAAGTTGCGGATTGTAGTCCTAATACCCCGTCTAAAAATATTTTTTTATTAAGATCATTTTCAGAAAAGCCGTAAGTTTTGGGTTTAAGTTCAGGATGCTCTTCGCGCTTTTGTAAACCTAGTGGATCAAGATTTGATATAAGGTGTCCCCTTATCCTGTAAGCTCTTACAAGCATGTTAGCTCTAACAGAAGCTTTTGATGCATCAGTAATTGCAGATTTGCTTAATATTTCTAAATCTTGATTTTTTTTATTTGTATCTCTGTCTGTGAAATTATCAGAAAACTTCTTTTTTTTAACCCGCGGGGCCCAACTAGGCCCGATGACAGTTTTTAAAATTTCTTCCTTTTTGTCATTTAGACCTTCAAAAAATACTTTCCATTCAATAGGAATTTTGTCTGGTGTCTCTAAATAATCAGCATAAAGTTGTTCGATAAATTGGGAGTTGTTAGAACCTAAAAAAGAAGTTTTTTCGAAAATATTATTTTTTTTTAAATTAGACATATTTATATTTCGTATAATAACATAAAAAGTCTAATTTTTAATTATTAAGTTTTTGATAAAGCGTTTTCCCTATATCAGCAGGTGACTTTGACATAGTGATTCCAGCTGATTTCATTAACTCTATTTTATTCTCAGCTCCACCTTTGCCCCCAGATATAATTGCGCCAGCATGTCCCATCCTTCTTCCTTGGGGAGCAGTGAGTCCAGCAACAAAGCCTACAGTAGGTTTTTTTATCTTTGATTTTTTTAAAAATTCTGCAGCTTCTTCTTCTGCGGAACCACCTATTTCCCCAATCATAATTATAGATTTAGTATCGTCATCTTTTAAAAAAAGCTCCAAGCAGTCTATAAAATTTGTTCCATTAATTGGATCCCCTCCTATCCCGATACAAGTTGATTGTCCTAGTCCGTTTTCTGTGGTTTGAGCAACGGCCTCATAAGTTAATGTTCCAGAGCGAGAAACTATTCCTACATTTCCTTTTTTATGAATTATGCCTGGCATAATTCCAATTTTACATTCACCTGGTGTAATAATACCAGGACAATTTGGGCCGATTAATCTGCTTTGACTTTTGGATAGGATTTTTTTGACCCCAATCATATCAATAATAGGAATACCCTCAGTTATACAAACTATTAACTCCATCTCAGCTTCGATTGCTTCAATTATTGCAGAAGCTGCAAATTTTGCTGGAACATAAATCATAGTTGCTGAAGCATCAGTTTTGTTTTTTGCTTCCCTAACTGTATTAAAGACTGGAAGATTTAAATGTTTTTGTCCTCCTTTCTTAGGTGTAACTCCACCTACTAACTTTGTTCCATACTTAATTGCTTGTTCTGAATGAAAGGTGCCATGAGAACCTGTAAAACCCTGGCAAATTACTTTAGTATTTTTATCTACTAATATTGACATTACTTTATCTCCTCTACAATTTTTTTTGCTGCATCATTTAAATTGTCGGCTGATAAAATTTTAAGACCGGATTCATTTAATATTTTCGAGCCCTCCTTGTAGTTTGTTCCTGCAAGTCTAACTACTAAAGGTACTTTTAATTTAAACTCCTTAGCTGCATCAACTAAACCCTGGGCAAGAATATCGCAACGCATAATACCTCCAAAAATATTAATTAATATTCCCTTAACTTTTTTATCAGATAAAATAATCTTGAAAGCAGAGGATACTTGTTCCTTGGTTGCTCCTCCCCCAACATCTAAAAAATTTGCAGGTTCGTGTCCATATAGTTTTATAATATCCATGGTTGCCATTGCTAGACCAGCGCCATTTACCATGCAACCGATGGAACCATTAAGTTTTATATAAGATAATCCATATTTACTTGCTTCGATTTCTCCTGGTTCTTCTTCGTTTAAATCTCTTAAATTCATAATTTCAGGTCTTCTAAACATTGCATTTGCATCAAAGTTCATTTTTGCATCCAAGCATAATAATTTTTTTTTCTTTGTAATAATTAATGGATTAATTTCTACGAGAGATGCATCTTTTTTTAGTAAGATTTGATACAAGGCATTTATTAAATTTTTAGCGTCTTTTTTTTGAATTTCGTCAAATGTAAAAACTTTAATTATATTTTCTATATCTTCGTTTGAAATTGATTTATTTAAATCTACTTTATTAGTAACTATTTTTTCTGGACTATCCTTTGCTACTGCTTCGATATCTACACCACCCATTTTACTACAAATAAAAGCAATTTTTGAACTTTCTCTATCTACTAGGCAGGATAGATAATATTCTTTTTCTATATCGTAAGCCTCTTGAATATAAATTCTTTTTATTTTTTTACCTTCTGGACCAGTTTGATGCGTAACGAGAGTTTTTCCAAACATTTTACTAGCTTCTTGTTTGGCTTCATGTCTAGAAACTAACTTAACCCCACCAGCTTTACCTCTTCCTCCTGCATGAATTTGTGCTTTTAAAACTAATTTTTCAGTTTTTAGTGTATCAATTTTTTCCTCAAATTTATTCAAATCAAAAATTGCAACCCCTTTAGTAACGGGCGCACCGAATTCTTTTAAGATATCTTTTGCCTGATATTCATGAATATTCATAATTTTATTGTTCTGTTATATCTCGTATATTATTTAAAATTTTATCATCTTTTAAAATTAATGTTTTTTTTAGAATAAAAAAATAATAGTATTTAAACAATCCCAATTATTAAAATTTGGAATTAAAATAGTGTAATTCATTTTTATTTACATTTTTTTAAGTTATATACCTCTACAGAATTAACAAGTATATTTTTCTTATCGCAATTTTTATAAGAATTAAGGTATGAAAAGTTTATATCTTCCCCAGTTATATTTATCATGTAAATAGTTTCGATATTGTTTTTATCAATAATTCTCTGCATCAAAATCTCATAATTTTTGTAAAATCTATTTTCAGGCAACGGATGTGTTGTTCCATCGCCAGTATAAACTCTACTAGGTGAAAATAATTTTTGTTTTAAAATTAGAGAAAAGATTGGATAATTTGAAATAACCATTTTTTTTCCTTTATCGTTTTCCAAAATATTTAATATCTGTTTTATTTGATTTATTTCATGACTGGGTTGTTTTGGAAAGTGCGGTGTGATCCATTTTAATCCTGATAAATTTTCATGTATCTCATTGGCCTTTATTGCTAAATCAAAATTAACACTTTCAAGTTCATGGAATTTTCGACCTTCATTAAATCTTAAGTGATATTTAAAAGTTGCAAATATAACTGTTAAAATTAAAAAAATACTTATAATTTTTTTAAATTTAAAATTTAAATCTTGAAAACTTTGATGGGAAAAAGCTGCTAAAATTGGTATTAAGAAAAATATAAATGTTTGGTTTTTTGTTAAAAGCTGATGAAGAATTAATGAAAGAGTAAATAAAAATAAAATGGTAAAAGTAAAAAATTGATTATGATAAAAATATTTTTTTTTATTTAATGCATTTTTTAAATTTATAAAAAATAATGGCAATAACACAGCATAAATAATAATGAAATTTTCAATAATATTTTTTAAGGAAAAATCTAAATTACTAAATCTTAATGATCCTATTGTCTGTGGATAAAGAAAAAACTGATTAGTAAAGTCACTAAAATTTATACCATTTAACACGCCAAAGCATATTATAAAAAATATAAATAAAATTGAGCTTATTACTAAATATTTTATTTTTTCAATATTTCTTTTTATGTAAAAATATAAAACAAGTGTGAAGAAGAGAGATATTATAACGTATCCAGCTGGTACCTGTTTTGATAAAAAACTTAAGCTCAGTAGTACTGGTATTAAAATCCAATATATTCTTTTATTACTATTTATTGCCAACAAAAAACTGTAAACGGCAAGTAAAGAAAAAAATGCAGAATGATGATCTATAAATGGAGTTCCGCTACTAGGATATGCCAGTATACAAAAAGATAGAGAATATAGAAAAACCAAATTAGTTTTTAGCTTGTAAGTCTTTAAAACGTAAAATGTTGCTAGTGTTGTAAAAGCGTTAAAAAATGAAGCATGAAAAACGTAAGCTTGCCAATTTTCACCGAAGATATAAAAAAATCCAGCTTGTAAGTAGTCGAGCAAAGGGCCTTTAACAACCCAATAATCTAAAAAAGGTACTTCGCCTTTTAATATTCTATAACCAGAGTCAAAAAAATGAAAGCTATCTATGGGGAATATACCCTTATTGCCATAATATTGATTTATTATTACTGAAAATATAGTTAGTAAAAATACAAAAATTTTATTTTTATGCGATAATATTATTGAAGTCATCTTTATCAGTTTCTTTAAAAAAAAAATTACTTTGCTAGAAAAGGATCAATTTTTACTGCAGCCTCAAAAAGTTCTTTTACAGCATTAATTGAAATATCAAAATTTTCTTTTTCTTTATCATTTAATTTTATTTCAATTACCTTTTCAACGCCATCTTTACCTATTACAACAGGTACACCTAGATAAAGATTTTTTATTCCATATTCACCATTTAAATAAGCTGCGCAAGGTAACAATTTTTTTTGGTTTTTAAGATATGCTTCGGCCATTTCTACTCCTGAAGCAGCCGGAGCATAAAATGCAGATCCTTTTTCTAAATATTTTACAATTTCAGCACCACCTTTTTTTGTTCTATCTATCATAGCATCGAGTCTATCTTTTTGAATTTTTCCATTTTTTAAAAATTCATTTAATTGTTTACCATCTATTTTTGTATTATCTACCATTGCTACCATAGTATCTCCATGCCCCCCTAAAACTAATGTTTCTATTTTTTTTACCGGAATATTAACTTCTTTAGAAAGAAAATATTTAAAACGTGAAGAGTCTAATATTCCTGCCATCCCTACGACTCTACTTGTTGGTAAGCCAGAATATTTTTGAAGCGCCATAACAATAATGTCTAAAGGGTTAGTAATGCAAATAACAAATGCGTTTGGAGAAGTATCTTTAATGCCACTTGCTACATCTTTAATTATTTTTAAATTTGTGCCTAACAAATCATCTCTGGTCATGCCAGGTTTTCTTGGCACTCCAGCAGTTATTATAATAACATCTGAGTTTTTTGTGTCCGCATAACTACTTGTTCCAATTATATCTACATTAAAACCTGATACTCCAGAAGATTGAGCTATGTCTAGAGCTTTGCCTTTAGCTATGCCTTCAAAAACATCAAATAGAACTATATCTCCAAGTTCTTTAATGGCAATTAAATGTGCTAGAGTTCCACCAATTTGACCAGCACCAATTAAAGAAATTTTAGTTTTCATTTTTATTTCATCGTAGGCATTACAAATTCTGGATCAGACTTTATTCCTGAGGGCCATCTAGACGTTATAGTTTTTAGTTTTGTATAAAATCTTACACCTTCTGGACCGTGGATATGCTGATCTCCAAACAAAGATCTTTTCCATCCACCAAAACTATGAAATGCCATAGGAACAGGAATTGGAATATTTATCCCTACCATCCCAATTTTCACATTGCTGGCAAACGATCTTCCAGTATCGCCATCTCTAGTGAATATACTTGTTCCATTTCCAAATTCATGATCATTAACTAATGATAGTGCTTCATTATAATCTTTTGCTCTAACAACAGAAAGCACAGGTCCAAATATTTCCTCTTTATAAATTCTCATATCCTTTTTAACATGATCAAACAAACATCCGCCCATATAGAATCCGTTTTGATAACCTTGTAATTTTAAATTTCTTCCATCTACCACTAACTTAGCACCCTCTTTTAATCCAATATCAACATATCCTTTAACTTTTTCTAAATGTTCTTTTGTAACTAAGGGACCCATTTCAGATTTCTTATCTAATCCAGGACCAACTTTTAATGCCTCTACTTTTTTAGACAGACTTTTTACAAGAGGATCTGCTATTTTTCCTACAGCTACCGCAACCGATTGTGCCATACATCTCTCGCCAGCAGAACCATATGCTGCTCCCATCAAACCATTAACAGCTTGGTCTAAGTCACAATCTGGCATTATTACACAATGATTTTTTGCACCGCCTAAAGCTTGAACTCTCTTTTCATTTTTTGCACAACTTTCATAAATATATTTTGCAATAGGTGTTGATCCAACAAAGCTAACTGCAGAAATATCTTTATTATTAATAATTGCATCGACAGCTTCTTTGTCACCATTTACAACATTAAATACACCAGCAGGAAGACCCGCTTCTAAAAATAGTTCTGCTAATTTCATAGAGCAAGAGGGATCTTTCTCAGATGGTTTTAGAATAAATGTATTTCCACATGCAATCGCTACAGGAAACATCCACATTGGAACCATTGCAGGAAAGTTAAACGGTGTTATGCCTGCACAAATTCCAAGGGGTTGTCTCATAGACCAACTGTCAACATTTGTGCCTACATTCTCCGTAAATTCTCCTTTAAGTAATTGTGGTATCCCACACGCAAATTCTACTACTTCTAATCCCCTGGTCAAAGAACCTTTGGCATCTTCATAAACTTTTCCATGTTCAGAAACTATAATTTTTGTTAA
>CETM01202482.1_pt1 | contig 13871 bp, 12 predicted proteins | sample 361451 | NCBI WGS metagenome assembly CETM01 (sample SAMEA2622690, study PRJEB7988) | marine metagenome | isolation source: saline water (ENVO:00002010), including
AGCCCGCTCGACCCAAGCTTACGAGATATCTATGTGCTTTACTCATTGACATGTCGGCGCACGCCGCTAAGTCCTTAAGATTCATCGCGGCTGGCGCTTTAGCTAACACTTCCATGAGACGTGCTGCAACCTCCACAGAACGGACACCGGCCCGTGGTTGCGACCCAGTGTTATCAATATCAGCGCTTTGCGGTTTGGCTCTTGGCGGGTTCATCAGATCATATTAACCGTGATTGTGATTCGCTATTGAGGATTAGAATGTTGCAATATAAAATCAATTTCGAATAGAGAAACTACGATTTGTGGTCGGACTTCCAAGGTTGAAAGTCTGACAAAAGGAAAAAAGGAGTTATTATCTATGGCGAATGTTAAGGTTTTCCCAACTGGTATGAGGTTGAACGAATACGTGGCGCTGGAAGAGGGTTTCTGGCGGGACGAAGGCTTGGAGGTAGAGATCCTCTGGGATGTTCTTAAGGGGCAGATGGTTCGTTGGAAGGATGCCTATAAAGAAAGACCGCAAGACCAGCCTTTTATGCAAGGTGACCAGGCGATTGGATCGGCCTGCGCCTGGGGGAGTATCTCGAACGCTGGAGCTGGCATGGGAAAGTTTGTGCCGGATGTACATGGCGTGTCGCCTTGGGGCATTTATGTGAGAGACGACTCCGATATTCGCGCACCAGAAGATCTGGCCGATATTCCCATCGCGGTTGGTCTGCGTGCAGGCAGTCACTTCAACGTGCCATTTCATCTTGAGAAGCACATGCCTTTAGAGAAGATCAAGCCGGTCAATGTAGGTGGATTTGGCGCGCGTTTAAAAGCACTGATGGATGGAGAGTTTGAGGCGGCAAGCCTGCTTCCACCACAACTTGATATGGCTGAACAGCTCGGCTGTCGCAAGGTGATCGGAGGTGAATTCAAAACATTGTGGTGGGTTGATGAGCGTTATCCTAAGTCTGTGTTGCAGGCATATTTCCGCGGATTGCAGCGAGCAGAAGAGGCAATCGAAGCCGATATGAAACCCTTTCTGGAACTGTGGCGATACTCCAATCCTCCCGAATTTGCCGAGCAAGACTGGGACTATTCAAAGTTTGGCCGCGGTGAAAAATTTATTAATGAGCCGATTAGCCGTGATGAATTTGACACACTCATGCGGGAGGTCGAACGCTGGGGTCTTGACGACACGATCCAGAAAAGCGAATTCGAGCAGATCGCCCTAAGCGTTGCGTGATTGCACTTGAGAGAAAACTCTAGCAAAGTGGTTCCACGGAGGGAAATATGACACTGCAGTCTGCATACGGCCAGAGTGAACCTAGAGAGGACGTGGCGTTAACCCATGTTGACCCGGGTACGCCCATGGGCGAACTTATGAGACGCTATTGGCAGCCCGTCTGTCTGTCGACAGAATTGGCCGATTTGCCCAGAAAGGTCCGGATTCTGTGTGAGGACTTGGTAGTCTTCCGTGACCTGTCGGGAAATGTTGGCTGCCTTGCACTTCATTGTGCCCACCGTGGAACCTCTCTTGAATATGGGCGGGTAGAGGCGGCTGGCATTCGCTGCTGCTTCCACGGGTGGGTTTACGACACACAAGGCGTTTGCGTAGAAATGCCGTGCGAAAAGCCCGGTATGGTCGAAGCGATGAACGTCCGCCAGCCGGGTTACCCCGTTCAGGAGCATGGCGGCTTGATCTTCATCTATATGGGTCCGCCAGAGAAGAAACCCTTGTTGCCTCTATACGACACCATAGATCCCGACTATTGGGAGAATTCCCAATTGAAAGGTATGCGATTATGGGAGGACCACTCAATCGGCTTCGTGCGCGACTGTAACTGGCTACAGCATTTTGAGAATGTGGTGGACCCATATCATCTGCTCATTCTTCATAATATGATCTCTGGCGATCAATTTGGCAGCGCGGTGACCTCTGGTGATTGGCCAGAAATCGCATTTGAGGAAACGCCAATCGGCGTTCGATACAGATCGGGGCGTGATTTACCCAACGGTAACCATATCGTTCGCTATACAGAATGCATTCTGCCCAATCTGTTCATGGTCGCCAACATTCACGAGAAAGGAGAGGCGCCTAAGGCGAAGGACAAATGCCGGGAGATGTCTTGGTGCGTTCCGGTCGATAATGAGCAGATTTTTGGCATATCCATTGTCGCTTGGCCGCTGGAGAATGGCGAGCCCGATCCGAACTGGAAGGCCGGTGTCGATACATTGACCGAAATTCGACCGGGAAACCTGCGTGAGCGCCCATATGAGGAAAAGCAAAGGTGGCCCGACGATATGGAAGCGCAAGAAAGTCAGCGCACTATCGCCATACACGAGCTTGAGAACCTAGCTCACTCCGATAGAGGGATCGTGCTACTTCGCAGAGCCCTACGAAAGGCGGTACGCGACATGCAGGAGGGTCGCGATCCCCAGAACATTGTCCGCGATATCAATGCAAACCGGGCGATTGAGACTAACGGGTGGACGTCCGTGTTCCCGATCAGTGAGCGCTCCGAGGCCGTGGCATGATTGCCGTTCCCAATTATTTTAGGCCCCACGATCGCTTCAGGCAGGAATTAGATACGTTAAGGTGTTGTCAACTGCGGACCAGGCAAACTTCATGAAATCGCGATATGGATACAAGGTCCCCGAGCCAGATCACGACCTGGTCAACGTCGAGTCGGGTTCTCCTATGGGAGAGTTGTTGCGCCGGTATTGGCAGCCTGCCTGCCTATCCGAGGAGCTTAACGACTTGCCGTATAAAATCCGTATCCTTTGCGAAGACCTAGTGCTTTTTCGAGACGGGCAGGGCCGTGTCGGCTGCCTCGATCCTCACTGTGCACACCGTGGCACATCGTTGGAGTATGGTCGCGTTGAAGAGCGTGGACTTCGGTGCTGCTACCACGGCTGGCTATATGATACAGAAGGCCGCTGTATCGAAATGCCGTGCGAGCGGCCGGAGTTCACTGAAAAAATGGACGTTTGGCAACCGGCTTACCCCGTCTATGAATACGGAGGACTGGTCTTTCTTTATATGGGTCCACCTGAGATAAAGCCGCTGTTTCCTATGTTTGATATTTTAGATACCCGCGGGCGCGATGACGTTGTTCTTAAGGGACTTAAGCTCTGGGGCGATCACTCGCTAGGCTATGTTCGCGATTGTAACTGGCTGCAGCACGTGGAAAATGCTCTTGATCCATGGCATCTTGTTGTGCTGCACGAAATGATTTCGGGTGACCAGTTTAATAGTGTACTTACTCAAGGGTCGTGGCCAAAGATTGGTTTCGAGGAAACTGCGCTCGGCATGCGCTATAATCTGGATAAGGAACTCCCCAACGGGAATCATCTGGAGCGTCACTCTGAAGTCATACTTCCGAACATTGTACTGGTCGCAAATATACACCAGCGTGGTGAAGTCCCCATATGGCGCGAGAAAGCAACCGAAGTAATTTGGTGCGTTCCAAATGATAACGAGACGGTTTACGGAATTTCTATCTGTGCGTGGCCGGCGAAAGACGGAATTGCGGATCCGGATTGGGTAGCAGGGACCGATACAATGACGGATATCCGACCAGGCCAACTTCGAGAGCGGCCCTACGAGGATAAGCAACGCAGCCCTGACGACATGGAGGCGCAGGAGGGTCAGCGTCGCATAGCGGTACATGCGGCGGAGAATCTTGGTTTGATCGATTCGGGGATCGCCGTCAACCGACGCAAATTGCGTGCGGCGTTGAGTGATGTGGCGGAGGGCCGAGATCCGCCAAATATTTTTCGCAACCCTGAAACCAATCGAATGATTGAGACGAGTTGCTGGAACACCGTGACAGAGCCAGACGAAATAAAAAAGGTAGGGTGATGTCGCACGTCGACTGCGCGGCAAAATATTTATGAAATAGTAAACTTCTTTTGGTTACCTTAAAAATTTTTCTTCCTTAAATAGTAGCTAAGATCATAAGATAAAATCTGGGAATGTGCTGGTTTAGTGACAAACGCGAAATATAAAAAAAATCGCATAGCGGCGTCGACCTGCGGCCTTCATCTAAATGGGTCCGCCCAATTTGTATCTTCGGGAATCTGGAAACAGTTGAAATATATATGCCTAATTTCGGGTGTATTAATGTTGGGCTTCACAACCAAGGCTAATGCCGAAATCAATTGGTCGAAACTTAGAGGAGTAGCACATTACGGTCAGCTGTCAGTTCAAGGGCAGCAAAAAATAGGCTTAATTGCGACTGGATTAAAGCCAAGATTCCCCGCCGGCGTTACTTGTCCCCAAATTTCATCGCCATTCGGGTCTCCAACAAGGTATGACGGAAGTCTTCGGGCTCCGCATTCGAATAATGGCTTTCATGGAGGTATGGATATCACACTAAAAATCGGTACCCCTTTGCTGGCTGCCGCTGATGGTAAGGTCATACATATAGGTGAAGGCGGTCGGCTGGTCGGAAAGGTAATCTGGATGCAGCACAGGCCAGAAGATACCGGCTTTGAAGAATGGACCTATACAAAATATCAACACCTTTCAAAATTACCCGAACTCCGGCTTGGAGAAAACTTTAAAGCAGGAGATATAGTTGCGATTTCCGGTGACACCGGGACAAAAGGTGGACGCGCTTTCGGTGGATTCGGCTACCCACATCTCCACATGAACGTATATGCAAGCCCCAGTAGCCAATACAAAGTCAAGGGGCACAAAGTTAAGATAAAAAGACGAGTGTATATTGATCCAGTAGCTTTCTATAAAAGCAGTCTTTTTGTAGCGGACGAGTTAAAGAAAAACAGGTTTTCTCCGGTTCTGGTGGGCGTGAAGCTTGAAAACGGGATGGTTATGCCGGAAAATTCAAAGAGAATCTGGCCGGTGTACTGCCAAAAAACTTAATTATGTTGCCTTCACAGTTCTGAGGTCAAATTTCGCAGATAACCAATGGGGTCTTTTGGAAAAACAAATGTTTCGATTGTTATTGTTCACATTTTCAGCGTTTTTATTTGCTAACTCATCTCTCTCGGCTGACTTTAAGGTCACGCATCTGGATCAAAAACGGGTTTTTCCCGGGACAACCCTTTTAGCTGACATGACTGATGCCCGCCACCCGAGAGTTGTCGAAGTTAACTTTATTGGCAACATTTTGTGGGAATACATACCGCCTGGATCCATGTCGGGAGCAATTCTGGACGCAACAAAATTGGGAAATGGCAATGTATTGATAACTATCAGGGGATCCGGGATTTACGAGGTCAACATTGAAGGGTCAGTGGTTTGGTCTCACAAAGACCCGGCGGCATCTCACGATGCTGACCGACTGGCGAACGGTAATACTTTGTATAACCTGGGCTGGAGTGAAAAAGGCGAAGATGTGATCCGAGAGGTGAATACCGCGGGGAAGATTGTTTGGTCATGGAATGGGATTGCTGACTACGATCGTAAACCATTCGCCGATATTGAGGCTGAGGGCTGGATGCACACCAACTCAGTTTCGCGGTTAAAGAATGGTAATACTCTTGTGAGTATACGAAATTTCAATACCGTCGCCGAGGTCGGACATAACGGTCGGGTAGTTCGAGACTGGACTTTCAAGGCCCATGATAGAAGAACGGGACTTAAGACAGGCGGGAGAATCAAGGGTGGAAGAAATCATGAGCCCGAGATACTCAGTACCGGTAATATGCTATTGGCGTTGCGCCGCCCTCATAGGTTCGTAGAATTCAATCTCGATACAGAAGAAATAGTATGGAGTTGGACGCATCCCGACGGTAAACGAGAGTTGAGAACAAATCGTGAGGCCAATCGACTGCCGAATGGTAACACTCTCGGTTCAGCTTCAGATAAGCTGATAGAAATAGCGCCAGATGGAACAATAGTTTGGCAAATGATTACCTCCGGTGGAGATGACAGACATCGAAAATTTCATAAAGCAATTCGAATAGGCATAAATGGTCAAGTTTATGGCGGCTAACCCCTCTTAACCTCAAGAGCGGATTTGACCTAACCAAATAAAAAAATGAAATAAATATACATGCCATCGCGGTCTATGGCAGTTCTCGGTAATCAGTGTCAATCACCTGTCTGTCAGACCGCTATGTCTGGGACAGTATTCTCGATGAAATAAGTTACGGAGCAGGAGTGTCACTAATTCTTAGCCGAGAAATCCCAGCGGGAGAGATACGCCACTTCGCTTGATATTCGATCTCGTGTTCTTTCAGCGTCCCGATACTCGGACTTTCGATAGATAAATCATCGTCACCCGAGGCACTAAATGTCTCCGTCCCCGGAATTGACCTGATCCGCTTTATTAGCCTACCTAAAATGGGATGTTGGATAACGGCAACACTACCATTTACAGGCCGTGTTTTATATTTTGTTGCTACAACATAATCTCCATCCCTTATAGTCGGTCGCATACTATTCCCTGAGATTCGAAATACCTTCCATGGAATTCTATCTACCATTCATTATTTCGGCCGTACTACTTCGAGACTAGGAGGGTAAGGGGCTACTTTTCGTTCAGTTTCTACATCTTTAGTAGACCAGAAGATTTCCGAAAATTTATTGACAGACTCTAGTAGTTTAAGCGCCTCCTCCCGATCGACTTTCTGCTTAGCAGCGCTAGCTAGAAGCATAATTTGATGCGTTAAATCGTGGATTTCGGGAAACGATTCTATTTGTGGGCCCTTAAAATAATCGCCCCAAATAATTCGAATTTCCTGCTTCAGCTTTTCACTTTCCTCTTCTTTACGCTGAACGCATCTGGCGATTGTATTTTGATATTCAACACTCGCCTCACCGTCAGTTGAGGTGGTTTCGTTTATTATATCGATTAACCGAATAACGGATAGAGCGGACACCGTCGCAATCGCAGGATCATATATTTTGCAGGGGATATCACAGTGAGCCTTTGCATTCTGGAACTTCAGGTAATTATCCACCCAACTTAACGAAAAATGGAGAAGTGTTTTTCCACTACTTCGCACCCGCTTTGAAGAATAAATAACCAAGTAAATAGCGCGCCATGAGGCTAATGAAACAAGGGCTGCGCCCGCAAAGAACTCAAAACCCGATAAAATACTGTTCTCGATAGTATGTAAGAACGCTTGGCAGACAAGAAAACCGAGTAGACCAATATTTCCGGCAATTACCAGAAGCCTTTTTCGGGTCAACATCAGCCCTGCAACTAAAATACCCATTAAAATGAGTACTACGGAGTGGCTTAAGTCCATAACGGCATGGCTCATTCCCGATCCGTTTTCCCCAATCGCATGGGACGACGCGGGGGAGGTAAACAGTATTATCAGGGCGGTAATTGAGGACGCGTATCTGAGATTAAATTTAAAATTGAACATTCGTTCTCCGCATATTTTGGCCATCAAAGGACAGTCTAAAGGAAAGAATTACATCTCGAATTATAATGCGGTTGATTCTCACTCGCAATATAAACATTTTTGGTATGGTCGAAATTGGGATTTTTTAAGGTCGTAGTGCCCGAATATAGAGGCCTAACTCACTCTTTCGAGAAACGTATGCAACGAGCCCATTCAAATGAAGTCTATTTACGGTGGAACTACTAAAGGATGACGCGAGTCGAACCAATGATGGTGAAATCCCCTAACCCATTGAGGACTTTCTTCGACGCTGAAGGATCAGGTGCCGCAGAAAGTTTGGTAAGGGACGGATGTTTTTGGCGCTGGTTCTGCATAACTTTCGCGACCCGAAATCTCTTCAAATGGGGCTGAGACGATCGACAATAAATTTTTAAATTCTGACAGATCGCTGTGGGCGACAGCCCGCGAGAGGGCTTCTTCGACTTTGTGGTTACGTGGAATGTAAATTGGGTTGACTTTATCCATTTTCACTGCCCGTTCTTCACAAGAGGCTGGTTCTCTTTTCAACCGGGAACGCCATTTACACTCCCACAAATTATAGGGGGTTGGGGTTTTGAATAACCGACGTGTTCTAGAATTCTGCCCGCGTATCGCGTCTGACAGTCTACGGAACGTTAGTGTAAAATCGGCTTCACCTTCTTGCATCGCGTTAAGGAGGCCCTGAATAAGTTTAAAGTCTTCATTTTCTCTTGTACCCAGACCTATCTTGGCGCGCATATGAGTAAGCCAAATATCTTTGTATATGGTCTCGAAGGATTCAATCTCATCGGTTAATAGGTCAATTGCACGAGCTTTATCGATATGGATGAGCGGCACAAGAGTTTCAGCCAGCCTCATTAAATTCCATATAAGTATCGAGGGTTGATTATTATACGCGTAACGTCCTTGCGCATCGATAGAACTAAACACGGTGTTTGGGCGGAAAATATCGATGAACGCACATGGACCATAGTCAATCGTTTGGCCGGAAATCGTTGTATTGTCAGTATTCATGACTCCATGGATAAACCCAATGCTCATCCAGTGGGCAACAAGGTCAATCTGAGCGTTTGCGACTGATTTGAAAAAAGCCAGATAGGAGTTCTCAGCATCACGTGCTATCGGATAGTGACGTGATATAGCATAATCAGCCAGTCGCCGAACCATTTCCGTCTTACCCTGGGCTGCGAAAAATTCGAATGTACCAACCCTAAGGTGGCTTGCAGATACCCGTGTGAGAACTGCTCCTGGCATTGCAATTTCTCTATATACCTTTTCGCCGGTCGCAACTGCGGCCAGAGAGCGCGTGGTTGGAACACCAAGAGCATGCATAGCTTCGCTAATAAGATATTCGCGAAGTACCGGTCCAAGCGCTGCCTTGCCGTCTCCGCTACGAGAAAACGGCGTCCGGCCACTGCCCTTTAACTGGACATCCTGACGCTTCCCGCGAGTATCAATAATTTCACCCAACAAAAGTGCGCGACCATCGCCAAGTTGGGGCGAGAAATTTCCAAACTGGTGACCTGCATAGGCTTGTGCCAGGGGAAAGGCACCAACTGGTATCCGATTGCCTGAGAAGATATCTGCACCCAGCGGTGATTGGAGCCTGCGAGAGTTCAGGAAGAGTTCTTCTGCCAGTGGTTGGTTAAAAACGAGAAGGCATGGTTCCGGCACTTTCGAGGCTTTGCAAGGAACAAAAAAGCCCTCCAGTTCCCGAGCAAAGCTATTATCGAAGTTGAAGTCGCCTCCTTGAGTATCGAACGGTTTATTGTATTCAGGGTTTGTCATAATTTTTTACGGGGTTCTCCGTTAATTATGTTTTCTCACAATCTCTAACACTTGGTATTTATCCAGTAGTATTTCCGTGTATCGTCTTTTACTCGTCGATTTACCGATTCGCAGTTCAGATAAAGCCCGGGCCGCGTCAAGGCAACTATCTTAATCTAACGTTTTTATACAATAATATACCCGCAAGTGAGGTTGACGGTATGTATCAAAACCTTTGCTATCAATAGGGTAGAGGGCTTTAATGACATTATACCGTTTCATATCAGGACATTGATTATGACGGCTTATAATAATGACGCATTGCGTGCGCTCGTGAAACCTGATCGGGTACACAAGGATTTCTATATCAGCCCCGAGGTCTTCGACATCGAGATGGATCGCATTTTTGGGCGCTCGTGGCTATTTCTTGGACACACAAGTCAAGTCCCGGAACCGGGCGATTACATCACCACGACGATCGCGCGCCAGCCGATAATTATGAGCCGTCACCGGGACGGCGAGGTACATGTGATGTTCAACCGCTGCACCCACCGTGGTGCGCAGGTGTGTCTTGAACAGAGAGGTAACGCTAAGCGGTTTGAGTGCCCGTATCATGCATGGGTCTTCAATACTGACGGAGGTTTTGCCGGCGCACCCTACCCCAAACGGTACCCCGATGGGTTTCTCAAATCGGAACAGTTGGATCTGGCGAAGCTGCCACGGATGCATATCTATCGAGGTTTCGTGTTCGGGAGCCTGAGCGATGAGGGGCCCGACATCTTCGAGTTTCTAGGCCCGATGAAAAATCATATAGATTCATTCCTTGACAGGTCTCCCGATGGCGAAGTGGAGGCATGTGCCGGTATGTTTCGCTATCGGTTTGCTGCCAACTGGAAGCTCCAGATGGAAAACCAGACGGATGTTTATCACATAATGTTCACGCATATATCGACTACCGACGATGGTGGCCGGCAGTTCCGGCGCGAGGGTGCCGAAGAAGATGAAGCTGGTAAGGTTAAGATGGTTTCAGATAATTCTTCGCTGAGTGATCATTGGGAGTCCCTGCCTCTCGGCGGTCACCGGTACGGTCATGTTTTTATGGATAGATTCGCCATGGACAAGCCCAACAGCGGGCCGGTCTATGACCGTTACAAATCGGCAATGGAAGCGACCTATGGAGAGCGTGCCAAAGATATTATGAACGTCAAAACGCATAATAGCATTTTTTATCCGCATTGGTCAGTCCAGCATCTGACCCAGCATATCAGGGTGATGAACCCAATATCGGTAAATTGCACCGAGAATCTAATCATTCCACTCAAGCTAAAGGGGGCGCCCGACGAGATGTGGAGGGCGTCACTGCGCAGCAATAACAACTCGCACTCTCCCTCGGGTATGGTTATGTCGGATGACATGGAGGTGTGGGTGCGCTGTCAGGAGGGTTTGGCCACACAAAGTTCGGACTGGGTAGTTTTAGCGCGTGGAATGAACGAAGAAATGGAGACTGACAATCAGGGTTCCTATGGTGCGCATGGCACATCGGAATCCGGGGCCCGCAATCAGCAACTCGCTTGGGTCGACTATATGTGTGGCGGACGCTGAGTCGGGCCGGCCCATCGTGCGCGCCGATATAGAAAGTTTCCTTTACAGGGAAGTCCGCCTTCTCGACGAGCGCCGTTTCGCCGAATGGATGAACCTGTTCGCCAAAGACGGCTACTATTGGGTGCCCGCGTATCCAGGTCAAAAAGACCCATACGAGACTGTGTCCATCTTCTTTGACGATCGTGAACTTATGAAAACTCGCCTATCCAGGTTGCACCATCCCCAAATTCATGCGCAGAAACCGCCCAGCCGCACCTGCCATTTCGTTAGTAACGTTGAGATTGACGAAGCCTACGGCGAGCCGGGCGAAATCCTCGCTTATTCCACCTTGATGATGTTGGAATACCGACTGGACAAGCAGACCACCTATGGCGGCCGGTGCAGGCATTTACTGAGACCAAAGGATGATGACTTTCTGATTGCCTGGAAACGCGTCGATTTGATCAATTGCGATGGCGTGTTCGAACCGCTTGCGGTGCCCTTCTAGGAAGCTGTTGGTTGTGATCGTAGCCGCTTTAATCAGTCAGGATTTGAATCACTTCTACGGATTAATCTAGTTCTAGCGTATAAAATCTCTCGTGTAGATCACACTTCTCGGGAATGAGTAAGATAACAAGTGGCGCATATTGTCGCTGTCTAATATAAGTAAATAAAATTTCTGCTATCTAGGCGACCTGCGTGGACTTAAAAGGTTGGTTTTCTTTCAACCTACACTTGAGAGAAGTAGAAGGGATGCATCTTGGCTGTCACCGGGGTTTTAAATCTTTCATGCCAGAAAACCCTTAGATAACGGGAATTTCATGTCGCGGGGACAAATTGGAGATCAGGGGCTCCCCCGAGTGCTCGACCAACTTTGCGCGATTGAGGGTGTGACAAATGAAGAATTGTCGGGCGCCCGGAGTATGCTGACCATTATTTATGATGGCACTTGTAAGGTGATTGAGGTTGCACTCGCTTCCGGTGACTACCGGATTCAGAAAACTCAGTATGAAGCACTTCGAAATATCCTTACTGAACTTTGTATAGTGGAGGGTGCTATTTACACGCCGCCACCGCCATCGCGGCGCGGAAACTCGCCTCAGATCCGAGCAGCCCGCGAAAAACAGAAACAGGTGTTCGACGCTTGGCAAGAGACTTGGCGCGAACTCCGCAGAGCCGAAAAGGCGCTGGATGTAGAGTATGAAATTGCTCAGATGAAGGACTACTATTGAAGGTTCGACGTTTATTTCGGGTGCATTTTGATAATTGGAGCAAGAAAAATAGAATTATCTACTGATCAATAATTTTTCTACTTCGAATTAAAAGGATGAGGATCAACGCTGTGAAAAACATTATCAAGCTATAGGTTGCAGCTGGGATCGCTGTGAGACCACCACCGAACAAAATTGTAGAGATTGCAATAGCTAGAGTTCCATTTTGGAGGCCGCATTCGATCGATATCGCTGCCCGTTGCGGCGGCCCCGATGCGAACGCCCTTGCGATCGTATATGCGAGAACCATCATTAAGATATTTAGTACCAATGTGATTAGACCCGCTTCTGCAAAAAAAGGTATTATATTTTCACGTTGTTGAAGAATTGCTCCCAGCAGAACTATAACGAACAGAGCGGTCGAGATGCGGTGCGCCCAAGGCTCGAATACCTGAGTGAATCTTTCCGCATAGTGCCGAACAAAAAGACCTATTAAAGTCGGTACAGTGACTATGAGAAAAACGCTAACAGCTGTCTTAGTAATTGAAACGTCGCCGACGTTACCTCCTATCAGTTCTCCGTGCGCAAAAACTAAGACTAATGGTATGGTGATCAAACAAACTAAGCTTATCACCGCCGTTAAAGATATTGAGAGCGCAACGTCGCCCCGGGCAAATGAAGTCAGGATATTGGACGTGACACCCCCCGGGGCAACTGCGATGATCATTACTCCTAGTGCTATCTCGGGGTGTAGTGGCCATATGCTGACGAGAGCAAATGCAATTACAGGTAAAAGTATTAACTGAGATATTGCACCGACAAGAAAATCTTTTGGTTGTTTAAATACTCGCGAAAAATCTTTCAAAGCCAGTCGAAGTCCTAGGGCAAACATTATGAATGCCAGGGCCAACGGTAGGAATAATTCAGCGATGATACCCATGTCTTTACCTTCTTTATATATCTGATTTCGCTGGAAAAGCGCCGACCAAAGTTCTATGAAGATTTTTATCAGAAAACTTATATATGGGGAATGCTCGCAAATATCTTGAGTAGAAAGTTGCTGATTTTTTTGAAAAAATACCCAATCGAATATACGACTTCAGATGCAGATCTCGGATAAACATAATGACACATTTAACCCTCTGACTGTCAGTAATGTAGCCGTGGCGATGTAAAGGTTTGTTGTTGGTGACAAATATTTATTTGCAAATTGCGGGCAACACGCAGGAGCGATCGATAATTGCGTAACCGGCTCTGCAAGATAGGTTAAAGCTAGGATAAAAGACCGCGTGTTTCTAAAAAAAGCGTGGGGACGGAGTATAAAATTCCATGTCTAAAACATTTGGTGTTACGGGCGGTGCCGGGTTTATAGGAATAAACTTTTGCGATCGGCTTCTGAGTTCTGGACAAAATGTCGTGATTTTGGATAATCTATCACGTCCAGGGGCGCAGAAGAATTTACACTGGCTTGCTGAGAAATACTCCGATGGAATGAAATTCATCGAAGCTGATATTTCCTCTAATCACGAATCTCTGGGGAAGTTTTCAGAAAAATGCGACGTAATCTTTCATCTCGCGGGACAGGTAGCTGTTACAACATCATTGGTCGACCCGTATCGGGATTTTCAGGTCAACGCGCTCGGCACGGTCAACCTTTTAGAAGCGGTGCGGCATTCTTCAAATCAGCCTAGTTTCGTATTCGTATCCACCAATAAAGTATACGGAGACTTGCAGGACATTAAAATCCAAGAAACGGAAGATGCCTACCAATTTATAGATTTACCTAACGGGGTCGCGGAAACTCGTGCACTAGATTTCCATTCGCCCTATGGGTGCTCGAAGGGATCTGCGGATCAATATGTGCTGGATTATAGTCGCTCTTTTGGGTTGTCGGCGATGGTCTTGAGACAAAGCTGCATTTATGGGCCACGTCAATTCGGCATCGAAGATCAAGGCTGGGTCGCG